>WNGG01008831.1_pt1 | contig 21263 bp, 19 predicted proteins | sample 5400661 | NCBI WGS metagenome assembly WNGG01 (sample SAMN13153372, study PRJNA577476) | soil metagenome | isolation source: 100 cm soil or saprolite under Garry oak tree replicate 1 | place: USA:California | collected 2016-06-15
GTGCCGCGATAGGAAACGAGTTGGACTTGGTAGCCGGTCCCCGCCAGGAGGCCGAGAATCGTGCAACTCCGCCGGGCCCCGATGCTGGTGCCGAGCACAGGCCGCACGCACGTCCCTTGCGCTACGTCGGTGGCTGAGCCGAAGACGATCGTGCCCACCGCGTAGCGGAAGTCATACTTCGCCGGCTGGCCGGTACCGTCATTCACTTCGGTAAAGCTCAGCGTCAGCGCAGTGGTCGTCACCCCGCTGACCGCCAGATCGGTCACCGGCGCCGGGTTCGTCACGACCACCGGCGCGCTCACCGTGATCGCTGCGCTGCCACTCTGCCCTTCGCTCGTCGCGGTGATCGTCGCCGGCCCGGCCACCATGCCCGTCACGACACCGTTGCCATCCACCGTGGCGACCGCCGGCGCATTGCTCGCCCATGTCACCAGGCGCCCTATCAGCGCGCTGCCCGCCGAATCCTTGGGTGTCGCTGTAAGTGACACCGTCTGCCCCACCGGCATACTCGCCGTCGTCGGCGAAACCGTGACCGACGCAACTTGAGTCAACAGCGCGAGCAGCTGCCGCAGATCGCACGCTGCCGCGGCGCAGACAGCGCCGAGCAGCAACACATTCCTGAGCAGAGCGAGGCGACGAGACAACTTGTGTTTGAACGTCATGAAGACCCTTCTCTATTGGTGCTCCGCACCGGTCGCCTCACTGGAGACGACACGGCACGTCGCATGGTGTGTTGTGGGGGCGTACAGCGTGGTGGCATTCGCCACCGGGGGGCGCGGACGGTGGCAGGCGCCACCGGCCGGGGCAACAGAGCCCTGGCGTCTTATCCGCGCGAGGCGCTTCGACAGCTTGAACGTGAACGGCATCGTTTTTTCACTCCTGTAAAAGCAACGGGCCGCCAACTTCGACCCTAAGGTCATTCGCTGGCGGCCCGGCGGACATGGCGGGCTTCGCTCGCCTTAGTCCCGTAGCTCTGCGTCACCGCCTTTCGGCGGTTTTGCTCTGAGCAGCGGCTTCAATTTTTTCCGGGGGCGCTCCGGGTCACCGACTGAGCGTGGGGACGGCCTCCAGCAGCCGTCGCGACCTCGCCACATCTGATGGACGGTAGCAACAGGTCGCGTGTCAGACAATAGGGAGAATCCAGTAGGGCGCAACGTGATACCCGTCACCCGTCCGGTGTTCGGGCGCACGAGCCGTCGTAGGTTTTCGGCGCAGCGTTTTCGCCGCTCAATGGTATAGCGCTTGCTCCCATGGTGAGGACGCTCACGTGACAGCTTACATCCTCGGCATCTCCGCTTTTTATCACGACAGCGCCGCTTGCCTGCTGCGCGACGGCGAGATCGTTGCGGCGGCGCAGGAAGAGCGCTTCACGCGCAAGAAGGGCGACGCCGGGTTCCCGCAGCACGCCGCGCAATACTGTCTCAAGGCCGCCGGGGTCCGCCCCTCCGACCTCGCCTACGTCGGGTTTTACGACAAGCCGTTGCTCAAGTTCGAGCGGATCTTGGAGACCTACTTGGGCGTTGCCCCCCGCGGCTTCACGCAGTTTCGACTCGCGGGACCCGCATGGATGAAGGAGAAGCTCTTCCAAGACCGCGAGATCCGGAGCGCGCTGCGCTACGACGGCGAGGTGCTCTACGCCGAGCACCACGAATCGCACGCGGCTAGCGCCTTCTTCCCCTCGCCCTTCGAAGAGGCGGCGATCCTGACCGTTGATGGCGTCGGGGAGTGGGCCACGGCCTCGTTCGGCACCGGGCGGGGCAATGATCTCGAGCTCCTCCAGGATCTGCACTGGCCCGACTCCTTGGGCATGCTCTACTCGGCGTTCACGTATTTCACCGGCTTCAAAGTGAACTCGGGCGAGTACAAGGTGATGGGGCTCGCGCCCTACGGTGAGCCCAAGTATGTCGATGCGATCTACCGCGAGCTCATCGACCTGCGCGAGGACGGCTCATTCACGCTCAACCAGAAGTACTTCAACTATCTCACCGGGCTCACGATGACGGACGGGGCGTTCGACAAGCTGTTGGGCGGCCCAGCGCGCGTGCCGGAGTCGAAGCTCACCCAGCGGGAGATGGATCTCGCACGCTCGATCCAGGTCGTGTGCGAGGAAATCATCATGCGCATGGCGCGGACAGTGCACCGGCAAACCGGGATGGAGAACCTCTGTCTCGCCGGCGGTGTGGCGCTGAACTGCGTCGCCAACGGGCGCTTGCTGCGCGAGGGCCCCTTCAAGCGTCTCTGGATCCAGCCTGCGGCGGGCGACGCCGGCGGTGCGCTTGGCGTGGCCCAGTTGATCTGGCACCGCCATTGTCGGCAACCACGTACCATCGCCAGCGGCAACGACGCCATGCGCGGCGCCTATCTCGGCCCCGAATTCTCGCCTGACGAGATCCGCGAGTATCTGGACACACAGGGGGCGATCTACGAGCGACTGGAGCGCCACTGCCTCCTCGAGCGTGTGGCCCGGCTGCTGGCCGAGGAGAAGGTGGTCGGTTGGTTCGACGGGCGGATGGAGTTCGGGCCACGAGCGCTCGGCGCGCGCAGCATCCTCGGCGACCCGCGGAGTTCGCGCATGCAGGCGCAGATGAACCTGAAGATCAAGTTTCGTGAAGGCTTCCGCCCGTTCGCGCCCAGCGTACTGCGCGAACGCGTACAGGATTACTTCGAGCTGGACTGCGATTCCCCGTACATGCTGTTGGTGGCGCCGGTGAAGCGGGAGCGCCAGATCCCGATGACCGCCGAGCAGCGGGGGCTCTGGGGCATCGACCAGCTCAATGTGCTGCGCTCCGACATTCCGGCCGTGACCCATATCGACTACTCGGCGCGGATCCAGACGGTGAGCCGGGACACCAACCCCAACTATTACGACCTGATCAAGGAGTTCGAGCGCTTGACCGGCTGTGCAGTGCTCGTCAACACGTCGTTCAATGTGCGGGGCGAGCCGATCGTGTGCACACCGGCGGACGCCTACCAATGCTTCATGCGCACGCACATTGACTACCTCGTGCTGGGACCGTTCCTGCTCGACAAGAGCCAGCAACCAGCATGGCAAGAGAGCGCAGATTGGCAGCGCGAGTTCCAGCTCGACTGAGCGCAACGGAAGGCCGCCGGTTCGGCCTCACGGTTGGTATCGCCTTCGCGGTGCTCGGAGGCGTGGCGTGGTGGCGTGGCCGTGTGCTCGTGACCGGTGTCGCGCTCGGGGTCGGGCTCGTCCTGCTCATCGCGGCGCTCGTCGTGCCGGCGCGGCTCGGGCCGATTCACCGGGCCTGGATGGGACTCGCCGCCGCGATGTCCAAGATCACGACGCCGGTCTTCATGGGCATCGTCTACTTCGCCGTCCTGACGCCGACCGGTCTGCTCCGACGACTCGCGGGCAAGAATTCGCTGCTGCGCCCCCGCACGGCGAAGAGCTTCTGGGTCTCTCGCGCTGCCGACGACCAGCGCCGGACAGGAATGGAACGCCAATTCTAGGGAGGAGCGAAAGATGGGTCGGATGACCTTAGCTGGGGAATTGTGGGCATTCATGCGCGTGCGTAAGAAGTGGTGGTTGCTGCCGATCGTCCTGGTAATGCTCGTCGTCGGCACGCTGCTGATCTTCGCGCATGGGTCGGCGCTGGCGCCGTTCATTTATACGATCTTTTGAACCTGCGGCTCTTGGAGCGCGTCCGGCCTCCCAACTCGACTAACTCGTACTCGAGGACGGCCGGGCGCGAATGATCGTGGGCATGGAGTGATCGCCCCGCCCCGCGTCGCGGCGATGCCGCTGCACTTCGATGAGAGTCGCTTCAGCGAGCAGGCGCGAGAGATCTGCGGTCATTGAGGCCGTGCGGTCGCCATCGAATAGGTACGCATCTCCACCGGGCCGCAGCACTCTTGCCACTTCGCGAAGCAACGCGGTGGGGTCACGATAGCTGCCCAACGACACGCACGAGACGACGCGATCGACGGACCGGTCTGCGATGGGGAATCGCCCGCCGCCCCACGTGCTGAATTCGACCTGGCCAGGAACGCCGCGCAACTGGACGGCCACTTCCACGAGCCGGGGTGATGTGCTTAGGCCGACCACGCGCCCTTTCCGCATGCGACGCCACGCTTCCTCCACGAGCCAGCCGTCGCCGCACTCGACGAAGAGTAGTCGGTCCCAAGCCTCCATCCTGACCTGATCGAGGAGCCAGAGACCGACCCGGAGCTCGCGTTCGAGCGTCGTGTCGGTGCGAAGGAGGGAGACGTTCACGCTGGATAGTGGGGCAATGCATGTGCCAGGAGGGATCCCCGACCTGCCGTGCGAGCGCGACAGCCAGCGCCCGGCAATGCATCGCGTGGCGTGCGGACGCTGCGCGGACACCACACTGAGTCCGACGGTTCACTCTGAGCCGACAGCGCTCGCGTAGACGCGCATGTAGCCGTCTACCATCGTATCGACGGTGAACGCCTGCTCCGCCCGCTGGCGGGCGGTGTCACCGAGCCGGCGTCGCAGCGCGGGATCGCCGATTAGCCGGCCCAGCGCCGCCGCGAGCGCGGGAGGATCTTCCGAAGGCACGAGCAACGCCTCGCGCTCTGAGGTCACAACCTCCGGTACGCCTCCCACCGCCGATGCAGCGATGCCCTTCCCCGCGAACATCGCTTCCAGCAAGGCCAGTGGCACCCCTTCGGACCGCGAGGGCAACGCGAAGACGTCGGCGGCCGCCAACAGATCCGGGACATCCGCACGATAGCCCAGCAGATGCACGTATTCCGCGAGACCGTGCGCGGCGGCGTAGGCCCGTAGCGCTGCTTCCTCCTCGCCCCGCCCGGCGATCGCTACGTGGCAACGAGCGAACGCAGGGTCTTCGGCCAGCGCGTGCAGGGCCTGCAGCAAGACGAGATGGCCCTTGACCGGATACAGGTTACCGATCGCGACGATCAGCGGCTCTTCAGCGCCGATGCCCAGCTCGCGACGCACGCCGTCGGGAGAGCCGACGGACGGCCGGATGCCGTTGTGCAGCACCCGGATGGCAGCGCGGGGGAGCCGCAATTGCGTCGCGAGATCGGCCTGCAGAGCGGCGGATACGGCGACCGCGGCCGCCGCGCGCCCCGCGGCGTAGCGCAGCGCCACGCGCCGGCTCCATCTGCCCGCGAAGTACCGCCCGCCGTGCATCGTGATGACATGCGGCCGACGCAGGATCCCCGCGACGGCGGCCCCGTACACCGCCATGGTGAAGTCGTGGCTATGCACCACCTCCACGCGTCGCCTCCGCAACGTGTGGACGAGTCCCAGAAGACACCGCCAATCGACGGGCCGTCGCATGACAAACAGCTCCGGTGTGAAGGCGCGCCGGCGGAATTCCGCCGGCAACCATCCGCAGCCATTGCCGGGGACGACAGGGCACACCGCATACCCGCGCTCGCGCAACGCCTCCGCGAGGTGAAGCAACATCTTCTCGGCACCCGCGGGTCCGTCGGATTCGCTGAGCAGCGCGATGCTCAGGTCGGTCTGCTGCATCATCGCGCCGCGTGAACGTCGTACCAGTTGGACGTAATGGTCTCACGTACGTAATAGATCCACGCATACGCGACGTCTTCCACCGAGCGCCAGGGTCCGTCGGTCTCTTCTGCCATCGGCCCCGAGCTCATGGAGGACGCACGCGTACCCGGTATGGCCGTTCGTTCGCGACGGAAAACGCGAACCGCCCGAACCAGACCCGGAACCCGCCGCAGTTGCTCCTTGGCCAAGCGGGCCAGCGTCGCGGTAGCCAATCCACTGGAGTGCAGGCGTGGCGGCACGGCCTGTCGAAAGGTCAACTGGTCGATGAGCTTGAAACGGGTGTAGCCGGCGTGCGCGAGCAGGAAGAGATCCTCCAGGCGCCCCTCGGACGCCTCGAAGGACACGTAGGCCGGTGCATCGGCGGGATCGATGTCGCGCAGGCACACGTGTTCCGCGCCCTCGATGTCTACCTTGAGGTAGAACGGCACGCCGTACTCCTGCACGAGGCTGCGCAACGATCGAGCCTGCACGGCGACGGAATGCGTCGCCAAGTCTCCGCGCGAGGCCAGCGCGGGATCGAGGGAGCTCCAGACACCTCCATTGCCCTCCGAGACAAAGAAACTCGCGACACCGTCCTCAGGTGCTAATCCCACATTGAGCAGGATTAACCGGCCGGTGCGAATCTCATCCTCGAAGCGCCGCTCGCAGAAGGCGACCATTTCCGGGTTGGCGTCAACACCCACCACGCGAAACCCACGCCGCAGGTAATGAGCCGTGTCTTCTCCGTTGTTGACCCCTATGTCGAAAACGAGGTCAGGCTCCATGTTGTGTTCTCCAGTGGTGTTGGCTCAGCGGGTCGGCGCCCGAGCGTGCGAGTCGCCAGGTTGGGTCGCAGGAACGGTGCCAGCGGAGGAAGCGCGTGCGAGGACCGTGATTCCCGGCGCGTGTTGCACCGGCGCGACAGCCGCTGCGGGAGTCGCGCTCACCGGCGGATCATCCGCTTGAGCGTGTGCAGCGCCCGCAGCGCACGGGGCGGCAGCAGGCTCGCTGCGAAGATCGCAAGTGACCGCGGCGTCGGCCCTGCACCCGACTGCCATGCGGCAACAACGGCCTGCCGCGCCAGTCGCCGCTCAATCCTGGCGAGGTGCGCGTACGCCAGTCGCAGCAGCAAGCGGCGCCGTCCGTGTCGATACGCTCGCTCGATCGCCGCCGTGGGCGGCCGGCGCAGTGCCACCGCCCGATCTACGCTGATGAGCGCGTTGCGGACGATCGGAACAGTGTTGCGCGGGGATGTATTGTGGTCGTCGAGACCCACGCGCCACCTCACCAGCGGCTCCAGGATGATCGCGACCGGGGAGACCGCGGCTACGCGGTGAAAGTATTCGGTATCCTGGGCCACCAGCATCGCGGGATCGAACCCCCCCACCCGCTCGCACAAGCGTCGCTGCAGCACGGTGCACTGGGGGGTCGCAAAATTCCCCTCGAACAAGAGCTCGAAGGCATCTCCCGAGTAGACGGGCCAGCTGCCGCCGGCAGCCTCGACCGTCGTCCGTGTCATCGAGCCAGCAAAGAACCGCTCCGGCTCGAGACCGAGGTCACGAAATACGGGAAAGGACCGGGCGAATCCCTGAGGCGCCGGCAGGGGGCGTCCATCCATGTCGATGACCCGAGAGTCCGACATGGACCATCCGACGTGCGGCAGGGCCCGATGAACCGCGAGATGAATCTCTAGCTTCCTCGGCTCCCACAGGTCGTCGGAATCGAGGAACGAGACGTACTCGCCTTTGACCTCTTGGAGACCGTGGTTGCGCGCGACCGCCGCGCCCGCGTGCTGCTGCGGGATATGACGAACACGAGGCCCGAACTGCGCGCACAACTCCTTCGTGTGATCCGTCGACCCGTCGTCGACGACCAAGATTTCGAGAGGCGGGTAACTCTGGTCCAGGACCGAGCGGATCGCGTCGCCGAGCCAGCGCGCCCGATTGTACGTGGGAATCACGACGGACACCGTCGTCATGAGCCCATTACATCACAAGATCCGTACCGCGTCCACTCGGGCCCTCGTACCGGCGTGGCCGCGCCAGCTGTGTGGCGCGCCCGCCACAGGCCACGCCGCAAGCATGTCAGCGCCGCTTCCAACGCAGGAGGCATAGAAGTTGCCCCATCTATCAGGCGACCTAACTGTGCGCGGACCTTGAAGTTAGCGTCGGTGTGCTATGACGTGCTCCAGCACTCGGGATTGCTCACGCTCGCTCGTCGGCTCTCGAGCGGTGGCGTAATTCTTTGCTATCACAACGTCGTCGCAGCGACCGATGCTGGTGCGTCGGACACGCTCGGCCTGCACATGCCGCTGCCTACCTTCGAGCGGCAGATGCACTGGCTCGCGGCAAACTACGACGTGGTCCCGCTCGCAGAGCTCGTGGACAAATTCTCGCGCGGTGAATCCCTGCGCGGCGCCGCTGCCGTAACGTTCGACGACGCCTATGGCGGCGTCTTCGATCACGCGTGGCCGGTGCTTCAGGCACTGAACCTCGCGGCGACGGTCTTTGTGATCGCGGAGGCACCCACCCAGGACGAGGGCTTCTGGTGGGACGAACCGGAAGTGCTGCGGGCCTATTCTCCAGCTCAGCATCAGCGCTGGCTCACGGCGGACTGCGGTGACCGCGGGACGATTGTAAACGCCTTGCCTGCGGCACGTCGTCCCCGGCAGCCTCCAGTCTGGTGCAGACCCGCGACGTGGCAAGCGATCACGGAAGCAGCCAGATCCGGGTTGCAACTCGGGGTGCATTCGGCGACCCACCGGTCGCTCCCGGCGCTGAAGGAGGGCGAGCTCCGGCGCGAAGTCGTCGAGAGCCGCGACGTCATCAGTCGCCACACTGGCGTCACTCCTGAATTCTTCGCATACCCCTATGGCCTGTGGGATGACCGCGTGCGGGAAGCGGTGCGGTCGGCAGGGTATCGCGCGGCGTTCACCCTCGAGGACGGTCAGCACGGAGGCGCGGCCGACCGATGGACCGTGCCCAGGGTGAGTGTCCCCGCTCACATCGACGACGCCGCCTTCCAGGCATGGACTTCTGGCCTCAACCTCCGGCAGTGGCTCGTCGCCTGAGGGCTCCGGCCGTTCGAATCCACTGCTCGAGCCGCTCCAGATCGCGAACCCCAAGGCGTCCGTGGGTTGGGAGCGTACATAGTCGTGCCGCCAGCTGGCGACCGCCGGGGAAGCCGGCGTCCCGATTCAGGCAGCGCGGAGCAAAGCGTTCGAGGTCGCACAGGGGCTTGGGGTAGCCGGGCATTATCCCCAAACGCCGCGCCGCTGTCTCAGTGGCTAAGCCGCAAACCCCGGGGCGTGCCAGCACCGGGAGTCGTAGATAGCCCGGCCGTGCATGACCGGCCGCGCTGATCGTCTCGAAGCCCGGCTGCCGTCGCAACTCGCTCAGCAACCGCGCCGCGTTGTGCTGCCGCACCTCCACTTCCCGCACGGCGAGCGTCCACGTCGCGGCGATGACCGGGCACGATACGCTGCTCGGCGCTCGCAGCGGACGCGGCTTGCGATAGACGGTCTGGCCGAGGCGGAGAAAGGGCAACGCCGCCGGCATCGCATAGAGGTTCGGGTGCTCGAGGAGCAACTGGGCAGTGAGCGCCAAGAGGTCTGGCCAGCCCCGGCGCGGCTCACCGAGCAACGCTCGCGCGCGTGCCAGGACGCGTTCTCCAAGAGCGTCGTTGGCTAGCAACGCACCGCCGCCCCCGCCCGTCAGCCCCTTTCCCCGTCCGAAGCTCAGCACGGCGAGAGAGCCCCGAGTACCGGCCGGGCGGCCTTTCATGACAGCGCCAGCGGCCTGGGCTGCGTCCTCGATCACAAGGGCGCCGGTCTCTGCGGCAACCCGATTCACGGGGTCGAGGTCAACGGGATACCCGTACAAGTGGACGACGACGACTGCCGCCGCGCCCTGACTCAGCGTCGCGCGCAGCTGGGCGAGATCGGGGGCGAGCGTATGCGGGTCAAGGTCATACAGCAAGACAGGCACGTCGGCGCCGTCCGCCGCCGTGGCGAGGTCGTAACACCCATACGCCGGCAGCGCCACCGCAGCCCCAGGGCGATCTTTCAGGATTGCCACCAACGCCGCAGTCAGGGCGCCGGTACCGCTGTCGGTCAGCAACACCCCCCGGGGAGCGTACCGTTGATTCAGGAGTTCGACCACGCGCTCCTCGGCCCGCGCCGGCCCGCCATTGCGTGCGACAGCTGCCTGCGCGCCGGCAAGCAGCGCTCGCCCGGAAAGCGGCGAGCGCACCGGCAGTTGATGACGCCAGGGGCTCACGGGAGGAAGCGGACCAGCCGTGGACCCAGGAGATTCGCGATCGGCAGCGGTAGCCGCCGCCATAGCCTTGGCCCCCAGGAGAATGTCCGGTCGTCGGGCGAGGGTGTGGCTTTACGCCCGCCCGGCGCGTAGTGACACCATGGCAGCGGCACATCGACGCCGCCCCACTGCTGCTTGAAGCGGTGCGTGCCGCCGCCCGGACTGCACCGGCCGAAGTTGAACACGCGCACGCCACGGGTAATCATCTGCTCCATGAATGCCGAGTACAGGAGCATGTTCGCGGCGAGGGTCCGGGACTCGCGCACCGCACCGGCCCACGTCATTTCGAACTCATCCCGCCACACGAAGCCGCACCCGCCGGCGAGCGGCTGGTCGCCACGGTAGATTGCGCCGAACACCACGAGATGCGGAAACGCCACGATGAGGCGCTGAAAGAAGGTCGCTGGCAAGACCGGCGTGCCGAGGTCGCGCATCGTCCGCGAGAACACCTCGTAGAACGCCTCGTGTTGATCGAGGCCGAAGCGCGCGGTGAGGCCCTCCTTGACCGGGCGGCGGATCTGACTGCGGAGCTTGGACGGGAAGGACCTCGACAGTTCCTCGGCGCTGGACGGCAACGTGAGAAGCACGGTGAGCTTTCTCGACGCCACCGCAAGTTCGAGATCGTCGGCGGCCCGGGTCCGCAGCTCCAAGAGGTCCGCGCGTGAACGGCGGGCCTCAGCGACTGCCTCCTGAGCCAGTTGCCGCCGTGCGGCGGCCGAGCCGAGCGGCCCGCCGTAATTGAGAAACGGCAGCGACACGAGATAATGACCGAAGATCCGGCTTTTGATGCGAGCGAGGGGGAGCACTCCCTGGCACTCCCCGTTGCGGTCTGTCGCTACCCGGTACAAGCACTCCGCCCCGAGCGCGTCACTCAGGACATCGCGCCAACCGGCGAGATGACAGAAGCTGCTTTCCGCGGCGCGTGTGACGAATTCGTCCCAGGCGCCCGTGCCACCGTCGAGCGGTAGCGTCACCATAGCGCCGCGGCGGCCGCTTTTTCTCGGAGCAGCGTTACCGTGTCCCGAACGGCGGTAAACCGAAACTCGGCGAGTAGCCCCTCGAGCCGCCGCGTCGTCCGCCGCAGGCCGCTGTAATGCCGCAGCCGCGTCAGCCAGGCCACGTCGAGTCGCGGCTGGGCCGGATCGAGCTCCCACGGATGGATATAGAACGTGCCCGGCACACCGCGGCGCTCGCATTGGCGCAGCGCGGCCCGGACGACACTGGGGGGGAAAAGGCGGAAGTACGCCCTGGTACCCTTCCTCTATAAGCACGTCGAGCGCCCATTCCCGACCCGGCACGATCGAAAAGTTCGGCGCACGAAAACCCAGCACGGGTGCGCCGCTGATCTCCTCGAGCAGATCTTTGGTGCGCCGGATGGAATTCCGGAACTGGAGCGGCGTCTGCTGGGTTACGCGCGCGTGGTCCCAGCCGTGCGACGCGATCTCGTGGCCCGCGCGCGCGATGGTGCGGACGAGGTCGGCCTGCCGCTCCGCCAGCCAGCCGAGCACGAAGAACGTCGCGCGCGCCTCGTGCCGACTCAGGAGCTCGAGCAGCCGAGCGACCTGGCCGCCGATCCGGGATTCAAAATGCTCCCATGCGGACCGCGGCACCCGGGACTCGAACGCAGAGACCTGGAAATACTCCTCGAAGTCGATCGTAAAGTGGTGGGCGATCACAACTCTGATAGGTGCAACGCCCGTGCCCGCTGGGCGCGCATGGCGGCCACCTCGGGCGTGGGGGAGCCCGGGAGCAGACCGTCGCGGCGACGCCACAGTTTACGGCGCACGACTAACTTGATGCGAGGGAACGCGACACATGATTCTCGGAGTGGGGCTCGACGTGGTGGAGACCGAACGCGTCGCCCGTGCGATGGCCGCGCACGGGCGACGGTTCGAGCAGCGGGTCTACACCCCCACCGAGTTGGCGGACTGCGCCGAGCGAGGCGACCGGATGCAAGCGCTGGCGGCCCGGTTTGCAGCCAAGGAGGCCCTTCTGAAGGCATTGGGGACCGGCTTCGCCGGCGGCTTCTCGCTCACGGAAATCGAAGTGACGAGGAGCGACGACGGGCAGACGGGGCTGCGGCTGGGGGCGCGCGTGGCGGCTCGGGCCGGCGAGCGCGGCGTACGACGCGTTCACTTGAGCATCAGCCACCAACCTGGGCTCGCCGCGGCCGTCGTCGTGCTCGAAGGCTAGCGGCGAATCGGCGCGCCACCAAGTCACGCGCCCACCGCCACTGCATTCGGCGCCACTCGTCCGCCGGCAGGTTGTCGCTCCCGTGTTGCGCGCGCAGCCAGTCGAGGAGATGCCCGACGGGTGGGAACCAGCCGTTCCGGGCGGCGAGCAGTTCCAGAAGTCGCCGCGTCTCCGGGTTGGCCTTGCCAGCGCAGCCGAACCCCTTCCCAAAATGGGTGGCGATGATGCAAACGCCACCTTCGGCTTCGAGCCGTCGCTGGTTCTCGGGTCGGAGCAAGTGGTTGAACTCCTCCGCATCTTCGGCGTCTGTGGCGGAGAACCACCAGCGTACGTGCGGCCGGCCCGGGTCTCTGTAGGGCATGGACGGATTTACATGCAGCAGGTTGATCTCCGAGAACGTCAGGTTCCGGACGTACTCGATCTGCTCGCTGCACAGATCGCCCCACCAAAAGGGCGACCCCGGGCAATGCCCCTGATAAAAGTCCGGCGCTTGTCGGAAGGCGACGCGATACAGCAACCGTAACGCGGGATCGTCGAGCCGCCGCACGCCCCAGTAGAGGTTGTCGCGATTGAACGAGTGGTTCGCGTGCACCCGCGGCGGCGCGCCGAAGACACGGCAGAAGCGCTCTAGCGCCCGTGCCGTCCGCTCCCGCGTACTGCTTTCCATTGTCGCGCCGTGGAAAGCGATCTCGAAGCCGCGGGCGTGCAGGTCGACCACGAACGCGTGGTACTGCGGGTCGTCCAGCGTCTCTGAGAGCGAGAAGTTCCGGCTCCCTTCCTCACAACGCAGCGGCCACACTGTCTTCGTCGTCCGCATCCCCAGCGATTCCAACAGTCTGTAGATCGGCTGGACGTTCTCGACCGTCGCGACGTCGGTGTCGTCGATCACGGTGAACGCGAAGCGCGCGCCGCCGGGAAACGGATGATGAGTGGGAGTCATCGGTTCGCTCAGGCCTGCCGGAGCGCGAAGAGCCCGACGTCGCGTGCGTGGCGGTCCACGACACTGGTGACATCGAGCGGCACGAAACCAGCGCCATTGAGCGGTCCGGCGACCTCATGGAGGAACTGCTGGAACGGCGTGTTGCGGGGCGTGCTCGCCCACTCCAGGCCGGCAGGCGGGTTGGGCTGAGCCGCGAGCCATGAGACGAACGCATACTCCACGCGACGCTGGAACACGCGGCACGACATGACGAACGATGTGATGGTATTGTCCGCGGTCACCAGGCAAGCCAAGACTTCGCCGTGGCTCCCCGTGCGGTCGGCGAGCGTGGCACTCAGGAGCCGGCCACCTCCATCGAGAATCGCGCAGACCTCCTCGTCCGTCACGCGGCGGCCGTTGAGATTGAACTGGTTCGTCTTATTGATGAGCTGCACCGCTCGGGTGCGGTCGCCACGGCTCCGGTCGTGGATCGTGAGCGTCATCTTGAGATCTTGGAGGAATCGAGTCAGGTCGGCACCCTGGAGGTCGTTCGCGATCATCCCGTCGAGACGACGCCGATACATGTCCGTCCGCTCGCGATCCTCCGCGGTGATCACACGGTGCGGAAACAGGCTCGCCAGCTCGTCCAGGAACGCGACGAGCTCGTCATCGTGGTGCGGGAACGTCACGCAGCGTACGCCGGGGAGCGCGAGCGAGACCTCCGCCACCTCGACCGGGTTGTCGTCAACGAACACAAACGAGTCGAGGCTGAGGTTGAGTCGCTGCGCGAGCTCGCCGATCTGAGCAGATTTAGCGTGGTAGCTGGCGATGATCGCGACGAAGTCGTCCTCACGCAGCAGCAAGCGCCCCGAGCGAAATGGCGCCACCACGACGTCGGGATCGTTGCGACTCACGGCCGCGAGGACGGTGCCCTCGCGCCGCAGCCGGCGCAACAAGCTCTGATAGACGAAGTGCCGGTATCCACGACCCGAAGGCTCGCCGGCAATGCCCTCCGGTCCCTCCTCGGCGATCAATCCGCTCCACAGGACGTTGTCCAGATCGGTCACCAAAACTTTTTTGGGCTCGGCCCTCGGCGCGGCGGCGGCGTCGACCACCGCCTCCGCCACCCGGCCGATCCAGGTCCCCCCGACGGGGCAACCGCTGGAGAGATAGCCGCCGAGCGCGAACGCATCTGCCGGCAGCAGGCGCGCGCCGAGCCCGAGCGCCAGGCTTTCGAGCGAGCGGGCGAACGCGGCGCCACGGGACGGGTCGGGAAAGAGGGGTGGCAGCGGGGCCGGGAGGTACAGCAAACACGCCTGGGCGCGGCGGGCCAGCAGGCTTGCCGTCTCGGCTGCGCGCGCTTCTAGGGTCTCCTGATCGACAGACTCCGGCACGCCCGATCGCCAGTCGGCTTCCGGCGCGAAATCCCACGGCATCAGCAGAAACACTTCGGTGACCGTGGGATCCGCGTCTCGTCGCAGCGCTTGGGCGAGGGTGTTGAACGGAAGAAAGCGCACGTCGGCCGCGCGGCCGCGCCGGGCCGCCGCCGCTCGTACATACAGCGCGAACGGCTCCGCGGTCCCCGAGAGCGCAAACAGGAAGGCGAGGGGCTCGCCGCCCTGGAACGTGCTCACCAGGCGCTGGGCCTCGAGGAAATTCACGGCAAGGCTCGACCCTGGAGATAGCGACGAATCGCGGCGTACGATGTCAGTTGGATCTGGTCGGCGAGGTCGATCGAGACGCCGAATTCGCCCTCGATCGCCAGCATGAGTGAGACGTGCGCCAGCGAGTCCCAGCTCTCTACCCCGAGTTGCCGAGCCTCGGTCACATCGGCATCGGGAGGGAGTTCCAGCGTGGCACGCACGATCTCCTGGAGCCTGGATTCGGCTGCGTCGGTCATCGTCGCCCGCATCTCAAAACACTTCGTCCGCCGCGCTGTCACCGCGGGCCAGCCACCAGGACGCGAGATCGCGCGGCCACCGTGCGGACGCGCTTACATCACGAAGGAAAAAATGCACGTTGCCGGGGAGCGGAAGGTACGATCGCCGCGAGAGCAGCCGCGCCAGCGCGCGATGGCTGGTCGTGCAAAGCACCGCATCAGCCCCCGCTGACCGCGCTACTCGCTCAACGCCCGCAAGTACTGCCAAGCCCACGTCGGTGTGCCCCGGGGCGAACACGATATCGGAGATCGTGGCCACATGAGCGCCGCGCAGGCGCGGGTCGCTCATCGCCTTCGGCCGGAGCAGTGCCGCGACGCCGACCAGCCGCTGACCGTCGCGTGCGGTGATGAACGAGTACCGGTTCTCCGCCGCCCCCCCTTCGGCCGCGTCGGCGCCGTAGCGCCAGCGGAGATACATCCCGTCGCGCACGGGACTCGCGGCCATGGCCCCTCGCGCGTCGTGCCACAACTCGTCCAACTCGTCCCGGCTGGGCAGGTCGACCGCGCATGCTGTCGTGAGCCAAGAAGGAGCACGTCCCCTGGCTCCCGCGGCGACGTCCAGGGCGAGACCCACTACACCACCCGCCAGGCGCGCCACTCCCGCGCGTTGTGCCACGCGTACGCCGGCCGTCAGCCATCGCGGCAAGCCCAGCCCCAGCTCCGCGGCATCCAGGCGCCCTGCCAGACTCGCGAGCCGGAGCGGGCGTACGAAGTTCGTGACCGCGCCAAGATCAGTGTATCCCAGGGCGCTGAAGAGCCGGCGCGCCGCCGGTGCCACCACTAGCGCGGTCGCCCGGGTTAACTGGGTCGCGAGCTCTTTCCCGACGAGAAAACCGATCGGCCCCCTACGGTATTCGGGCAGCACCATGAGGCCTTTGATCCAATAGGCCGGGTGCTCGGCCACGCCGTCCCACAAGCGGTGTGGGATCGAGCCGCAGTAGCCTATGACCCGACTTCCCTCGAGGACGATCGCGGTTGGCGGTACCTCCCCGGGCGCAGCCCCATTCTCCGCCGCCGCCTTGCGCCAGCCGGCCAGGACCACTTCCGCAGTCAAGTTCTCACCCCACGCTGCCCGGAAGAAGGCGGCGACAGAATCGGCGTGCTCGTCCGTCGCCAGGGTCGCCAAAACCCGGCTCACCGCTGTCAGGCTCGCCTCCCCACGCTGGAGTCGAGCCACTGCTTCGCAAGGATTGTGCGCAAATGCCCGGCTAGGAGTTGTGGCGGCGGTCCACCGAGCGACAGGTCAGGTGTTGCGCGCGCGCGACGGGTTCAAAGCCGCAGCGTAACGCTGTGCCCTGCTAGCTCACGAACCCGACGGCCAAGGATGTGCTGCGTATCGCGCGGACTTGGATCCGGCTCGCGGTTTCGTCCACCACCCTGCTCACATCCTCGATCATGCCGTAATCGTGCCATATCACAAGACCGCCCTGTCGCACGGAACCGAGAGCCCGCAGGGTGTCGCTCATGACGTAATCGTAGGAGTGACAGCCGTCGATGAACACCATATCGAACGGGACGCCCAAGGCGCTCCAATCGAGGGCCGCCGAATCGCCGTATACCTGGCGGACCCTGGGCGCGTAGGGCGTATCCCGGTATTTCAGTCCTGATGGAAGGACGGAGGTGGCGTTCATCGCGTGGTGGGGCACCTTCAGCGCCAGACCGCGGTTCCAGTCTGCGGGAAGGTCGACGGTGGTTACCAGTCCGTCGGCCGGGGCATTGGCCGCGAGATTCAGCGCCGTTCTTCCATCGAACGTCCCGATCTCGAGTATGCGCTTGGCACCGGTTGACCGCACAATCGCGCACAGCACTGCCATCTCGTGCGGCGTGACCGAAGTTTCCGCGTCCCCACCGAGTGGCTTGACCAATACGATCTCGGCTTCCTCGATGCGGGGAAATGCCTGTGTTATGTCGACTCTCGGCAACCGACCGAACGTCCAGCTGCCCACGGTGTGGTAGGCGAGAGGGTCTCCAAGCATCGCGCGAACGGGGAGCATGCGCCTTGATAGCAAGCGCAGAGCGCGCCCCGGATGCTGAATGAGGCGTGGTATGTTGCGACCGATGCTTCGAAGGACGGCCATCACGCGCGGAAAGAGTGCAAGGTCGATGCCAGACGTCACAGCAACAATACCTGGACCACCTTCGTATCCGATCCCGAGGCGCCGGCCGCGTCCGTCACCGTTACGGTGACCGTGAAGTTGGTTAGCAGAAGAACGACATACGTGTGGCTCACTGTGAACGAGCCCTGGCTCGTTCTGCTGCCCGTACTCGTCGACCCGTCGCCCCAGTTGATCGTGTACGACCACGGCCCATTGCCGTTGGCGTCGGTGAAGCTGACGCTGGTTGAGTAAAGCAGGCCGGTCACCGCTGTCTCGTCCGGCCCGGCGTTGACAACCGGCGCACTGTTGGGCGTGGTACAGGTGACCGTGAACGTCGTCGTGGCGGTGCCGCCCGACGGCACGCTCACCGTGCGCGACGTCCCGCCGCTCACCGTGCAGTTCGTGGCGACCCCGGAGATCGCGACCGTGTGGTTGCCAGCCGTCAGGTTCGTGTAGCTCACGCTGGCGTTGATCCCGATCGCCTGGGCCGAGCCCCCGTCCACCGTCACCGTGTAACCGTCGGGGTCGAGACTCGAGCCCGTCGTGCTCGTCGACACCGTCAGGTTTCCGGTCGAGGCCGTGACCGTCACGCTCGCCGTTTGCGTGACCGCCACGCCGGCGATCGTCGCTGAAACCGTCTTGGTTTCCGGAGTTGTGGAGCTTAGCGTGCCCGTCGCGACCCCGCTCGCGTTCGTCGGGCTTGCCGGCTGCGTCAGCGTGTTCCCCGAACCCGTCGCGGCGAGCACCACCGTCGCCCCGCTCACCGGGTTGCCGTTCGCGTCACGCGCCGTCACCGTGAGCGTTGAGGTGCCACTCCCCGCCGTGATCGAGGTCGGCGAGGCCGTCATCGTCGACTGCGACGCCGACACTGGGCCCGCCGTCACCGTCACCGTCGCCGTCTGCGTGACCGTGACCCCGCTGATGGTTGCCGAGACCGTCTTCGACCCTGCGACCGTCGAGCTCAAGCTGCCTGTTGCGACACCACTGGCATTGGTCGGGGCCGGCTGGGTCAACGTGTTCCCTGAGCCGGTCGCCGACAGCACTACCGTTGCGCCGCTGATCGGATTTCCGCTCGCGTCCCGCGCCGTGACTGTGATCGTCGACGTCCCGCTACCAGCTGTGATCGAAGTCGGCGACGCCGTCACCGTAGATTGCGACGACGAGACCGGTCCGGCCGTCACGGTCACACTCGCCGTCTGGTTGAGCGCGACGCCACCGGCCGCAGCCGAAATCGTCTTCGTTCCGGCGACTGTGGACTGCAGCGTGCCCGTGGCTACACCACTCGAGTTGGTTGGACTTGCCGGCTGCGTCAGAGTATTGCCCGAACCCGTCGCGCTCAGCGTCACCGTGACGCCGCTGACCGGGTTCCCGTTCGCGTCTCGTGCGGTGACGGTGATGGTCGACGTTCCGCTCCCCGCCGCAATCGAGGTCGGCGCCGCCGTCATCGTCGATTGTGAGGCCGACACCCCGCCCGCCGTTACGGTCACGGTCGCCGTCTGCGTGATCGCCACCCCGCCCGCCGTAGCCGAGACGGTCTTCGTGCCAGCCCCCGTCGAACTGAGCGTCCCGGTGGCGACCCCGCTCGCGTTGGTGGGCCCCGCAGGCTGCGTGAGCGTATTGCCCGAGCCGGTCGCGCTGAGCACCACGTTGACTCCGCTGACCGGGTTCCCGCTCGCATCGCGCGCCGTGACCGTGATCGTCGAGGTGCCGCTCCCCGCCGTGATCGTCGTCGGGGAGGCCACAACGCTCGATTGCGCGGCATCGACCGGCGGCGGCGGCGGAGGCGGCGGCGGCGGCGGCGGAGCCGCCCCCGGGTTGAGCGCGAGCACGCTGGCCAGCCACGTGCACGGCGTGGTGGTCGTGCAGGTCGGGTCGTTCTGGAAGAACCAGCGCCACTGCGGATTGACCGACCCCCCACTCGCCTGCACGGCGCTGTCGGCCTCGGTCTGCATGCTGAACGAGTCCGGCGGCGCGACCCCCATCGTGAGCAGGTTCCCGAAGCCTTGGGGCGGGAAGCGGCCGGCCTGCGCGCGCGACGCCGTCACCGCATAGGCGAGCGCGCCCGCATTGACCGGCATCGCCCCGGGACCGACGAGCGCTTCCGCCGAGGCGGCGCCGAAGCCCGACCGGGACATCGATGTGTCCACCGCCTGGGCGAAATCCCCAGCAACGCCGCTCCACGCAGCCATCATGATCCCACCGAACGCGACCCTCGACAGGTTGGCCCGCACCGCCAGCACGTCGACATTGGGCGCGGTCGGGTAGGGATAGCCTTGCACGTTCGTGGCGACATACGTGGCCATCGAGAGGTTGTCGCTGCTGACATACTCCACCAGGTGGTACCGGTTGCCGACCGGCGGAAAGTCGGGCCGGGCGAGGTGGTCGGTCACCGAGTCGACGATGTTGGCCCCCGAGCCGACCCAGAAGACCGTCACGACGATCGCGTCGCCGGGGCGCGGGCTCCGGGGGTTGAATCCCTTGATGAAGAAATTGTTGTGCTGGCCGAGCGCGCTGCTCATCGTGTCCCACACGATGCCGCCCGCAGGGGGCGGAGGTGGAGGCGGGGGCGCGGTGATTGTGAAGGACGCGCTGGTGGCACCGGTCAGCCCCGTCGCGGTAGCTGTAAGCGTGTACCCGCTCCCGGCCCGGTCGATGCTCAGATTCGAGAAGCTGGCGACGCCGTTCACCGCCGCGACACTCCTCGTGCCCGACAGCGTCCCGCCGCTCGGGTTCGTGCCGAGGGCGACGGTGATGGTACCGCTGAAGGTCGCGTCCGTGTTGCCCGCGCCGTCCCGCGCGGCAACCTGTACCGGCGGCGAAATCGTGCTGCCGGCGGTGGCGTTGCTGGGCTGGACCGTGAACGCGAGCTGCGTCGCGGCGGCCTGCGGCTGAACCTGACCCGCCTGGTTGAGCGCGAGGACCGTTGCGAGCCAGGTGCGGGGCGAGCCCGGTGAGTTGAAGAACCACGTCCAGCGCGGGTCGACTGAGCCCGCGGTGGCCTGGGCGGCGTACTCCCCATCGGCCTTCATTGACGCGTCGCCCATCGTGGTGACGTTGGTAAAGCCCGCCGGCCCCCCGAGGCCCACCACACCGTTCGACATTGTCACAGCATACGCGAGTCCGCCGGCACGGACCGGAATCGCTCCGGGGCCGGCGACCGTCGTCGTCGTGTCGGAGCCCGAGGCCGATCGCGACGTGTCCACCGCCTCGGCGAACGTCGCCGCGACGCCGCTCCAGGCCGAGATCATCGCCCCACCGTCCGCCACCGACGACGAGAGCGTGGCTCGCACGAGCAGACGCGTGTTGAAGTCTGGGTTCGGGTCAGGGAAGTTCTGCACGTTCGTTGCGACATACGTCGCCATCGAGATGCCGCCGGCCTGGACGTACTGGACGCGCGTGTAGGTGTTGCCGACCGGGGTCCCGTTGGCCAGCTGATCGGTGACCGACGTGATGATGTTGCTCGAGCCGAGCCAAAAGAACGTCGCGACGACCGCGTCGCCATGATGTGGGTTCGTACCGAACGCGCTGAGGAGCGTGCTCCCGCTCTCGCCGAGTGCACCGTTCGGCGCCGTGCCGCTGCTCGTCGCGACGTCGAACGCCGGCGCGCCGATGGCGGGGCGCTGGGGGCTGGGGCTAACGATGTCACTGCAGGCCGCCGCGAGGAGGCTGGCCGCAACGATCCTGGGAAGACCCGCTCGCGGCGGCGTCATCGCGCTGGACTAGTCGGCTCTAATCCGTGCGTTCACAGCAGGAACACCGTGACCTTCTTCGTATCCGACCCTGAAGCGCCAGCGGCGTCCGTCACCGTCACGGTAACCGTGAAGGTAGTTGGCAGAAGAACGACATACGTGTGGCTCACTGTGAACGAGCCCTGGCTCGTCCTGCTGCCCGTGCTCGTTGAACCGTCGCCCCAGTTAATCGTGTACGACCACGGCCCATTGTTGTTCGCGTCGCTGAAGCTGAAGCTGGTCGAGTAAGCCAGGCCGGTCACCGCGGTCTCGTCCGGTCCGGCGTTCACCACCGGCGGGCTGTTCGGCAGGGTGACGGTCACGCTCTGCGACGTGGTGCTCGTCGCTCCCTGGTCGTCGGTCACGGTGAGCTGGACAGTGTAGGTGCCCTCGCTCGTGTAGATGTGCGACGGATTCGGCGCCGTCGACGTCCCGCCGTCCCCGAAGGACCAGGCGTAGGCAGTGATCGAGCCGTCGGGGTCGCTGCTCGTGCTGGTAAACGTGCACGCGAGCACGCTGCAGCTCGCTGTGAACGCCGCGGTAGGCGGCTGGTTCGGCGGCGGCGGCGG
>WNGG01003972.1_pt1 | contig 21252 bp, 18 predicted proteins | sample 5400661 | NCBI WGS metagenome assembly WNGG01 (sample SAMN13153372, study PRJNA577476) | soil metagenome | isolation source: 100 cm soil or saprolite under Garry oak tree replicate 1 | place: USA:California | collected 2016-06-15
CCTACGTGATGACCGCGGTCGGCGCGTACCTCCACGCCCTCCGGCGCGCGCTCGGCGCGCGCGGCTACGGCGGCCGGCTCTTCGTCATGCAGTCGTCCGGCGGGATCGCGACCGGCGAGGCGATGGAGCGCTTCCCCGTGCGCATGATCGAGTCGGGCCCGGCGGCGGGCGCGCTCATGGCCGCGGCGTACGGCGAGCTCACCGGCCACGGCGACCTCATCGCCTTCGACATGGGTGGCACCACCGCCAAGCTCGCGCTGATCGAGAACGGCCGCCCCTACACGACGACCGCGTTCGAGCTGCACCGGGTGAACAATGCCCCGGGGAGCGGGCTGCCGATGAACATCCAGGCGCTCGATCTCGTGGAGATCGGCGCGGGCGGCGGGTCCATCGCGCGTGCGCGCCTCGGCGTGCTCGCGGTCGGGCCCGAGAGCGCCTCGTCCACGCCCGGGCCCGTCTGCTATGGCCGGGGCGGTACCGAGCCGACGGTCACCGACGCGAACCTCGCCCTGGGCTACCTCAACCCGGACGACTTCGCGGGCGGCGCGCTGCGGCTCCATCCGGGCGACGCCGCGCGGGCGATCGAGGAGAGAGTCGCGCGACCGCTCGGTCTCGGCCTCGACGCGGCCGCGTGGGGCATCCACCAGATCGTCAACACCAACATGGAGCTCGCCACGCGCGTCGTCTCGATCGAGCGGGGGCGCGATCCGCGCGGGCTGACGCTCGTGGCCTTCGGGGGCTCGGGGCCCGTCCACGGCTGCCGGCTCGCGCAGGCGCTCGGTATTCCGACCGTCATCCTGCCCGCGGCCGCCGGGGTCACGGCGGCGATCGGTCTGCTCGCGGCCGAGATCCGCTTCGACGTCGCGCGGACGTTCGTCCGTCGCCTCGACGCGCTCGATCCGGCGTGGGTCGCGGCGATGTACGACGAGATGGATGCCCAGGCGAGCGCGATCGTCCGCGAGTCGGCGGCGACGGGCGCGCTGACGGTCGTCCGTTCGCTCGACGCGCGCTACGTCGGGCAGGGGTACGAGCTGACCGTTCCGGTGCCGTCGGGCGCGCTCGACGCGGCGGCGCTCGCGCGCGTGCGAGGGACGTTCGACGAGGTCTACGCGGCGCGCTACGGGTACTCGAGCCCGGCGGAGCCGGTCGAGGTGGTGACGTGGAAGCTCTCGGCGTCGGCGGGCGCGCCGCGCGTGACGCTCGCGAAGGCCGCGACGACCTCCGCCGACGGCGGCCTCAAGGGACGGCGCCGCGCGTACTTCCCGGAGACGGGCGGGTGGATCGACTGTCCCGTCTACGCTCGCGACGGCCTGGCGGCCGGCGCGCGCCTCGCCGGTCCCGCGATCGTCGAGGAGCGCGAGTCGACGTCCGTGCTACCGCCCGGGACGAGCGCGTCGGTCGATGCGTACGCAAATCTTCTCGTGACGGTGGCGCGTACGTGACGGCGCCACGCCCCATCTCGAACAGGCCACCCTCGGCGGGCCTCGCATGACGGCGCCACGCCCCATCTCGAACAGGCCACCCTCGGATCGAGCCGAGCAAGCGTCACCCGCTCCAATCGATCCGATCACGCTCGGCGTCGTGTGGGGCGCGCTGCAATCCATCGCCGTCGAGATCGGCACGACCGTCCACAAGACCGCGTACTCGGAGCAGGCGCGCGAGGGCCAGGACTTCTCGGTCGCGCTCTTCGACGCCGCCGGACGGATGGTGGCGCAAGGACCGTACTCGCCCGGCCACATGGGCGCGATGTCCTTCGCGGTGAAGCACGCCCTCGCCGCGTTTCCGGCGGAGACGCTTCGCCCCGGCGACGCCGTACTCTTGAACGATCCACTCCTCGGCTCCGGCCACTTTCCCGACTTCTTCATCACGCAGCCCGCGTTCCACGACGGGCGGCTGATCGGCTTCGCGACGAACATCGTGCACCACACGGACGTCGGCGGCTCGCGGCCGGGCAGCCAGGGTGTCGAGGGCATCTTCGATTACTTCCAGGAGGGGCTTCGCATCCCCCCGACCAGGGTGTGGCGAGAGTATCGAGAGGATGAAGGGGTCGTCGGAATCATCGCCGCCAATACCCGCACGCCCGAGAAGGTGCTGGGCGACCTGCGCGCCCAGCGGAGCGCGCTGCGCGTGGGCGAGCAGCGACTTTTGGGGCTGGCGGCCCGCTACGGCGCGGTGACGCTCGAAGCGGCGATGGACGAGATCCTCGACCGCACCGAGGCGAGCCTGCGCGCGGCGATCGCGAAAATCCCGCCCGGAGTCTACCGCTTCGAGGACTTCCTCGACGACTGCGGCCCCGGGACCGAGCCGCTGCGCGTGGCGGTCGCCGTCACCGTCACCGGTGACGCGATCACGGTGGACTACGAGGGCTCGAGCCCGCAGACCGCGTCGGGGATGAACTCCTACATCAACTACACGCGCTCGTACGCGTACGCGGCGATCAAGTGCCTCGCCGACCCGACGGGGCCGATGAACGAGGGGGCGCTGCGGCCGGTTACCGTGAAGGCGCCGGAGGGGTCGTTCCTGAATCCGCGCCCGCCCGCGGGCGGCGGGCCGCGCGCGATCATCTGCTACCGCGTCTTCGAGGCCGTCCTCGGCGCGCTCGCGGTCGCGCTCCCCGAGCGCGTGGCGGCGGCCGCCTCGCACTTCGCCAACCCGACCTTCGGGGGGTGGGACCGAGCGCGCGGGCGGCGTTTCGTCGCCTACGAGCTCGTGCTCTCGGGAACGGGGGCGCGCGCGACGCGCGACGGGTGCGAGGGCATGTCGTGGGCCTTCAACGCGTCGAACATTCCCGTCGAGGCGCAGGAGGCGACACAGCCGATCGTCGTCGAGCGCCTCGGCCTCATCCGGGACTCCGCGGGCGCGGGCCGGCAACGGGGTGGCTGCGGGGTCCGGCGCGACATGCGGTTCCTCGCCGACGACGGGCGGCTGACGAATCTGTCGGACCGCCACGTCGTTCCACCGTACGGCCTCTTCGGCGGGGAGCCCGGCGCCCTCGCGCGCACCGTCGTCAACCCCGGGCCGGGCGAGGTCGTCGTGCACGGCAAGGAGTCCCGCGCGTTCGCGTACGGGGACGTCGTCTCGTTCCAGCAGTCGGGCGCGGGCGGGTACGGCGATCCCTTCGAGCGGGAGCCCGCGGCCGTGCTGGAGGATGTGCGCGACGACTACGTCTCCGTCGAGGCGGCGCGCGCGCGGTACGGTGTGGCGATCACGTCCACGCGCGGCGAGCTGGCGGTCGACGCGGCGGCGACGGCGGCGCTGCGGAGGGCCGCGCGATGATCGCCTTCACGCCCGAGCAGGAGGAGTTCAGAAAGAGCGTCGCGCGCTTCGTGGACGCCGAGGTGGCGCCCGTGGCCGACGCGCTCGACGAGCGCGCCGAGTTCCCGCGCGAGCTCTTCAAGCGCGTCGGCGCGCTCGGCTGGCTCGGGCTCAGGTATCCCGAGGCGTACGGCGGCGCGGCCGCCGACACGACGACGTACTGTCTCTTCGCCGAGGAGCTCGCGCGCGGCTCGATGTCGCTCGCCGCGGCGGCCGCCATGCAGTCGCTGATGGGGACGTACTTCGTCTACAAGTACGGCGACGAGACGCTTCGCCAGCGGTACCTCGTGCCGGCGCTCCGCGGCGACCTCGTCGCGACCTTCGCGCTCACCGAGCCCGACGCCGGCTCCGACCTCGCCGGGATCACGACGCGCGCCGAGCTCAAGAGCGACCGCTGGGTTCTGAACGGACGCAAGACGTGGGTGACGAACGCGCCGGTGGCGGACATCCTGACCGTCGCCGCAAAGACGTCGCCCGAGCGCGGCATGAAGAACATCGCGCTCTTTCTGCTGGACCGGGCGACGATGCGGGTTAGGCTGGGCAAGAAGATCGACAAGATGGCCGTGCGCGCATCGGAGACGGGCGAAATACTCCTGGAGGACGTCGAGGTCCCCGCGGCGCACCTGCTCGGCGGTGAGACGGGCGGCGTCGAGAAGATCGGGGCCATCCTCGCCGAGATCCGCGTGATGACGGCGGCGCTCTCGGTCGGGCTCGCGCGCGCGGCCTACGCGGCGGCGCTGCGCTATTCGCGGGAGCGCGTGGCCTTCGGCAAGCCGATCGGCGAGCACCAGGCGATCGCCTTCAAGCTCGCCGACATGCTGACGTCCATCCACGCGTCGGCGCTCGTGACCTACCAGGCCGCCGGCGGCCTCGACGCCGGGCGGCCGGTCGTCCGCGAGGCGGCCATGGCGAAGCTCTTCGCCTCTGAAGCGGCGGTGCGCGTGACCGACGAGGCGGCCCGGATCTTCGCCTCGTACGGGCTCGCGATGGAGTATCCCGTGCAGCGCTACTTCCGGGACGCCCGGTTCCTGCTTCCCGGCGGCGGCACCTCCGAGATCCTGCGTCTGGTCATCGGACGCGACCTGGACTGGGACCGGGGTCGGGCGTTCACGCTCGGGGAGGTGACGACACCGTGAGAAAGGTGGCGCTGGTCGGCGCCGGCGTCAGCAAGTTCGGCGTCCGCAAGGCGAGCTATCGAGACTTGATCTGGGAGGCAGGCAAGGCGTGCTTCGATTCGGTGCCCGCGATCAAGCCGAAGGACGTGGAGGGACTGGTCGTCGGCTCCGTGATGCCCGAGCGCACGGCGTTCCAGTCCCACGTCTCGTCGCTCACCGCCGAGGCGCTCGGCATCCGGCCGACCGCGCTGAGCGCACGCACGGAGCACATGTGCGCCTCGGGCACGGTCGGCATCCGTTACGCCTACGCGTTCATCGCGGCGGGGCTCGCCGACCTCGTGATGGTGCTCGGCGTCGAGAAGCTCAATCAGCCGTCGGGTGACGAGGCGATCCTCAACATGGGCGCCGGCGTGGACCGCGAGTGGGAGGCGGCCTTCGGCCTGACCGCGCCGCCCTGCTTCGCGCTCGCCGCGCAGCGCCACATGGCGGAGTACGGCACGACCGAGGAGCAGCTCGCGCTGGTCGGCGTGAAGAATCACACCCACGCCGCGAAGAATCCCAACGCCCATTTCGGAAAAGGGGCGACGCTGGAGCAGGTGCTCTGCTCGCGCATGATCTCCTCCCCGCTGCGTCTCTTCATGTGCTCGCCGATCACCGACGGGGCGGCCGCGGTGATTCTGGCAAGCGAAGACCGGGCGCGCGCGCTGACCGACAGACCCGTCTGGATCCGCGGCACGGGCCAGGCGCTCGACGGGTTCCAGCTCACCTCGCTCCACGAGGATTACGCGCAGTGGCCCGCGCTCCGGCGCGCGGCGGACGCGGCGTATCGCATGGCCGGCGTCGCGCCCAAGGATGTGGACCTCGCGGAGGTCCACGACTGCTTCGCGATCGCGGAGATGATCGCGTACGAAGAGCTGGGCTTTTGCAAGAAGGGTGACGCGGGACCGTTCGTCCAGGCGGGGCGGAGCGACTACGGGGGCGACGTGGTCGTCAACCCGCGCGGCGGGCTCATCGGCTGCGGCCATCCCCTCGGCGCGACGGGCGTGGCGCAGGCCGCGGAGGTCTGGGCACAGCTGCGCGGCGAGGCGGGGGCGCGCCAGGTCGCCGCCGCCGCCGTCGGCCTCACGCACAACAACAGCGGTATGGGCGAGCACGTCGTGATGATCTACGGACGCGAGTCCGCGTGAGGCGATGAGACATCCTGTGTCAACCCCGAGGCGCGCCACGGCGCAGCATGGGCGCGTCCGAGCGCTGGGGGGCTGGGGGCCATTTCGGGGCCCCCAGGAAGATGGATGAGCGACACCATCGCCGTGCTCGGGCCCGGACGGATGGGGCGTCAGATCGCGCTCGTCTTCGCCCTCGGCGGCTGGCGCGCGCGCCTCGTGGACGTCAAGGAGCGCCCGGTGGCCGACGGCGCGCTCGCCGACGCGCGCCGCGAGATCCAGCGCGATCTCCGCCTCATGGCCGAGGAGGGCGTGATCGAGGACGCGGCGATCGCGCCCGCGCTCGAGCGTATCGAGGGTCGCGTCGGCCTCGACGACCTGAAAGACTGCGCGTTCGTCCAGGAGGCGCTGCCCGAGTCGGTCGAGCTCAAGCGTGACGTCTTCCGGCGGGTCTCGGACCTCGTCGCTCCCGACGCGATCGTCGCCTCGACCTCGTCCACGATCTCCCCGGCGCGCCTCGCCGACGCGATCGAGCGACCCGAGCGGTTCCTCGTCGCCCACTGGCTCAACCCCGCGCACATCATCCCGCTCGTCGAGGTCGTGCCGGGCCCGGCGACGGCAGACGACGTCGTCGGTCGCACGCAGGTACTGCTCGCGCGGCTCGGCAAGACGCCGGTGCGCTGCGCGGCCTCCCCGGGCTTCATCGGACCGCGGCTCCAGGTGCTCTTGATGAACGAGGCCGTCCGCCTCGTCGAGGAGGGGGTGGCGACGCCGGAGGACGTGGACCGCGCGTTCCGCGCCGGGATGGGGTTCCGTTACGCGTCCATCGGGATCTTCGAGTTCATCGATTGGGGCGGCGTGGACATCCTCTACCGGGCGAGCCGCCACATGACAGAGGCGACGGGCGACGCGCGGTTCGCGGCGCCGCGCCTGGTCTCGGAGAAGATGGCCCGCAACGAGCTCGGCACGAAGACCGGGCGCGGGTTCTACGACTACGGGGGCGACCGGCGCGAGCGGTTCGAGTCGGAGAAGATCCGCGTGCTGCTGCGGCGGATCAAGCGCGACCGGGAGTGCCCGTGAGCTACTTCCGCGCCACCGATCCGTTCCCGCTCGAGTCCGCGGACCACAACAAGCTTCACGAGTTCTACTCCCGGCTCGCCTCGGGCCGGCTGGTCACCACGCGGTGCGCGGCGTGCGGCACCACGGCGTGGCCACCGCGCGGGTTCTGCGGCGGCTGCGCCTCGGACAGGTTCGAGTGGGTGGACCTGCCCGAGGAGGGCGTCGTGCACGCCTTCACCGTGCAGGAGACGGGGCTGCCGTCGGGCTTCGAGGGGCCGCGCGTCTTCGCGATCGTCAAGGTCGGCGGTCATCGGGTCTTCACGATCCTGCGCGACGCCGACCCCACGCGCGTGACGGTCGGTCTGCGCGTGCGGCTCGCGCCGCTGCGGATCGCCGACGAGCCCACGGGCGCGCCCCGCTGGCTGCCCGCGTTCAGGCCGGCGTGAAGGTGCTCATCGCGAAGCCCGGACTCGACGGCCACGACCGCGGCGCCAAGGTCGTGGCGCAGGCCCTGCGCGACGCGGGCCACGAGGTCGTCTACACGGGCCTCAAGCGCACCCCCGAGGAGATCGTCGCCGAGGCGGTGCAGGAAGACGTGGACGTGATCGGGCTGTCGATTCTGTCGGGAGCGCACCTCACGCTCGCGCGCCGGGTCGTCGACGGACTGCGGGCGAAAGGCGTCGACGACATCCGCATCGTCGTGGGCGGCATCATCCCGCCGCGAGACGTGGAGTCGCTCCGGGCGGCCGGTGTCGAGCGGGTGTTCCCGATGGGAACGGCGCTGCGGGAGATCGTCGAGGCCTTCAAGGCATGAGGGCAGGGGAGGGGCGACGATGCGGGACGTGAACGCGCACGCCGGCTTTCCGATCAAGCCGGTCTACGGCCCGGAGGACCTCGCGGGGCGGGACGCCGAGCGCGACATCGGCCGGCCCGGCGAGTACCCGTTCACGCGCGGGATCCACGCGCGCATGTATCGCGATCGGCTGTGGACGATGCGGCAGTACATCGGTTTCGGCACGCCGGCCGAGACCAACGCGCGCTTCAAGTATCTGATGGCGCACGGCCAGGACGCGCTCAACGTCGCCTTCGATCTGCCGACGCAGCTCGGCCTCGACTCCGACGACCCCCGGGCGGACGGCGAGGTCGGGCGCGTCGGCATGGCGATCGACACGCTCGCGGACATGGAAGACGCGTTTGCGGGGATCCCGCTCGACCGCGTGTCGGTCTCGCTCACGATCAACTCCATGGCGGCGCCGATCACGGCGATGTACTACGCCGTCGCCCGGAAGCAGGGCGTGGCGCCGGACAAGGTCGTGATCACCCCGCAGAACGACATCCTCAAGGAGTTCATCGCGCGCGGCACCTGGGTCTACCCCGTGGAGCCGTCGCTCCGTCTCGTCGGCGACCTCATCGAGTACTCGGCGAAGCGCTACCCGCGCTCGAACCCCGTGTCGGTATGCGGCTACCATATCCGCGAGGCCGGTTGCACGACGGCGCAGGAGATGGCGTACGGGCTCGCCATCGCCGCCGCCTATGTCGAGCTGATGCTCGGGCGCGGGATGGCCGTCGACGAGTTCGCGCCGCGGATCTCCTTCAACTTCACGGCCTGGGGCAAGATCTTCGAGGAGGTCGCGAAGTTCCGCGCGGGACGACGCCTCTACGCGCGGATGCTCCGTGAGCGCTTCGGGGCCCGCAGCCCGAAGTCGTGGATGTTCCGGACCCTCATCGGCGGCGGCGGCTCGGCGTTCGTCGTTCAGGAGCCGGAGAACAACATCGTGCGCGGCGCCTACATCGCCCTCGCGGCGGCGCTCGGCGGGGCCCAGACGATGGCGCTGCCGACCTACGACGAGGCGTACACGATCCCGTCGGCGAAGGCGCAGCTCATCGCGCTCCGAACGATGCAGATCTGCGCCGAGGAATCCGGAGCCGCGGACACCGCGGATCCGCTCGCCGGCTCGTACTTCGTCGAGTCCCTCACGAACGCGATGGAGGAGCAGATCCTGGCCGAGCTGGCGGCCGTCGAGCGGATGGGCGGCATCGTGGAGGCGGTGAAGGCCGGCGCGATCCAGGCCGAGGTCGCCCGGCAGGCGTACCGATTCGAGCAGCAGCTCGCGACGGGCGAGGTGCCGAAGGTCGGCGTCAACTGTCACGTGGGCGAGGGGGCCGCGGAGGCCGACCGCGACGTGGAGCTGTACGCGTTCGATCCGCGCGCCGCCGCCACGCAGGTCGCGCGGCTCGAGCGCGTGCGCCGCGAGCGGGACGACCGCGCGGCGCGCGCGGCGCTCGGGCGGCTCACCGACGCCGCGCGCGGCGGAGCGGGCCTCATGGAGCCGATCTCGGAGTCCGTCGAGGCGTACGCGACGCTCGGAGAGATCTGCCGCGCGATGAAGGACGTCTTCGGCGAGTACAAGGAGCCGGTCCGGTTCTGACGATGACGCGCGAGCTCCGCGTCCTGGGCAAGGCGACCCCGAAGCGCGATGGACCGGACAAGGTCACCGGCCGCACCTGCTACCTGCACGACCTCGAGCTGCCGAGGCTGGCCCACGGCAAAATCCTGCGAGCGCGATACCCGCACGCGCGGATCATCCGAATCGACGCCGCGCGCGCCGCCGCGCTGCCGGGCGTGCTCGCGGTCCTCACCGGTGCGGACGTCGAGCCGCGCCCCTTCGGCTTCGCCAAGGACCAGGTAGCGCTCAAGCGCGGCAAGGTCCGGTGCATCCGCGACGAGGTCGCCGCGATCGCGGCCGAGAGCGCGGAGATCGCGGAGGCCGCGCTCGCCCTCATCGACGTGGAGTACGCGGAGCTGCCCGGAGTCTTCGATCCGCTCGGGGCGCTGGCCCCCGGCGCGCCGCTCGTCCACGAGGAGCTCGGCACTAACCAGCACCATCTCCGCTACGCGTTCGCGCACGGCGACGTGGACAGCGCCTTCGCCGAGGCGGCCGCGGTGGTCGAGGACACCTACCGGCTGGGCTTCGTGACGCAGGCGTGCCTCGGCACGATGGTCGCCGTCGCCGATTGGGATCCGGGCGGCGCACTCACGATGTGGACGACGACCCAGGTGCCGTTCCTGTACCAGCGCGATCTCGCCGGGGCACTCGGGATCACCGGCGATCGGATCCGCGTCGTCCAGCCCCCGGTCGGCGGCAACTTCGGCCGCGGCCTCGACCTCTATCCGATCGACGTCATCGCGGCGCTGCTCGCCCGGCGCGCGCGGCGGCCGGTCAAGATCGAGTTCGACCGCGTCGAGGAGTTCGTCGCGTGCCCGGGACGCGAGCCCTGTACGATCCGGCTCCGCACGGCGGCCGACCGCGACGGACGGCTGCTGGCGCGTGACGCCCACGTCACGATCGACGGGGGCGCGTACACCTCGTGGGGCTCGACGACGCCGTTCGTGATGCTCTCGACCGTCGCCGGACTGTACCGGGTGCCGTGTGTCCGCTTCGACACCACGATCGTCTATACGAACAACCCGTATTCGGGCTCGATGCGCGGCTACGGCAACCCCGAGTCCACCTTCGCGGTCGAGTCCCAGATGGACGACCTCGCCGACCGCCTGGGCATGGACCGGCTCGAGCTGCGCCGCCGGAACGCGTCCAAGCCCGGCGATGTGAATCCGCAGGGCTTCGTGCTCACCTCCTTCGCCATGACCGAGTGCCTCGACGCCGTCGCGGACGCGGTGGGAAAGAACGCGCCACCGCCTCGGCCGGGCCGGCGGCGCGGCGTCGGCTACGCGGGGATGTTCCACGTCGGCGGCGGCGCCCGGATCTACCGCTCCGACGGCTGCGGCGCCATCGTCAGGCTCGACGACTTCGGCAGGATCTCGCTGCTCACGGGCGCCAGCGAGATCGGCCAGGGCTCCGAAACCGTCCTCGCGATGATCGTCGCCGAGACGCTCGGTGTTCCGCTCGAGCGCGTCGAAGTCGTCGACGCCGACACGCGCGTGAAGCCCTGGGACGTCGGCACGCACGCCAGTCGCACGACCTTCGTCGCCGGCAACGCCGCGCGCCTCGCCGCGGAAAAGCTGCGGGCCGAGCTGCTCGAGACGGCGGCCGTGGAGCTGGAAGCGCCGACGGCGAGCCTCGACATCGAAGACGGCTGGATCTTCGTGCGCCGCGAGCCTCAGCGGAGGCTCGCCTACGACGCGGTGGCGCGCGCCGGGCACTTCAAGGACGGCGGACGCGTGCTGGCGGCCGAGGCGTTCTACGACCCGCCGACCGCGATGCTCGACAAGAACTTCCAGGGCAACGTCTCGGCCGCCTATACTTCGGCGTTCCAGGCGGCGCTCGTGGACGTGGACCCGGAGACGGGGGTGGTCGAGGTGCGGCGGATCGTCTCCGCGCACGACGTCGGTCGCGCGCTCAACCCGCTCGCCGCCGAGGGACAGATCCACGGCGGGATCCACATGGGGCTCGGCTACGCGCTCTCGGAGCGGCTCGTCGTCGAGGAGGGACGCATCCTGACCCAGACGTTCATGGACTACGCGGTCTTCAAGGCGGGAGACATGCCCGACATCGTGGTCCGCCTGATCGAGACCGACGACGCCGAGGGTCCGTTCGGCGCCAAGGGTCTCGGTGAGTCGGGCGTGATCCCCGTCGCCGCCGCGGTGCGCAACGCGATCAAGGACGCCGTCGGCGTCGGCTTCACCGAATTGCCGATGACACCCGAGCGGGTTCGGGCGGCGCTGGGCGCGGCGTGAAGCTCGCGGTCCTCGGCGGCGGCAGTGGGTGTCTCGCGACGGCGGCGGACCTGACGCTCGGAGGCCACCGCGTGCGCCTCTGGCGGCGCTCGGAGGCGGACGTGGCACCGCTGCGCGCCGGCATCACGCTGACAGCGGAGCAGCGCGGCGGGAAGGCGAAGCTCGACCTGGTCACGACGGACCTGGCCGCGGCGCTCGAGGGCGCGGAGGTCGTCATCGCGCCCGTGCCCGCGACGGCCCACGAAGATCTCGCCAGGCGGCTGACGCGGCACCTCGCCGACTCGCAGGTGGTACTCCTCACGCCGGGCACGCTCGGCTCCTACGCGCTCGCGCGGGAGATCGCGCGCGGCGGCGGAACGCTGCCGTATGCGTTCGCCGAGACGGGCACGTTGCCGTATCTCTGCAGGAAGACCGGTCCGGCGGCGGTGGCCGCGCCGGTGCGCGCCGCGAACCTGCCCGTCGGCGTCTTCCCGGCGTCCCGCGCGCCGGCCGTGCTCGCGCGCGTCGCCGAGTTGTTTCCGGCGGCTCGCCCCTGCGCGGACGTCCTCGACGTCGCCCTCACCAACGCGGGGGTCGTGATCCACCCGCCGCTCGTGCTCGTCAACGCGGGCGCGATCGACGGCGGGCGCTTCGACATCCACGCGGCGGGCACGACGGCGAGCGCCCGGACGCTGATCGACGCGGTGGACGCCGAACGACTCGCCGCTCGCCGGGGCTGGGGCTACGGAGCGCCCCACTACGAGCTCGCGACGTACTACGACGAGGCGCGCGCGGCGGGGGGGCTCTACGGCGCCGGCGCCAAGGGCAAGCTCGTCGCGAGCGGCCTCTGGAGCGAGGTCGTCGGCTTCGAGCACCGGTACGTGACCGAGGACGTAGTGCTCGGGCTCTCGCTCTTCGAGTCGGCGGCGCGCACGGCGGGCGTCCCGAGCCAGGCGATCTCGGGCCTCCTCGGCGTCTTCGGCGCGCTCCTGGGGCGGGAGCTCTCCGGTCGCGGGCGCGCGCTCGAGGCGCTCGGCCTCGGCGACTTCGCGCTCCGCGAGATACGCGCGCTCCTCCACGACGGCTGGGCCTCACCGCTCTGGCCCAAGGTGCTCCGGTGAGGATCCGCGGATGAGCCCGGACGCGCCGCAGTTTCGACCGCCCGCCCCGGACCCCCGCGCCGAGGCCGAGAGGCAGCTCAGGGCCGCGCTCGCCCGCGAGGCGCGCGAGACGCGGGAGACCCTGCAGAAGGTCAAGTACGCGAGCTACGGCTGTCTCGTGCTGGTCGCGATCGCCGCCGCCATCGCGTTCCTCCTCTGATGGCGGCGCCGGTGCCGCAGCTGGACGTCGAGACGCTCCCGCGCGAGCGGCTCGAGTGGCTGCAGCTCGACCGGCTCCGGGCGACGCTGGCGCGCGTGCTCGGCAATCCCGCCTGGGCGCGCCGGCTCGGCGGGGTACGGCCCGAGGACGTGCGGACGCTCGGCGATTGGCGCCGCCTGCCCTTTCTCACGAAGGGCGACCTGCGCGACGCCTATCCGTGGTCCCTCGCGTGCGGCGGCGACTACCAGCGCGTGCACATGTCGAGCGGCACGACGGGGGACCCGATTCTGAATCCCTACACGCCGGCGGACGTCGCGCAGTGGAGCGAGATCATGGCGCGCTGCTATACCGCGGCCGGCGTGACGAAGGACGACGTGATCCAGATCACGCCGTCGTTCGGCCTCTTCACCGGCGGGTTCGGCTTCCACTACGGCGCGGAGCGGCTGGGCGCGCTCGTCATCCCGACGGGCGCCGGTCGCACGTCGCTCCAGCTGCGGCTGATGCGCGACCTCAAGGCCACGGTCGTCGCCGCCATCGCGACGTACCCGCTCCGGCTCATCGAGGTCGCGCACGCGGAGGGGTTCGACCTCGGCTCGCTCGCCCTCCGCGTGGGGATCCTCGGCTCCGAGACGTGGTCCGACGAATTGCGCGCGCGGATCGAGCGCGAGCTGCGCATCCGGACGTTCGACATCATCGGGATGACGGAGACGGGCGGGCCCGGCTTGGGCATCGATTGCGCCGCGCGCGCCGGCATCCACGTGTGGGAGGACCACTACTACGCGGAGATCCTGGACCCCGTGACCGGCGTGGTCGTGCCCGACGGCGTGATCGGTGAGCTGGTCGTCTCGACGCTCACGCGCGAGGGGCTGCCGCTCATTCGCTATCGCACCCACGACCTCACGCGCGTCGTGTCGCGCGCGCGGTGCGATTGCGGCCGCACGGCGCTCCGCGTCGACCGGCTGCGCGGCCGCACCGACGACATGGTCATCTTCAAGGGCGTGAACTTCTATCCGGGCCAGATCGAAACCGTGCTCCTGCGGCACTCCGGGATCTCACACGAGTACCAGATCCACCTCGAGTCGGCGGCCGGCGGAGAGATGCTCACCGTCGTCGCCGAGACCGAGCCGGAGTGCGATCCCGGCGTGGCGGCGCGGGTTCGCCGTGAGATCCACGATCTCCTGGCCCTGAGCCCCGAGGTGAGGCTCGTGCCGGAGGGATCGATCGAGCGGCCGCAGGGCAAGGCGATTCGCGTCGTGGACCGACGGCTTCGGTGATGGCGGCGCCGCGCCCCCTCGACGGCCTCACGATCCTGAGCCTCGAGCAGGCGCTGACGCTGCCGTTCCTCACGTACCGCCTCGCCTGCGACGGCGCGCGCGTGATTCGCGTCGAGAACCCCCGACGGCCGGACCCCAACCGCTTCGTCGGCAAGGACGTCCTCGGCGAGAAGGACATGCGCTCCTACTTCCTGCCGAACAACTGCGGGAAGGAGGCGATCACCCTCGACCTCGGACAGGCGGAGGGGCGGGCGCTCCTGGACGCGCTGATCGTGGAGCTCCGAGTCGATGTCTTCGCGTGCAACCAGCGCCCGCGCTCGTACATGCGCCTCGGCATCGAGCCCGAGCGGTTGCGCGCGCTGAAGCCCGATCTGATCACGCTCGGCATCTCGGGCTTCGGGCCGGAGCACGACGAGGCCGCGTACGACCCGGTGTTGCAGGCGCGGAGCGGCTTCATGGAGCTGACGGGCGATCCCGAGGGGCCTCCGACCGTTTTCGGCCTGCCGATGATCGATCTGGGCGCCGCCGAGCACGCCTACGGCGAGTTGATGAAGGCGCTCTATCGCCGCGCCCGGACCGGGGAGGGGGCACGCCTCGACGTGTCCATGCACCGGAGCGCCTTGTCGTGGATGGTCGCGCCGATCCTCCACCAGGCGCTCGGCGAGCCCGTCACGCGCAAGGGCAACGGCCACCAGTTCTTCGCTCCCGTCGGCGTGTACCGCGCCCGGGACGGATGGATCTACCTCGCCGTCGGCAGCGACCCGCAGTGGGCCGCCCTCGCGGCGCTGCCGGCGTTCGTCGGGCTGGCGCGCCCCGCGTACGCCGCCAACGCGGGCCGGATCGCCGACGCGCGACGCCTCGACGCCGCGCTCGGCGCGATCTTCGCGCGACTGACCACCGCCGCGGCGCTGGCGACGCTGCGCGACGCCGGGGTGGCGGCGTCGCGCGTCAACGCGCTCGCCGACGTGGTCGTCGACCCCCTGGTCGCCGGGCGATTGATGCGGGTGAAGGATCCGCGGACGGGCTTCGAGGTCACGCTCCCGCCGCCGCCGACCGGCGAGGCGCCGCCGCTCGCATTTCCGCCGCGGCTGGGCGAGCACAACGACCGGATCTACGGCGAAGCGCTCGGGCACCCGCCGGAGCGGCTCGCGGACCTTCGAGCGCGGGGGATCGTCTGAGCGCGGGAGGACGCGTGGCGCTGATCGACGAGTACCTGCCGGTCTTCCAGTTCGTCGACCTCACCGGTTCACGAGTGGTCCGCCTGCTCCTCCGAATCCGTGGCCTCGGCGCCAGGAGGAGACCGGGCCTGACGTGTTCGGCGTCGTCGGACGCTTCTGGAGGGTGGCGGGAGACCGGGTCGCGCTCGACGCGGCCGGCTTCCTGGCCTTCGATCGACCGGGCTTCGCCAAGACGGTCATGAACTTCGCCCGACGCGCCGTGCTGAGGGCCACGAAGCGGATCGCCGAAGGAGCGGGCGCGTGAACGACCTCTTCTATCTCACGGCCGAGCAGCGGATGATCCGTGACCTCGCCCGGAAGGTCGCGCGCGAGCGGATCGCGCCGTGGGCGGCGCACTACGACGAGACCGAGTCGTACCCCGAGGAATCCATGCGCGCCGTCCGGGAGGCCGGGCTCTTCGAGGTCTGGGTGCCGGAGACGTACGGAGGCTCCGACATGGGCGCACTGGCCCTCTCGCTCGTCACCGAGGAGGTCGCCTGGGCCTGCGCGGCGACCGCGACGCAGTACCTCGATCAGCCGCTCGGCGGGCTGCCGATCCTCCGCTTCGGCAACGAAGCGCAGAAGACGAAATACCTGCCGCGACTCGCGACGGGCGAGCTCCTCGCCGCCTATTCGCTGTCGGAGCCGGGGGCGGGCTCCGACGCCGCGAGCCTCAAGACGACGGCCGTGCGGCGCGGCGACCACTACGTGCTGAACGGCTCCAAGCAGTGGTGCACCAACGGGAGCCACGCCGACGTGATCACGGTCTTCGCGACGGTGGATCCGTCGAAGGGCGCGAAGGGCGTGACCGCGTTCCTCGTCGAGAAGGGGACGCCGGGGTTCGAGGTGGGAAAGAAAGAGAAGAAGATGGGCATCCGCGCGTCGCCCACCGTCGCGCTCCACTTCACCGAGTGCGCGATCCCCGCGACGCAACGCCTCGGCGAAGAAGGACGGGGGTTCGCGATCGCCATGTCGACGCTCGACGTGACGCGACCGGCGACGGGCGCGATGGCTGTCGGCATCGCGCAGGCGGCGCTGGACGCCGCCATCGGCTACGCGAAGGAGCGCCAGCAGTTCGGCCGGCCCATCGGCGCGTTTCAGGGGATCCAGTTCATGCTCGCGGACATGGCGATGCAGGTCCACTCGGCGCGGCTCATGGTCCACCATGCCGCGCGACAGCTCGATGCGGGCGTGCGCGACAACACGCTCGAGGCGTCCATGGCGAAGTGCTGGGCGGGCGACGCCGCGATGAAGGTCGCGATCGACGCCGTGCAGGTCTTCGGGGGCTACGGCTACACGCGCGAGTTCCCCGTCGAGCGCTACATGCGTGACGCGAAGATCATGCAGATCTACGAGGGGACGAACCAGATCCAGCGCGTCGTGATCGCGCGCGAGCTCCTCGGCGCGTGACGTCTTAGAGCGACTGCGGGTTTCGAATATAATCGCCCGCGCCCGGACGTGCTCACGCGTCCGGGACCACAGGAGGCCCCTTCAAGGTGGGCCTGGTGCATCCGATCACGGGGCCGCTGGCGGAGCCGGGGCAGGCGTGCCGGCTCGGCGGGCAGATGGCCGCCGGCGCGCTCAACGCGGCGGGCGGCATCAAGGCGCTCGGCGGGATGAAGCTCGAGCTGGTGCTCGGCGATACGCAGACGAAGCCCGACGTCGGCCGCACCGAGGCCGAGCGCGTCGTGGATCAGGGCGCGCAGATGCTGATGGGCTCCTTCGATTCGGGCTCGACCGCCGCGATGGTACCGGTCGCCCAGCAGAAGCGCGTGCCCTTCCTCGTCGACATCGCCGCCGCCGACGGGATCACCGCGAACGTCGCCAAGTCGGTCAGGGAAGGGCAGCAGAAGACCCAGTACGTCTACCGCAATTTCCCCACGGGCTCGTCGTTCGGACGCAAGGCGGTCCAGTACTTCACGGAGATCTTCCGGGAGGCGGGCGTCGCGCCCAAGCGCGTCGTCCTGATGCACTGCAACGACCTCTTCGGCCAGAACCAGGCCAAGGGTTTCCAGGCCGCCCACGCCGCCGCGAAGCCCTCGTGGGACATCGTCGAGGTGATCCCGTGGCCGGAGCCGCCTCAGGACCTGTCCACCGAAGTCTCGCGCGCCAAAGCGGCGAAGCCCGACGTGATCGCGCCGATCACGCGCCCGGCCTCCGCGCAGATTTTATTGCCCGAGATCCGCAAGCAGCGCATCGAGATGCTGGGCATCGTCGGTCCCGGCAGCCCGGGCCTCTACGAAGCGGGCCAGTTCGCGGCGCTGAAGGAGGACCTGGAGTACGTCCTGACGAGTGTGCCGTGGCCGAACTTCAAGAACCCGAAGACCACCCAGGTGTCCGAGGAGTTCAAGAAGCGCTCCGGCGGCAAGACCTTCGACACGAACTCCGGCTACTCGTACGACGCGATGTTCGTCATCGCCGACGCGCTCGAGCGCGCGAAGTCCACGGATTCCGACGCGATCGTCGAGGCGCTGAGGAAGACGAACTGGAGCGCGGGCCTCATGCAGTACGGCGGGCCCGTCGTCTTCAACGAGCTCGGCGACAACCCGAACGCCATTCCGACGATGATCCAGATCCTCGGGCAGAAGCCGGTCGCCGTCTGGCCCAAGGACGCGGCGCTCCAGAAGTTCGTGTTCCCGCGGCCAAAAGCATAGATACGACGCTCGTCGCGCAGGGGCTGGTGAGCGGCCTGTTGTTCGGCGGCGTCTACAGCCTCATGGCCGTCGGCCTCACGCTGATCTTCGGCGTCATGCGCGTGGTGAATTTCGCCCACGGCGACATGATGGTCTGGGGGATGTACCTCGCGTGGCTCGGCGCCACCCGGGCGGGCGTGGATCCATACGTGTCCTTCGTCGCCTGCGCCGGGCTCCTGTTCGTCCTCGGCTGGGCGGTGCAGCGCGGGCTCGTCGACCGGATCATCGACGCCCCGCACGAGATGCAGATCCTCCTGATGCTGGGCGTCGCCCTCGTCCTCGAGAACGCCGCGCTCGTCGCTTTCGGCCCCGAGCCGGCCCGCGTGCGCTCGCCGCTCACGTCCGCGACGCTCTGGCTCGGACCGATCTTCGTCGACGTGGGCCGCCTGGCGACGTTCGGGGTGGCGATCGCGCTGACGCTGCTGCTCTCGCTCTTCCTCTTCCGCACCGGCCTCGGCCGGTCGATCCGCGCCGCCGCGGACAATCCGTACGGCGCGCTCGTCATCGGCACCGACGTGCGGCGCGTCTACGGTGTCGCCTTCGGCGTCGGCGCGGCGTGCGTCGGCGCCGCCGGCGCGCTCGTCGCGCCGATCCTGCCCTTCTCACCCGCGACCGGGCTCCAGCTCTCCGTGGCCTCGTTCAACATCGTCATCATCGGCGGCATGGGAAGCCTCGTCGGCGCCTTCGTCGGCGGCCTGCTCGTCTCGGTCGCCGAGTCGCTCGGCGCCGTCTTCCTCAAGCCCTCGATGAAGGAGCTGGTCTCGTTCTCGCTCCTCATCGTGATCCTCCTCTTCCGGCCCGCGGGACTCTTCGGCCGGCGCGCGCCGTGAGGTGGGCGGGCGCGGCGGCGATCGTGGTGCTGGCCCTGTTGCCGCTGGTGCTCTCCTCGTACCTCATGACGATCTTCATCCTGATCTTCTTCTACGCCTACCTCGGGCAGGCGTGGAACATCATCGGCGGCTACGCGGGGCAGCTCTCGGTGGGGCACGCCGCGTTCGTCGGCGTCGGCGCCTACACCGCCGCCGTGCTGTCGGTCGAGGCGGGGCTGACGCCGTGGCTCGGCATGTTCGCGGGCGGGCTGGTCTCGGCCGCGCTCGGGGCCGTCGTGGGTTTCCTCGCTTTCCGCTTCGGCCTGCGCGGCTTCTACTTCGTTCTGCTGACCGTCGCGTTCGCCGAGGTCGGCCGCATCGTCGTGACCAACACCGACGCGGTCGGCGGCGCCGTCGGCTACTACATCACGTTCACCGGCGACTGGCGGCAGTTCCAGTTCCGTGACAACCGCGCCCACTACTACATCACGCTCGGGCTCATGCTCGGGGCCAGCGCCCTCGTCGCCTGGCTCGAGCGGCGGCGGTTCGGTGTCTACCTCGCGGCCATCCGGGAGGACGAGGGCGCCGCCGAGGCGCTCGGCGTGAACGCCTTCCGCGTGAAGCTCACCGCGATGGTGCTCTCGTCGTTCCTCACCGGGATCGGCGGGACCTTCTACGCCTTCTACCTCCTGTCGCTGCAGCCCGGCGCCGTCTTCGGCATCCCCCTCTCGGTCGAGATCATCATCCGGCCGATCGTCGGCGGCGCCGGAACCGTCCTCGGCCCGATCCTCGGCTCGTTCATCCTGAGCCCGCTCGCCGAGGTCGCGCGCGCCTGGTTCTCGGGCGGCTGGACGGGCACGCACCTGGTCGTCTACGGGGTGCTGCTCGTCGCCGTCGTCATCTTCCTGCCCGAGGGCGCGTACCCGCGCCTGGCGCGCCTCGTCGCGCGCCGGCGGCGGGGCGCCGCGGCATGAGCCTGCTCGAGGTACGCGGGCTCGGCAAGCGCTTCGGCGGCCTCGTCGCCGTCGAGGGACTCGACTTCACGCTCGGCGAGGGCGAGATGCTCGGGCTGATCGGGCCCAACGGGGCGGGGAAGACGACCGCGTTCAATCTCGTCTCGGGGTTCATGACGCCCGACGCCGGGGACGTGCGACTGCGCGGCCGCTCGCTCGTCGGGCTGGCGCCGCACGCGGTCTGCCGCCTCGGGCTGGCGCGTACGTTCCAGATCGTCCGGCCGTTCACCCGGATGACCGTCCTCGACAACGTCAAGGTCGGCGCGCTCGCGCGCCATCCCGACGTGGCGGTGGCCCGGGAACGCGCGCGCGCCGTCGTCGAGCGCGTCGGGCTCGGCGCCAAGGCGGAGGCGCCCGCGGGCGCGCTCACGCTCGCCGAGCGGAAGCGCCTCGAGCTGGCGCGCGCGCTCGCGACCGAGCCCTCCGTCCTCCTTCTCGACGAGGTCATGGCGGGGCTCACGCCGACCGAGACCGAGACGATCGTCGGCCTCATCGGCGCCGTCCACCGGTCGGGCGTCGCCATCCTTTTGATCGAGCACAACATGCGCGCCGTCATGGCCTTGTCGCATCGAATCGTCGTGCTGTCGTTCGGCGAGAAGATCGCCGAGGGGACCCCGGCGGAGATCGCGAACCACCCCAGGGTCATCGAGGCGTATCTGGGCGAGGAGTATGTCCACCCTGCTCCGGCTTGACGCGATCGCGGCGGGCTATCGCGACCTGACCGCGGTGCGCGAGGTCTCGCTCGAGGTCGGCGCGGGCGAGGCCGTGGCGCTCATCGGCGGCAACGGCGCGGGCAAGACGACGACGCTGCGCGCGATCACCGGGCTCCTGCCGCTCCGCGGCGGACGCGTCGAGTTCGCCGGCGAGCGGCTCGACGGGCTCCGCTCCGCGCAGATCGCCGCGCGTGGCATCGCCCACGTGCCGGAGGGGCGCCAGCTCTTTCCGACGATGAGCGTGCGCGAGAACCTCGAGCTCGGCGGCGGCCGGCGGGCGCGGTCGCAGCGCGCCGCGACGCTCGAGCAGGTGTTCGAGCTGTTCCCCCGCCGCGCGCGCTCGCCCTCTCGCATCGGGGGTACGTGATCGAGAACGGTCGGATCGTGCTCGAGGGGACGCGCGCGGCGCTCCAGCAGTCGCCGCACGTCAAGCAGGCCTACCTCGGACTATGACGGAAGGGCCCCGTCCTGCTAGTCTCGACCTCTGGTGACCACCGAAGAGCGCGAGATGAAGGGGCTCATCCGCCGGGCCAAGGAGATCCTGTCCTTGTCGCGCGTGCAGGCGATCCTCGGCATCATCGCGGCCACGCTTTCCATCGTCGGGTTCCTCTACGGTTATCTGAGGCCGGCGAAACCGCCGTCGATGGGCGAGCTCGCGCTCCTCGTCCAGGAGGTCAAGACGAGCAAGGCGGTCCCGGACGCGACGATAGAGGTCCTCACCTCCAAGGACGCCCTCGTCGCGACGCTCACGGCCACCGGCGGGCAGGCGCGCCAGACCCTCAAGGAGGGCAACTACCGCCTGCGGGTCAGCCATCCGAGGTTCGCGACGGAGACGCGACAGGTGCAGGTGATCGCAGGCCAGGTCCAGGAGATCCAGCTGCGCCTG
>WNGG01003153.1_pt1 | contig 21247 bp, 19 predicted proteins | sample 5400661 | NCBI WGS metagenome assembly WNGG01 (sample SAMN13153372, study PRJNA577476) | soil metagenome | isolation source: 100 cm soil or saprolite under Garry oak tree replicate 1 | place: USA:California | collected 2016-06-15
CTGCGCGACTCGACGCTCCGGCGTTCCTGGTGCGCTGGGGATTTTTCTCGATTCCCCACAAGTTATTCACAAGTTTTCCTAGCCCATAAAGTTATCCACGACTGTCCGAATATCCACATCCCCCTGTAATTGACCCGGCTCGCATGCTCGCCGACAATGGCGCATCCCTAGTCCCAAGTGGGCGCTCTCAAGGGCGCGAAAAAACCTGTTGAACCCCGGGACCACTTAGGCGAAACTAAGGCGAAATAGGCCAATGGCTACGCAACCGGTTCTCGAACGCCCGCTGCCGCAGAATCTTGACGCCGAACGCAGCGTCCTCGGCGCCATCCTGGTGGACAACCACGCCATTAACGCGGCCATCGAAAAGCTGCGTCCCGAAGATTTCTTCCACGACCATCACCGGCGCATCTTTCAGCAGATGATCGCGCTGCACGAGAGCCAGCAGGCCATTGACCTGGTGACCCTCACCGAAGAGCTGCATCGCCACGGCGAGCTCGAAGCCTCCGGCGGGGCTTCCTATCTCGCGCAGCTTCTCGACGGCGTGCCGCACATCTCCAACATCGAACACTACGCGCGGATCGTCAAAGAAAAAGCCATCCTGCGGAACCTCATTCACACCACGCACAAAATCCAGCAGCGCGCGCTCGATGCCGAAGAAGACGCCGACACCATTCTTGACGGGGCCGAATCCTCTATTTTTGAACTCGCCGAAGACCGCGCCCGCGCCGGACTGATTGGCATCAAAGACCTGGTCCGCGACAGCTTCGAGCGCCTCGAAAAAATCTTCACCGAAGGCAAACGCGTCACCGGCATCTCCACCGGCTACGCGCAACTGGACAATCTCACCTCCGGCCTGCAGCCTTCCGAGCTGATCATTCTCGCCGCGCGTCCTTCCATGGGGAAAACTTCGCTGGCTTTGAACATTGCCGAAAATGTGGCCCTGCATCGCGGGGAGCCCGTGGCCATCTTCAGCCTGGAAATGTCCAAGGAATCGCTCCTCCAGCGCCTGCTTTCCTCGCAGGCGCGTGTCGACTCCCACAAGTTTCGCACCGGGCACCTGGGCCGCGAAGACTGGCGGCGCATGACCGAAGGGCTTGCGCGCCTTTCGGAAGCTCCGCTGTGGATTGACGACAGCGGCTCGGCCACCGTCGTGGAGATGGGCGCCAAGGCCCGCCGTCTCAAGCGGGACAAGAAACTGTCCATGGTCATCGTGGATTACCTCCAGCTCATCGCCGCGCGCGGCCGCTTCGGCAACCGCAACGAAGAGGTCTCCAGCATCACCCGCGGCCTCAAAGGCCTCGCCAAAGAATTGCAGGTTCCTGTGCTCGTCCTGAGCCAGCTCACCCGCGCCCCCGAGCGCGAAGAGCGCCGTCCGCAACTCGCCGACTTGCGCGAATCCGGCGCCATCGAGCAGGACGCCGACGTGGTCTTCTTCATCCACCGCCCCAATGCTTTCAAGCCCGATGAAATCCCCGAAGAGCGCGCCAAGTCCGAAGTCCTCATCGCCAAGCAGCGCAACGGCCCCACCGACCGCGTCAATTTCGTTTTTCTGAGCCAGTTCACCCGCTTTGAAGAAGCCGCTCCGGATACCTGGACTCAGGAATAGGCGGAGTCTCTCCAGCACATGCCCGCGTACAACGAGCCACACACGTGTGTTCTCCCGGCCTCGCCGGGCCCGAGGTCTGCGCCTACTGTCGGTTCGTTGTCGCGTCACGAACTCATTCGACAGAACTTACGGGCAGGCTGGCGCGTCCCCGGCGTGGCCTCTGACTTGCTCCCCAGGTCCGCGAAGGGCGCGCTGTTGCTCATTAAGCGTCGCAAGAAAGCAGAATTCGTGTGCGCAGGCACTGCTTCTTGGACTATGCTGGAATTTTCCACTGAGGGCGGGCTGGAATGTCTGGAGCGCGAGCGAAGGAAGTGAATTTTTCGGGGCGGCCCGTCTGGGCTGAAATCAATCTCTCCGCGCTGGCGGACAATTTCCGCGCCATCCGCAAGTACGTCAATCCTTCCGGCGAACGCCTTCGCGACCCGCGAAAGGTTCTAGCTGTCGTCAAAGGAAATGCCTATGGCCATGGTGCTGCGCCGGTCGCCAAGGCGCTTGCCAAAGCCGGCGCGGAATGGTTCGGCGTCACCTGCTCGGCTGAAGGCGTCGAGCTGCGCGAAGCAGGCATCAAGACTCCCATCCTCCTGATGACCGGCTTCTGGCCGGGCGAGGAGCGGCGTATTATCGAGCACCATCTGACCACGGCAGTGACCCGTTGCGAGCAGCTTCCTCTTCTCCAACGCGCCGCTGCCGCCGTTTCGCGGTCCGCGCGCCGAGCCTCCAAGCCCGTCGAGTTCCACTTGAAGATTGACTCGGGCATGAATCGTTTGGGTATCGCTCCCGGAGATGTGGATTGCTTTGCCCGCCAACTCGCGCCGTGCAAGCATCTCCGCTTGGGAGGCGTTTTCACGCATTTCGCTTCGTCGGGAATTTTCTCTCCCGCAATTCATGGCGAGCAGACTGAAGAACAGGAGAAAATGTTCTTCGCGGCGCTCCGCCGCCTCCGCGAACTGGGGATTGCCCCCAGAATCATCCACTTGGCCAATAGCGCCGCCATCGCCGCCCGGCCTGACACCTGGCGCGACATGGTGCGTCCGGGAGCGATTCTCTACGGCTACCACCCGGGATATGATCCCGCCGAACGCCGCGCCGAGCTCGAAGCCCGCCTTCCGCTCCGGCCGGTGATGAGCCTGCGAGCGCGCATTATTGGTTTGCGGAACGTTGCAGCGGGGCAGGGTGTAGGATACGACTCCCAGTTCGTCACCACGAGGCCCTCGCGGATCGGCGTTCTCGCGGCCGGCTAAGCTGGCGCCGATTGTCGGCATCGTTTCGATGGACGTGACGATGATCGATCTCACCGGCGTGCCCGAGGCCCGGATCGGCGATATCGTGACAATTTACGGAGCCGACGGTTCCCACACCCTTCCGGCAAACGTCGTTGCCCGCGGAATTGGCACGGTCACTTCCGACCTTCTTTGCGCCGTCAGCAAGCGAGTTCCTCGCTTTTATTTTCCTTGAACCAACTCGTTCCCTTTCAGCCGCTTACTTCCCCTTGACGAAGGCCGCATTTCCGATATATATGTATTTTGGAAAGTGAGTTCCAATTTTTCATCCCGGGCTCGCTTGTGCCGCTTATACGTTCCGGCGGCACTAGAATCGCGTCATAAGAATCCAATCATCAAGCGAGGGACTCATGGGCCGCACTCCTAATGTTCCCAATCGCTTTCCGGCCGTCTCCGGCAACGCGGTTTCCCCCCGCTCCGACATGGTCAAGAGTGAATTCTCCGGAAGCTGGTGGGACCTCCTCCTGGTCCGCGCGGTGGTCGTCGTGTTGGCGGTGGTCGCATGCTACTACTTCCGTCCGTTTGGTCTGGTGCGGATTGCCGCAGCAGCTGCCGGGTTTGTCTTCGCTGTCCTGGTGATTCTCGCCGAGATGCGTTTGCGCAGCGCAAGTCTGCGCCGGCTCCTGGGCGCGGCGGTTGGCGCGTTGCTCGGGACCTTCGGCGCCTTCCTGATGAACCTGGTCCTGCTGCGCACTTCCATCCCGGAAAGCACGAGGTCGTTTCTCGGCGTGGCCCTGTTGCTCTTGCTGGGATACATTGGCGCGCTGGTCGGCGCGGCCAAAGGCGACACGCTCAACCTCCACGCCATGGGCGGGCTGTTTGATACCGAGCACACCTCCCGCGCCGTCGTCAAGCTGCTGGACACCAGCGTGATCATTGACGGCCGCGTCGCCGACATCTGCGAGACGCACTTTCTCGACGGTGTGCTTCTGGTCCCCCAGTTTGTCCTGCGCGAGCTCCAACTCGTCGCCGATTCCGCCGATCCCCTCAAGCGCCAGCGGGGGCGCCGCGGCCTCGAAGTCCTCCAGCGCATTCAGAAGATGCCGCACCTCGATGTGCAGATTGCCGATGAGGATTATCCCCATATCGCTGAAGTGGATATGAAGCTGATTGAGCTGGCCAAACATGCCAACGCGAAAATCATCACCAACGACTTCAACCTGAACAAAGTCGCCAGCGTGCAGGGCATTGACGTCCTCAACGTCAATCAGCTCGCCAACGCTTTGAAGCCCGTCGTCCTGCCCGGCGAAGCGATGCGCGTCTTCATCCTGCGCGAGGGCAAGGAATACAACCAGGGCGTCGCCTACCTCGACGATGGCACGATGGTGGTCGTGGACGGCGCCCGCCGCCTGATCAACAAGACCATAGACATCCTCGTCACGTCGGTTCACCAGACCACCGCCGGCAAAATGATCTTTGGCCGCTTGGACGAGCGCACCGAACAACAGGCGCGCAGCGCCGCCGCGGTAACTTTGGAATCGAATGGCCGGCGCGTCGCTGCCGGGGGCGAAACCGCTGGCCGCGAGCTTTCCGGCCGCCCCGCGGACGCGCCACACGCCAGCGAACGCGCCCCCCGGCCCGTCTTCCCGGACACCGGCACCGAATAACCTCCGCTAACTGGTCATCTGCGCGGAAGGCATGCTGCGCGGCGGCGCGCGCGAAGTCGATCGAGATTCCGGCCGGCTTGCCCTGAACCGTTAGAGAAGGGTCGCAAGGAGTCCCTCTGTTTCCGCACGGGTCGCTTTGTTCGCGGTGTTTCCTGTTATAAACTGCTTGCCCCGAAACCCCAATGAGCCGCATCGTCGCCATTCTTCCCGCCGCTGGACTGGGCACCCGCATGGGCGCCGACACGCCCAAGCAATTTCTCGAGCTCGACGGCGTCCCCTTGGTCATCCATACGCTGCGGCGGCTGGCCTCTTGCAAAGCGATTACCGAGATGATTGTGGCCACGCGCGGCGATGGCCTCGCTCCGCTCGAGGCGCGCATTCGCGGGGAGAAATTCGCGCAGCCCGTGCGCGTCGTTCGCGGCGGCGACACGCGCCAGGATTCCGTCGCGGCGGCGCTGCGCGAGCTCCCCGAGGACACCGATATTGTCCTGGTTCACGACGCGGTGCGCCCGTTCGTCACACGCGAGCAGATCGAACGCGTCATTGACGAAGCGCGCCGCCGCCACGCCGTCATCCTCGGCATCCCGGCCATGGACACCGTCAAGGAAGTGAAGCGCGCCAGCCTGCCCGAAGACGTTGCGCTCATCACCGGCACGATCCCGCGCGAGCGCATCGTCCTGGCGCAGACCCCCCAGGCTTTCTCCGCTAAATTGTTGAAGGAAGCCTTCGCCCGAGCCCAGCGCGACGGCGTCAACGCTTCCGACGAAGCGGGTCTTGTCGAGCGCCTCGGCCACGATGTCCACGTCGTCCTCGGCTCCGAGCGCAACATCAAGATCACCCGGCCCGCCGACATGGACCTCGCCCGCTTCTATCTCGAACAGGAACGCCACGCCAAGTGAACGCGCGCTCCGGAATCGGTTACGACCTCCATCGCCTTGCCCCCGGCCGCAAGCTGATTATCGGCGGAGTCGAAGTGCCCTTCGACAAGGGGCCCGTCGGCCATTCCGACGGCGACGTCCTCGCCCACGCCATTTGCGATGCGCTCCTCGGCGCCGCTGGCCTCGGCGACATCGGGACGCATTTCCCCGACACCGACCCGAAATGGAAGGGTGTTTCCAGCCTTCATTTTCTCGAGCATATCGGCAAACTTCTTGTGGACCGCGGCCTTTCGATTCGCCACATCGACGCCGTGGTCATCATTGAAAAACCCAAGCTGCTCTCGTATTTTCCTCCCATGCGCAAAGCGCTGGCCCACGCCCTGGGCATCGAGCCCGAACAAATCAATCTCAAGGCCAAGACCAACGAAGGCGTGGACGCCGTCGGCCGCGGCGAAGCGGTTGCTACGTACGCCGTCGCCACTCTGGAAGGCTAGCGAAAACTCCGCCTCGCGTGAAATCGCCCGCCCTGTGGAAAACTTTTTGTCTAGTCGAACGTCTTATTCTTAGCACGCAGGGGTGTGTCACCGGCCATTGTCCTATGGAGAGAGACGTCGGGGCGCGAATCCGGCGCTCCGCCCAGTTCCTTTTGCAGGGGAGCTCGGCCCTTTTGCGCCGGCATCTCTCGGTGATGAAACGGGACGATTCTTAGTCTACGGAGGCAAACAACCATGAGCAGGAAATTCAAATTCATCTGCGTCGCGCTGGTTTTATTGCTTTGCGGTGGGTTGACCCTGACGAGCGCGGTGTTCGCCCGCCCGCCCGCGGCGCAGCAGGAAGAAAAGAAAGCAGCCAAGGATCAGCAGGCCCCGCAAACTAAGCCGGAAGAGGGCAAGAAGTCTGAAGGCCCCAAACCCGGTGAAGAGAAGACCTTTGCCGAAGTCATCAAGGATATGGAGGTGAAGCAGGGCCTGTTCACCTTCTATTACAAGGCCGATGAAAACAAGCTGCTCCTGGAAATCCTTCCCAGCCAGCTCGACAAAGTGTTCCTGTTTGCCGGAACCACCGAGCAGGCCGTGGGCGAGCGCGGTCTGTACTCCTCGCAGCAAGGCGACAGTTTTCCTTTTGTGTTCCATCGTTTGGGCAAGAGCGTCCAATGGGTGGAGAAAAACACCAGCTTCACCGCCGCTCCCGGAACGCCCGCTGCGCGCTTCACCGAGCGCTCGTTTCCTGACGCGATTCTGGGCACCGCCAAAATCGTCTCCAAGCCTCACCCGGAACGCAATAGCGTTTTGATCGATGTCGCCGAGCTTTTCGTCAGCGACCTTCCGGGCTTTGCCCCGGCGCTCAATCAGTCCTATCAGCCCACCGTCTATCGCTTTGACAAGCCCGGCAGTTGGGTCGGCAATGTGAAGCCGTACCCGCAGAACGTCCTGCTCGATGTGTGGCTGCACTTTGTCACCGACAATCCGCGCACGCCTTCGGTCACCCTGGCCGACCAGCGCAGCATCCCTTTCCTTGTGAAGTACGATTTCTCGGCGCTCCCCGAAACCGGCTACAAGCCGCGCCTGGGCGACGACCGCGTCGGCCAGTTCCTTACCGTCCACCAGGATTTCACTTCTGATCGCCCCGTCTCGCCTTACACCCGTTATATCCACCGCTGGCAGCTCGAAAAAGCCGATCCCGGCGCCAAGCTCTCGCCTCCCAAGCAACCCATCGTTTTCTGGCTCGAGAATACGATTCCCGTCGAGTACCGCGAGTGGTTTAAGGAAGGTGTGCTGCTATGGAACAAGGCGTTCGAGCGCATCGGCTTCAAAGACGCCATCGTCGTGAAACAGCAGCCCGATAACGCTGACTGGGAAGCTGCCGACACGCGCTACAGCACCATCCGCTGGTTCGCCGGTGTGGACGCCACCTATGCGGTGGGCTTCTCTCGCGCCAACCCCTTCACCGGCCAGACCTTCGATGCCGATATCGGTTTCGCCGAGGGAATCATCCGTTTCACGCGCCGCGACGCCGAGGAATTTGCGGGCCCATCTGTCCCCACCGGGCTCGAGGAGGCTCCTCCGCCTCCGCTTTGGGGCCGCCACGCCTTTTTGCAGTGCAATTACGCCGAAGGACTGGTTCAGCAGGCCGCGCTCGGAGTCTCTGTCCTGGACGCCCGCGGCGAACTGAGTCCGGAGCTCATCCAGAAAATCATGCACGAGTTCATCGTTGAGGTAACGGCCCACGAAGTCGGCCACACCCTCGGTCTCCGCCACAATTTCCGCGCCAGCACCATCCTTTCGGTCAGCGAGCTCAACGACGTAAAGAGAACCGAGGAGATTGGCCAGACCAGTTCGGTGATGGACTACAACCCCGTGGTCATTGCCGCCAAGGGCGAAAAGCAGGGCCACTTCCTCACGCCTACCCTTGGTCCCTATGACTACTGGGCTATCGAATATGCCTATAAGCCGATCGACGGCGATGAAAAGGCCGAGCTGGCCAAGATCGCCTCTCGCGTGGCCGACCCCATGCTCCCCTACTCCACCGACGAAGACGCTCTGGGCACCTATTCCCCTCTGGCGATCGATCCGCTGGTCAATCAGTTCGACCAGTCCAGCGACCCCCTGGCCTATTTCAAGCAGGATATCGGGATCATCCACGAGCTTTGGGGCTCCATGGAAGGCAAACTCGCCAGGCCCGGCGAGGGTTACCAGGTCCTTCGTCGCAGCATTGGCCGCTCCATCGGCGAGTACAATCGCGCCCTGCTCACTTCCTCGAAGTATATCGGCGGTATCTACCACGTCCGCGACCACGTCGGCGATCCCCATGGCCGCCCGCCCTACACCGTTGTGCCGGCGGCCAAACAGCGCGAGGCCCTGGAATTCCTTCGCACTTACGCCTTCAGCGAAAAGTCCTTCCAGTTGCCTCCCGGCTTGCTCAGCAAACTGGCCATCGAAAGGTTCCAGGGGCTTGACTTCTTCTCCTCTTTCTTCGGGACGCAGCGCATTGACTATCCCTGGCACGATTCCGTGCTCAACTTGCAGCGCAATGTCCTGAACCGCCTGTTCCATCCTGTGCTGCTCAACCGCGTTCTCGACAACGAATTGCGCTTCGCACCGGGCGAAAAGCCGTTCCTGATGGCCGACCTGTTCCACGGCCTGGACACCGCCATCTGGTCAGAGCTGGACACCGACCCGGGAAGAATCAGCAGTCTGCGCCGTAACCTCCAGCGCGAGCACCTCAAGCAGTTGATCCGCCTGGTGCAGCGCCCCGCTCCCCCCGTGGCCGGCCCCCCGCCGGTCGGGTTCGTCCTGCCCATTCCACCTACGCCGCGCCCGCCCGAGGATGCCACCACGCTCGCTCGGTCGAGCTTGCTGAGCATTCAGGGGAAGATCAAACAGGCGCTCGCGGCCGGCAAGGTCACTGACGCCACCACCAAAGCGCATCTGGAAGAAACGCAGTCGCGTATCACCGCTACGCTCCAGGCGCAAATGCAAAAGCCCGCGGAATAGAGATGTTGTAGCGCCGGGCTTTAGCCCGGCATCTTGTCTCGACCCAATTCTGTACTTACGGAACGGCCCGCCCCGACCAGGTCGAGGCGGGCTGCTTCTTTCATCCGGAGCATGTCTCCTCAGGCGTAGCGGGTGTTTGCCTAAGCGTGTAGGATATCCGGACCCGCGCCGTGACTCCCAAACTGCACTCGCGCCTGGCCCTCGCGCTGTTGACGGCCCTGAATTTCTTCAATTATATCGACCGCTCCGTCCTCTTCGCCGTTCAGCCGCTTGTAAAACTGGAATTTCACTCTTCCGATGCCAATCTCGGCTTTCTGACCACCGCGTTTTTTATCGGCTATATGGTCACCGCTCCGGTTTTCGGTTATTTCGCGGACCGCTTCGCGCGTAAGCCGCTCATCCTCTTCGGCGCGATCCTTTGGAGCGGCGCAACTCTGCTTACCGGGATCACCCACGACTACCACAGCCTGTTAATCCGTCACACGATTGTGGCCATTGGCGAGGCCAGCTTCTCCACGATTGCCTCGCCCTTTCTCGCAGACCTGTTTCCGGAAAACCGGCGCGGGCGCATCCTCGCCGTTTTCGCCCTCGCCAATCCGGCGGGCACGGCGCTCGGCTACGTTCTCGGAGGGTTTCTTGGCCAGCGCTACGGCTGGCGCGCGCCCTTTTACATCGCTGCGCTTCCCGGGTTTCTTCTCGCGCTCGCCTTGATGATTTTCATCCGCGAACCCGAACGCGGCCGCAGCGACTCTTTGCCCGAAACCCCCGGCCGCGGCTCCCTGCGCGGGCTGATCCGCAATCCTGACTTTTGGACGGTCACGCTGGGCATGTCCATGATGACGTTTTCGCTGGGCGGCCTCGCGGTCTGGATGCCCACCTTTTTGTCGCGCGCGCGCGGTGTCGCTTTGGGACGCGCGAATTTGTTTTTTGGCGGCATCACCGCGTTCAACGGCATCGTCGCGACCTTGTTCGGCGGATGGCTCGGCGACCGGCTCTTGCGCCGCACACCGGCAGCCTATTATTTGGTTTCCGCCGCGGGAATGGCCCTGGCCCTTCCGGCCATGGCTGCGGCCATTTACGTTCCGGGAAAAACCATGTTCCCAGCAATCTTCATCGGCGAATTTCTGCTCCTGGTGAACACGGCGCCGCTGAACGCGGCGGTTCTCAATTCCGTCGGTGCCCGCATCCGTGCCAGCGCCGTGGCCGTGAACTTGATTGTCGTCCACGTCCTCGGCGACGCTTTTTCCCCCAGCCTGATGGGCTATATCTCCGACCGCAGCTCTCTCGAAGCCGCCTTCGGCTCGGCCATTGCCGCCATCGTGCTCTCCGCAGCCATCCTGTGGTTCGGCAGCCGCTTCGCCCCTCGCCTGCTCCCACAAAATTTAGCGTAATTATATACTTGACAAACCCACGGCGTTCCTGATACGATTTGCTTGTCTGGAAAACGCCATGAACCTCAACGACATAGCGAAATCTTACCACGACGAAGATAGCGCCCGCGCCTTCCTCGAAGCGGAACGCTGGCCGAATGGTGAAGTTGCTTGCCCGAACTGCGGCGAGATCGGCAGGGCATACCGCCTACAGCCAAAAGAGAACGGCAAGAAGCATGTTCGCAAAGGCGTGTGGAAGTGTGGCGCGTGCCGCAAGCAATTCACCGTTACAGTCGGGACAATCTTCGAGGACAGCCACATCCCGCTAAACAAGTGGCTCATGGCAATTCACCTTCTGTGTTGCAGCAAGAAGGGCATGAGTGCGCACCAGCTTCACAGAATGCTTGGCGTGACCTACAAGAGCGCGTGGTTCATGGCGCATCGGATTCGCTATGCAATGGCGCAGCAATTAAATCTCGCGAAACTCAGTGGCACTCTGGAAGTGGATCAAACCTACGTAGGTGGAAAGGAGCGCGGTCGGCAAGGCGTGAAGTCCAACAAGGCCCCGGTCGTTGCGCTTGTCGAGTGTGGTGCGGCATATGAAAGATGAAGAACGGTCTTTGCTAGCGATTCAAAAAGTTGGCGGGAAGCGTCTAATGTACAGGTGATTGGTAGGGTGTAAGGACTTGACTTTCGCTTTACGTTCGCCTATCGTCTTATTGGAGTATACGAACATGGCCAGAGCATCGGAGAGAAAATTTCGAGAGCTGATACTCCTAATCTGCGCCCGTTCTGAGGGTGACAAGAAATTCGGCGCAACGAAGCTCAACAAGTTGCTATTCCATAGCGACTTCTCAGCTTACTTGGCCTTCGGAAAGGCAATCACGGGCCAACTGTATTTCAAATTGCCCAATGGCCCCGCTCCCAAGAAGCTAAAGCCTATTGCTTTGAAGATGCAAGCCGCGGAAGAACTTGCATATAAAGAAATTGAATATTTCGGACGAACCCAAAAGAAACCAATCGCTTTGCGCCAACCGGATTTGAGCGTGTTCACCCCGCAAGAAATAGACTTGGTTCATAGCAAGATTCAGAAGTTTTGGAACCTGAGTGCCTCAGAAATTAGTGAACAATCCCATGGATTCTTGGGATGGATAGTAGCCAAAGACAAGGAGATCATTCCCTATAGCACTGCCTTGGTAGGAACAAGGAAGCCGAGCGCAGAAGAACAGGCATATGGTCTCGAATTAGAGCCAATGGCTGCGGAGTGCTTGGCTCGTGGCAACGCATAGAACAATTGTAAGAGAGCCTAGATTCGAGCAGGAACTTTCAGCAATCGAATCGGACATAGAACGAGCGGACGAATTCTTGGAAGGCGTCGAGAATATTCTGTGTCGAGAGCCGCAACACGGCCATAGGCTTGGGAACTCGCATGTGTACTTCATTCCAGGATGGACAGTGGATTTAAATATCTACTACACATTTAACGACAACGAGGTGTTCTTGCTTTCGATCTGCAAGATGGCACCACCAGAACCATGAGAAAAGCATCCGCAGAATACGCCAAGAAGCTGAAAATTCCCCTCGAATTTGAAAAGGCTGTCTCTTCGTTTCTCAAGGTCAAGCCAAAGCCAAAGCTAGAGTCAATACGTAAACTGAGACCGAGAACGCCGAAAGGTTAACGCCTCTTCCCAGTACGCGATCCCCTCAAATTGAGAAGTCCCATTTCACATTTTGTGGAATTTTCTTCCCGAAGGTCACATGACGTCTTGACACTGGGGAATTCCGGTCTAGAATTGTAGCGTGATAAATGAGCAACGGGGTCGCCGAACCCTGTGGTCAGCGACCCCGTATAAGTGCCCGCTGCTAACGGGCGTGCTTTGATAGGTTCATCCTACCGAAGCACATCACCCGCTGTCAATGGGACTGTGAAAATTTAAGGGTTTACCGTGCACGGACTAGGGGCGTAGCTCAACTGGCAGAGCACCCTCCTATTAAGTCGCGGGATGCCCGTTCGAGTCGGGCCGCCCCTAGCCCGTGCACGGTTCTGTGGTGGCCGTAGCTCATTAGCCCGAGCACCGGATTAGTAATCCGGGGAACTGGGTTGGAATCCCAGCGGCCACCCACAAAATCTAGAGACACCATGAGCAAATTACTTACCAACCGCAATTAATCTGTCACGATGCGGAAGTTCGGCCGTGACAGACAAGGATTCATACAATCCTCCAGCGCCAAAGGATTGTGCCTGCATTACACTGATTCTCAGATTGTCAGATGTCAAGGACTTTGTTAAATGTTTTCTGCGCCCAAATTTCTTAGGCTGAGAATTGTGAGTTTTGCATTCTCTTCGCCCTGTCACGGCTTTTTCTAGCCTACTGCTTGGGTTTGTGAAAGGGATAATCCCGAAATTAAGCCTTGACATTCGTTACCAATTATGATAATAAGTCTGTCAGTACTAATAGCCAGGCGCCCGCTAGGTCTGTCAGCCGCCAGGGAGTCCTAAGGCAGTCAGGAAGGCGAAAGAAGGAAAAATGACCACTAACCTCTTTAGAATTACACAGTTTCGCAAAAATGCGTCTGTAACCCCTTTCGTTTCACACACTTTCAAAACAAAGGACTTAAAACCCTTTCGTTTCATACACTTTCAAAAAAACGGTGGGGGGTACCCCATGACAATGATCGCAATCCCAAAGTGGGACGGGCATTCATGCCTGTCCACTTCAGGTCGAACACAACACCACAGTGCCCGGCCCATATCCCGCTCGCCTGGGATAAAATCCCCAGCCGTGACTTCCGAGGGCTCAGCCCACCCGGCCGCACCGCCGCCGAATCTCTTCACGCCGGCTGACGTAGCCTCAATCCTTCACGAGCGCAACTGGCTTGGCGCTGTCGAGTCGCCCGAAATTGTCGTCTGGTGCGAGCGTGCCGCAGCGCTCCTCGGCCCGCATGTCGCCAGTCGCGACGACCTCGCCGAGTTGCTCGCGCTGGTTTTTCACTATGACGCCCGCGAAATCTTGCAGCGGGTGGAAAGTCACCTCGTGCTCGCCCGCGAACGCGCGCGCTTGGTGATCCGTCATCTGGCGCTGTTGGTTTTCCAGGGCGGCGAAGTGGATTCTGACCGCTTCAAAGAGATCATCACCGCGCTCAAGGACCGCGTCCTCTTCAGCGGGCGCGGGCTGTTTCATCCCATTCGTCTGGCGCTCGCCGGGCGTGCTGGCGAAGGAGAACTCGACCGCGTGATTCTGTTGTTGGACTCCGCGGTTCGCGCAGGATTCCCCGTGAAAGGGACGCGCCGGCGCATGCTCGAATTCTGCGCCGCGCTGGATTAAATGAAATGAGCAGGCTGACCGGCATTCACGCCGTGCGCGAGGCCCTCGAAGCGGGCCGCGCACTCGACCGCATCGTCATCGCCAGCGGACGTCACGGCGAACGTGTCGAAGAGCTTGTACAGGCCGCGCGCAGCCGCGGGGTCCCTGTGCGCTTCGAAGACCGCTCTGAGGTGGATCGCCTCGCCGGCACGCGCGACCACCAGGGCGTTCTCGCTCTGGAAGCCGCGCGAAAGGCCGCCAGCTTGGAAGACATCCTGCAATCGATTTCCGCAGACACCTCGCGGCGCGGCCTTCTGGTGCTTCTCGACGGTGTCGAAGATCCGCAGAATCTTGGCGCCATCGTTCGCACGGCGCTGGCCGCGGGTGCTCACGGTGTGGTCATTCCCGAGCGCCGCGCCGCGGGGCTGACCGAAAGCGTCGCGCGCGCTTCGGCCGGCGCCCTGGCGCATCTCCCTGTCGCCCGGGTCACCAACCTTGTCCGCGCCATGGAGGAATTGAAAGAAGCGGGTTTTTGGCTTGTGGGTCTCGACGAGCGCGCCGGGAAGAGTTACACCGAGGCCGATTTCACCTTGCCCGTCGGAATCGTGATGGGTGGAGAAGGGAAAGGCCTGCACGAACTCACGCGCAAGCGTTGCGACTTCCTCGTTTCGCTGCCCACTACCGGCCCGGTGCGTTCGCTGAATGTTTCCGTCGCCGCGGGCATCGTCCTCTTCGAAGCTGTCCGCCAGAGGAGATCCGCGAAAGCGTAAATCCGATGCTAGGTCTCATCCATGTCCGCGGACCAGTTGACCTCAAACCCGTGCTTGATACTTTGATGCACCGGGCAATAGTTCCCATGGATCTCCAGCGCGCGGTCCGCTTCGGCGCGCATCCCCTGAGGAATTTTGAAGCGGTAACGCACGCTCACGGAAGTAATGCGAAAATGTTTCTCTGCGCCCTCGACGCGGCCCTCCACGTCCGCAACGAGGTTGTTCTCCGTGGGGATTCCGCGCGCTTCCAGCGCGCCGGCAAGTGTGCCGGTCAGTCAACCCGCAAGTCCGGAGATTACGTGGTCAATCGTCGTTGGCAATGGCTCCGCCGGCTGTACCTTGTAGTACGCTGCGTAGCCGCCGTGCGCGCCGAATCGCAGCGGCTCCGGAAATCCCTCGATGTACGCCTCGCGCAAGGGCCGCTTCTTCTGCGCGATCCGGATTCGCGCCGTGTGGATAAGTTCACCCATGGCAAGCCTCCTTCGGAAATAGATGTTCCGGGACATCAGGCCGATTCAAGAATCTTATTTGTCGTATTGGATCAGCGAGAAAACGTCGAGCCCGGGGAGCTTGGCGCGCCCGTTCAGAAAATTCAGCTCCACCGCAAACGCCGCGCCGGTTACGTCGCCGCCCAACTGCCGCACCAGCTTCACCGTTGCCGACGCCGTTCCCCCCGTGGCCAGCAGATCGTCGCACACCAGCACATGCTGGCCGGGCTTGACGGCATCTTCATGAATCTCGAGAGTGTCCGTGCCGTATTCCAATTCGTAAGTGACTTGCGCCGTCTTGGCAGGGAGTTTTTTCGGCTTGCGTACCGGCACGAACCCGGCAGCCAGCCGGTAGGCCAGCGCCGGGGCGAAAATGAATCCGCGCGCCTCGATTCCCACGACGACGTCAATGTGCTTTCCCGCATAGTGGTTGCACAGCGAATCAATCAGCAGGTGAAACCCCTGCTTGTCTTTCAGCAGCGTCGTAACGTCGTAGAACAGAATTCCCGGTTTCGGATAATCAGGGACTTCGCGGATCAGTTTCTTCAGTTCGTTCATTCCTTCGGCTCCCTTTCAGGCGTCGTATTCAACCGTAAACCCGCTCAAGTGCTCCGGCATCAATTCGGCCGGTTCTTCGGCGACCGCGCTGACGCTGGCAAAACGCGGTCCGCGCTCCAGTTCGTTCCGCAGCGCGCGAAGCTGTTCCGCCGAGCCCACCGCGTAGACCTCCACGCGTCCGTCGCGCAGATTGCGAACGTAACCCGAAAGCGCGAGCTTCTCGGCCAGGCGCTCGGCGAAGAAACGGAAGCCCACGCCTTGCACTCCCCCGGAAATAAAATAGCGCCTCGCGTTGCGCGTCTCTGTCACGGCCGGGGCGGAATTGTATCAAACGTTGCGCTTCCGCCGCAGCCGGATGGGGAGCCGGCTGCGAATCAGCCCCGGCGTCCTCGTTGGCCCGGTTGCGGTACACTGACGATGCCGGCGAGCGCTCCTTTCCCTGCGGCGAGTTGACCTCTGTGGAGGGAAGGGCATCCAACGAAGTGGAAGACTCGTTTCCGTGAGTGCATTGTTGATGAGCAAGACGTTTCCTCAAATCGCAGCAGTGGCCGCGGCCCTCGCAGCTGCCCTGCTGTTCGTCAGCCCCCTCCGCGCGCAAGGCGAGCGCGCCGGACCGCTCCCTCCGCCTCCGGACCACACCGTGAGGCGCATCGGCACCCGTCCAGCGGAGGCTCCGCCGCCGATTCCTTCCGAGGACATCATCAAGCAGTTCTCTCAGAAGGAAGAAGAGTACCGCGTCGCGCGCGAGGCTTACACCTATCGCAAGACGATTCGCGTGCAGGAATTCGGTGAGGACGGCAAGCCCGCGGGCGATTACCAGATCACCGTCGAGCCGGCCGTTGGCTCCGACGGCAAGAGCTATGAAAAAATTGTGGACCAGTCACACTCCACTCTCCGCTTCCTGAACTTCGAACCGGAAGACCTCGAGACGCTCCTTGCCGTTCCGGCCTTCCCGCTTACGCCCGGTCAAATCGACAAATACGATCTGCAATATGTGGGCAAAGAGCAGGTGGATGAGGTCAATTGCTACATGTTCCAGGTCAAGCCGAAGCGCGTCGAGCGCACCCGCGCGTACTTGGAAGGTGTGGTTTGGATTGACGACCACGACCTGGCCGTGGTGAAGACTTACGGGAAGTGGGTCACCGAACTCGGCGACGTCCATTCCCCCGTACTGCCGTTCACCCTGTTCGATACCTACCGCGAAAATGTCGAAGGAAAATTCTGGTTTCCGAATTACGCGCGCTCCGACGACAGCATTCGCCGCAAGAACGGCGAAGTGCGCCTCCGCTTGACCGTGCGCTGGACCGATTACAAGCCCGCCGCCGGCGCTCCAAAAATGCAATCGCCGGCCGCCGCTCCTTCCGTAAAACCTGCATCCTGATTGCGCCCGGTATGACGGCGCGCCTTCAAAACGATTGCAGCAATTTCGGAAGGTGTTCGATCGAAGGCAAAAGGAATTCCGGTTTCGCAGCGCGCAACCGCGGCCCGATTGGAAATGCCCCCAGCACCGCGATCGCCGCGACTCCCGCGCGGCGCGCCATCTCTACATCTTCCGGCGCGTCGCCGACATACACGCTGGCTTCCGGTTCGATGCGCATTTGCCGCAGCGCGGTGAGCAGGGGTTCCGGATGCGGTTTGCGCCGCCGCGTATCGCCGCCGCAAATACGCGCGGCAAACATCTCGGTCAGGCGAAACCGTTTCAATTGGCGGCAGACACGCGAACGGTCACCGGTCGTGACCAGACCGAGCTCATACCGCCCCGCAAGCGCGCGCAGCACCCGCCGCGCTCCCGGCAACAGCGCCGGCTTCGACTTCCGGTAATGCTTTCCCCAGATGCAGTCTGCTTCTTCCCACCGCGCGCGGGGAAGCCGCGCCGCACGATACATCCGGTACCAATCGGGAGAGTAATGGCGCTCGAGGTCTTCTATCCCCCAGGCGATTCCGATCTCCCGGAACATCGCCAGAAACGCCTGCGAATCGGCATGGAAGGAATCGAGCAGCGTTCCGTCCCAATCGAACAGAATCCCGCGCAACTCGCCTGGAATTCCCCTGCGCGTCATGGTGGAGGAAGAGTAGCAAACATTTTACATTGTTTGTTGCTGGACTCTGCCGCCAGGCCAGGCAATGTTGCCGCTCCAAAACACAAAGAGGGGCGCTGGAGCACCCCTCTTTAGCCGAACCAACGTTGGTCAATGGTTAGAACGTGAACCGAACGGCGAGTTGGGCCTGCCGCGGGTCGCCGACTCCTTGCCGCAGGAAACCGTCGAAGTTGAACAGTCCCGGCGTTACCAGCGGATTGACGTTGTTCTTGTTGTTGAAGGTGTTGAACATTTCGATCGTCGGGATGATCTTCATCCGTTCGCCCAGATTGAACGGCCGCTCCAGCCTCCAATCAAACGTGAAGTACCCATTGTCCTTGCGAATGCTATTGCGCCCCCTGTCCACGCCGTTGAGTACGCGCGGCTCGGGCGTGATGGGCTGCGCGGTGTGGGCCTGCATACGCACGTTTGCCAGGAATCCCCCCGGCAGATCCCCGGACGTGTAGAAGTTGAACTTATGCTTTTCGTCTCGGTCCGAGAGAGAATAGTCCTTCGAGAGATTGAACCGGTTGAATGTGCGATCGGTGAAGGGATCGCGCTCATTGGAGTCATCATCCAGGTCTTCCGACCAGGTATAGTTCGCCTCCATCTGGAAATGCTGGCTGAACCTCTTTCGCACGCCAAGCGTTGCGCCTCGATAGAGGGATTTGCCCTGGCTCCCAGTGACGAACACGTCGCCCAGTTGGGGGCCGAACAAGCCCGGATTGGGATAGAACACCGCGTCCCCAGTTCCTGGAATGAGGACTTGGACGTTGTTCGAAATGGCACAGCACACCGGGGTCCCCGAACCGTTGTTAATGTTGAGGAAGCGCGTCATGTGCACGCCCTTACTGACCGTCACGTCAATGTAACCGGCCCAGCCGGCCGCGAATTCCTGTTCCCAGGCGGCGTTTGTCGTATAGATTCTTGGATTTGCGTAGTTCTTGCTGAACGTCCTCACGCCGTCGAAACAGGGAAACGGATTCACCGGGACTCCCAAAGTGCATGAAGCGACGCCCGTAGTCGCGGGGAATGCATTGGGCCAAACCGGCCCACCGCCGAACGAGCTTTGCGTGAAAATCGTACTTTGTTGTACGCCGTTCGTAGTGATGGAACCTACCTGCGAAAGCATGTTCTGGTGACCGTTGTAAATTCCCCAACTGGCGCGCAAAACTGATTTGTGATTTTTAAATGCGTCCCAGGCGAACCCGATTCTCGGCTGGAATTCCTTCTTTTGGCTATGCAGAGTTCCATCCGAGGGGAATGCGGGGTTGCTCAAGAAAATTCCATAGGCGGTCTTGCTGGGAGCCGTGAGCACGCCCGGAAAAATCTGTGCCTCCCAGCGAAGGCCATAACTCAAACTGAAATTGGACCGGATTTGCCATTTGTCCTGCGCAAACAAAGCATAGTCCTGGTTATTGATGCTGGAAGCTCCCGGCGGGATGTTGATCAATCCCGTAGGGACGCCATCCTGCAGGTAGAAAAGAAGCGGGCCGCCAACGGTACTTCCCGCAGGACAAGTCTGATTGAAAGGGGCCCCCTGCGTGATCCAACCTGTAAACGTACCCGTTGCCGTAAGGCACTCTCCCACTGTGGGTCCGAAGCCGCCCGCGGCTGCCGGAGCTGCATAGCGCAAGAAGCCCACGGGGCTGTCGAAAAGATACCGCCCCGTAAAGAATCCGCGGAACACTTGCGAGTTGTTCGTATGGAGCCACTCCCCGCCGAGCTTGAAGGTGTGCCTGCCGGACAGGATCGAAAAGTTGTCGCGGAGCTGCGTCCGCCAGATTGTTTCATCAACAGTTGGCTCGAGGAAGAATGGGTTCCCGAACCGAAAAGTCGGACCAAAACCGACCCCTGTGTCTGGGGGTATGTTTGATTGTGTTGCCGCGCGTGGCCGCAGCTCGCGCTGATAGCTGAAGTGCGCTTCATTCAGCTTAGAGGCCGAGAGCGTCGAGTTCATATTGAAGTTGGCAACATTGATTTTTGACGGTCCCTCAATTCCGTTTGCCGAAGTGCCGTAGGTGGGCACGTCGAAAGTCTGGTTCGTATTCTTTGAGTAGTCAAAGTTATACGATGCCGAAAGCTGGTTTTTCGGCGTGACCAGCCAGTCGAACTTTCCGAGTGCCGCCGAGTTGCGAATGGGATGTTTCACGGGCTGGCTGTCATCCTGATTGCGGCTGGTTTTCAGGAAATTCAACAGCGCCACTCGCTGGCATTCCGGGCTGGCATTGATCACCGCATCATTCACGCCCGCCACGGGATTCGCCACTGAGCAGGCTGCTCCGAGGGGCGTACTCAAGTTCGGCCGCGTCAAGTTCTCGAGGATTTGCTCGAACGCGCCGAACACAAACATCTTATCTTTCTTAATCGGCCCGCCAATTGTTCCTCCCAATTGCTCCCGGTGAAAACCGTCCAAGGGTTTTCCATCCGAAGTGTTCGAAGCCAATGCCTTGAGCCTCTGGAAGTAGAACAAGCTGCCGTGAACGTCGTTTGTCCCCGACTTCGTGATGACGTTCACGACGCCGCCGCCGGTGCGGCCAAATTCTGCGCTGGCGCCGCTGGCCACGACCTGAAATTCCTTCACGGCATCCAAGGTGATATCGATCGCAGCCCGCTGCCCGCCAAGTTGCTCACCGAAGAAGCCGTTGTTGTAGTCTCCGCCATCCAGGCTGATGTTGTTGAAGATGCCTCGCTGGCCGTTGAAATTGATTTCGTCGCCGTCCGGTCCCTGCACGATGCTCACGCCGGGTGTGAGTGTCAGCAAGTCTTCAAATTTGCGTCCCAGGACGGGAGTGGAGCTTACGGAGAGCTCGTTCAATGTGCTCGACGATGCTGTCTCGGTTGATTCAATTACGGGCGTGGCCGTCACCACGATCCGCTCCGAAGTCGCCGACACCTTCATCGTGACCGGCAAAGTGATGGCCTGGCCCACCGTCAACGTGAGATTTTGCTGGACGATGGTGGCAAAGCCCTGCTTCGAGACGGTGAGTGTGTAGCGCCCGGGCGGGAGAAGCAGGAACGCAAAGTGGCCGTCAGCAGTGGTAGTTTGCGTGCGGGAGAAATTTGTGTCGAGGTTCTTGATTTCGGCGGTGGCGCCCGGCACGGTCCCGCCCTTTTCGTCCGCCACGTCGCCTTGCACTGTGCCAGTGGTGATCTCCGCCTGTCCCCAAACCGTCGAGGTCAGAGCCAGGCAAAGCAACAACCCACAAATTCCACAGAACCACTTGCTCATGGCATCCCCCTGTCGAAAGGAATGGCTCAACCCTTAGGAAGCCGGATGTACCCCAAGCGGTGACACAATAAAGAGAAAAGCTGGCGAAGTCTAGCGCTTTCGGAAGGATCACGCAAGAATGGCACTTGTGGATTTCTTGAGGGCGCAGGGAGACCCCCAATCCGGGGCTCAGGCAAGAAGGACGACTAGCGAGAGGTTGAACGTTTCCGGTCTAGTGCCGTTTCAACTTATTGGAGCGAGTCTCGCAGAAACGGCTGGCCTGCACCTTCGGATGGAGGCCTCCAGCCAATAATCGGCTCAAATAGTTGGAACGGCACTAGCAAAACCGCGGGGGCAAACCTTCGTCGCGTTCGAATTCGACGTCGTCAAACGTGGCTCCAATGCCGTGCCAGCCCGGTGTAGCTGCCAACTCCGCACGCACGACGTGCGCCAGCGTGGTCATGTAAACGCTTCCCCGGCCCAGGGGACGGTGAACCAGCGCCACCTCGAGTTCGATAGGTGTGCCCGGGGAGATTGGCCGCGGGCAAAGAAAATACACTCCGGTCGAACTGATGTTTCGCGTCACGAGCGTAACCGGGAAA
>WNGG01005385.1_pt1 | contig 21247 bp, 25 predicted proteins | sample 5400661 | NCBI WGS metagenome assembly WNGG01 (sample SAMN13153372, study PRJNA577476) | soil metagenome | isolation source: 100 cm soil or saprolite under Garry oak tree replicate 1 | place: USA:California | collected 2016-06-15
GGCGAAGAACATGACGGGGAACACAAGGCTGAAGAAACTGAAGACGGGGACCCGCCAGAGCTTCAGGAACTCGGCGCGGGTCTGCAGCCAGAGCATCCGCAGCAGCGAGGGCGAAGTCACGGTTTGGGCTTTGTCGTGAGTGCGACGAACGCCTCTTCGAGGTCGGCGCCGGCCACTTCCAGGTCGGCGACCTCGATGTCGCGGCGGAAGAGCTCGCGCAGTACGGTCTCGGGCTCGTTGGTCAGCAGCCGGACCCGGTGGTCGAGCAGCACCACGTTGTGAGCGCCGAGCGCTTCCAGCTCGGCAGTGGGTGGCGGATTCCGACTGGTGAATGTAACCCGCTTGCCTGGCACCCGTGCCTTGATCTCGGCCGGTGGCGCGTCCGCGATCATCAAGCCGCGGTCGATGACGAGGACGCGCTCGGCGAGCTGGTCGGCCTCGACAAGATAGTGGGTCGTCATGAGTATGGTTTTGCCACTTGCGGCGAAGTCCCGGATGGCCTGCACGAAACCGCGCCGGCCCTCGACGTCCAGGCCTGCGGTCGGCTCGTCGAGGAAAAGGAGCTCCGGGTCGCCGGCGATAGCGAGGGCGAAGTACAGCCGCTGGCGCTGACCGCCGGAGAGGTCTTTGACCTGTTTGTGGGCTACCTCGTCGAGGCCGGCCATCTGAATGGCTCGGGCCTGCGGCAACGGCGAGGCATAGTAGGAGGCGAAGAGCTCAACCAGCTCGCGCACCTTCAAGGCCTGCGGTACGCCCGATTCCTGCAGCATGACGCCGCAACGCCGGCGCGCCCGAAGGTCCTCGGGGTCAAGGCCGAACAGACGGACCCTGCCGCCTGTCGGTTTCCTCAGGCCCAACATCAGATTGATCGAGGTGGTCTTGCCCGCGCCATTGGGGCCCAGCATCGCCACCACCTCACCGGAGTCGATGTGAAAGGTGACACCTTTCAGCGCTTCGACATCGCCGTATTTCTTCTTCGCCTCGACGAGCTCGACGGCCGGAGTCTGTGCTCGCACGTGCCAAGGCTAGCCGCTTAGGCTTTTGGGATGACCAGCGTCTTCAGCCGGATCATCGCCGGCGAGCTGCCGGCGCGATTCGTGTGGAAGGACGACAGGTGCGTTGCGTTCCTGTCCAATCGCCCGCTCCGCCCGGGGCATACGCTCGTGGTGTCCCGGCTCGAGGTGGATCACTGGCTCGACCTGGACGCCGCCCTGCTCGCACATCTCACGGAGGTCGCGCAGGCCATTGGGAAGGCGCAGATGGCGGGCTTCAAACCTACCCGCGTCGGCTTGATGCTCGCAGGACTCGAGGTGCCTCACGTCCACTTCCATGTCGTGCCGATCCGCACCATGGGCGACCTCGATTTCGGCAACCAGGACCCGAACCCGGACGAAGGCATGATGGAGCGCGCGGCGAACACGATTCGATCCGAGCTCCGCCGGCTGGGCTACTCAGAGGTTGTCAGCTAAGCGAGGGATCGCTCCAGCTGCTCGACGTGGGTCTCGAGGTGATTGATCAGCGGGATACGGGCGACGAACTCAGCCGTGATGATGCCGCCATCCTTCAGCCGTGCCTCTCTCCTCAGCGAGGCCGCGTCGATGCTGCGCAGCAGCTTTGCGGTGCGCCGTTGGTCCGCCAACGCCGCGGGCAAGATTTCCGCGGGATCCATCTCTGCCATCTGCTCGCCGACAACGTCGCGAAGGTTCACGAAGCTGAGCAGGTCGATCTCGGCCATCTGCCCGCTCGAGATCCTGTGCACGATCACGCCGTAGAACTTGGACACCACCGCGATGTGAGCCAGGACCTCGTGATCGCTCCAGCCTTCGGCGCCGCCACCGCGCATGACGCGCGGGCCCACGGCGGCCAGCCTCTCTGAGATCTTCTCGAGCCGCTCTGCGAGCGCCAGACGTTCGTGCTCCAGCAAGTCGGTCTCGAATCTGTCGACGTCGTCCTGCGTGAAAGCCGGGCTCTCGATCTTCATCGCGCCACCAATCTAATCCTTGATGGAGAATCGAGGCATGTGCTACTCAGATGATGCTCGCCCGCCCCTACCTCCGATCAGTGGAGCCGCCGCCGACCAAGGCGACATGGTCCTCACCTCCGCCGACGGGACGAAGTTGATGGCCTACTTCGCGCGCGCTTCCAAGCCGACCGGCGCTGGCATGGTTGTGATGCCGGATGTCCGCGGGCTGCACAACTTCTATAAGGAGCTCGCGCAGCGTTTTGCCGAGGCGGGCGTCGACGCCGTAGCAATCGACTACTTCGGCCGCACCGCCGGCATCGGCGATCGGAGCGAGGCGTTTGAGTACATGCCGCACGTCGAGAAGACCAGGCAGGAAACGATCAGGGACGACGTCGCTGCCGGCATCGCGTACCTCAAATCGAAGGACGGCGGTGCGGTGAAGTCGGTTTTCAGCGTCGGATTCTGCTTCGGCGGCTCCAGCTCGTGGAACCAGTCCGCGGGCGGGCATGGCCTCAACGGCGCCATAGGCTTCTACGGGCGGCCGGAGAGGTCTCTGCCCTTCATCTCGAAGATGAAAGACCCCTTGCTGCTGCTCATCGCCGGCGCAGACTCCACTCCGCAGGAGGCGTTTCACGACTTCGACCGCCGCCTCACCGAGTCCGCGGTCGAGCACGAGATGCACATCTATCCTGGCGCGCCGCACAGCTTCTTCGACCGCACCTTCGACCAGTGGAAGGACGCGTGCGACGACGCCTGGCGCCGCATCCTCGCCTTCATCGAAAAGCACAGCTCCTGATCAGCGGGTTCGACCTGAGGGCCAACGCGCAATCGCCCGCCGTATAGTCAGCTGATGGCCAGGGTGGCCGCGAAGTCCAAACCGTCACCCGAGCTGCCGGCCAGCCTCCTGGCCGAGCTCGAGCGGCGGCGAGCCGGCATGGCGCGCCACATGGCCCGCGCCGTGGTCACCGTGGTGCATTGGGACGCCTCGACAGGAGTTCCGCCCCAACGCTCGGCCATCGAGCGTGCATGCGAGGCAGGTCTCGACCTCTTCCTGGCCGCTGCCCGCGAAGCGCGTCCCGCGACGCCTGAGGAGCTTCGTCGAGTCGCTCAGCTCGGCATCCTCCAGGCGCGCAGCAGCCAGTCCGTCGAGCCCATCCTCGCCGCCTACCGCATCGCTGCACGCGTCGCCTGGGACGCGATCCTGCGCGCCTGGCGCGGCCATCGCGAAGCCACGCCCGAGGCGATCATGGTCACGGCCAACTACGTTTTTGCCGCCCTGGACCAGGTCGCGGCTGAGGTCACCAAGACCTACCTGCACGCGCGTGAGCAGCACATGCAGCGCGGCACCCGAGCCCGCGCGCGCCTGTTCCATGCGCTGATCAGCGACAACTTCGACTCTGAGCTGGAGCTGCAGAAGCAGGCCCTCGCGCTGAACATGCCCATCGCGGCCACGGGCTACGTCGCGGCCGTCTCCAAGCTTGTCGTCGCCAACCGAGATGGGGCTAGGGGTGGCGAGGCGCTTGCCGAGGTGGCTTCCTCGCTAGACGTGCCCCGCGGCGCCATCCATCACGTCACCGACCCCAGCACCCTGGTCACCCTGTGGCCCGCCGAGACCGCCGCCGGCGTCGATGGCGCCCGCCAGTTTGTGAACCAGCTGCAGAAGGAGGCGGTCAGCCGCTCGGGGGCGGCACGGGCTCGCGTGCGCGCCGGCATCGGTGGCTATCACGCCGGGCTGCGGGGCATCTCACGTTCTTACCTCGAGGCGCAGCAGGCGCTGGAAGCCGGCCGGAAGCTACGTCCCGACGCGGTCGTGCACGGCCACGACGAGGTCATCCCACACCTGGTCATCGCTCAGAACCCGGTCCTTGCCGAGCGCTTCGTCGTCCACAGCCTCGGCCCTCTGCTCGATCCGAAGACGCGCAATCGCGAGCAGCTGCTGGAGACGCTCGAGGCCTACCTCGCGCGCGGGTCGGTCAAAGACGCCGCAGCCGGTCTCAACCTGCACCGGCACACCGTCCTTTACCGCCTCGACAAGATCCGCGAGCTGCTCGGAGGCGATCTAGACACGCCATCCAAGCGACTTCGCCTGCAGCTGGCCCTCGACCTGCGCAAACTCCTGTAAGCGCCGTTTTTTCGACACGGCGTCCAAAGCCAGGCGCCCGTTTTCCCACCGGGTGACGATGCGGGTAGGCCCTGGGGTCCGTATCCTGAGGGTCATGCCTGCCAACTCCAACGGTCGACGCGTGGCTGTCACCGGCATGGGCTTCATCACCCCGATCGGCAATGACGCCGAGACGGTGTGGTCGAACATGATCGAGGGCGTCTCGGGCGTAGGCCGGATCACCCGCTTCGACACCACCAACTTCGACACCAAGATCGCGGCTGAGGTCAAGGGCTTCAACGCCGAGGAATACATGGACCGCAAGACCGCGCGCCATATCGGGCGGTACTGTCAGTTCGCGCTCGCCGCCTCGAAGCAGGCCCTCGCCCAGTCGGGCCTCGAGCCCAGCGAGATGGACCCGGACGACGTCGGGGTGATCGTCAGCTCGGGCATTGGCGGCATGGAGGAGATCGAGAAGAGTCACACGGCCCTGATGGAACGAGGGCCGAAGCGCATCAGCCCGTTCACCGTGCCGATGATGATCGCCGACATGGCGGCCGGGATTGTCGCCATCCACACCAAGGCCGGCGGTCCCAACTACGCGATCGTCAGCGCTTGCGCCTCCGGGTCACACGGCATCGGCGAGGCGTCCGAGATCATCAAGCGAGGCGACGCGGTCGCGATGCTCGCGGGCGGCTCAGAGGCGACCATCACCCCTCTGACGATGGGTGCGTTCTGCCAGATCAAGGCCACGAGCGAGCGCAACGACGAGCCGGAGAAGGCGTGCCGGCCCTTCGACATCGACCGCGACGGATTCGTCATGGGCGAGGGCTCGGTGATGCTCGTGCTCGAGGACATGGAGCACGCGCGCAAGCGAGGCGCCAGGATCCTGGCCGAGATCTCCGGCTACGGAGCCAGCGCCGACATGTACCACTTCACCGCCCCGCACCCCGAGGGCAAGGGCGCGATCCGGGCCATGAAAAGCGCTCTGGACATGAGCGGGGTCGAGCTCACCGACGTGGGCTACATCAACGCCCACGGCACGTCGACCAAGCTGGGCGACGTGGCCGAGACCAAGGCGATCAAGACCGTCTTCGGCGACCACGCGCACTCGCTGGCCGTCAGTTCCACCAAGTCGGTGCACGGCCACCTGCTCGGCGCGGCGGGTGCCATCGAGGCGGCGGCCTGCATCCTCGCCATCGAACGCGGACAGCTGCCACCGACGATCAACCTCGAGCACCAGGACCCCGACTGCGACCTCGATTACGTCCCCAACAAGGCGCGCAAAGCCGCCGTCAAGGTCGCGCTGTCCAACTCATTCGGCTTCGGTGGGCACAACGCATCCCTCGTGATCAAGGCCCCAGATGTTTAGGGGCCCCCGCGAAATCACGGCGAGCCGCTACGCGGAGCCTCAGATTTCGTGGGGCAAAGCCAACTAGGAGAAGACATGGCAAGTCAGCTCGACTTCAAAGAGCTCCAGGCGCTCGCGGCTGAGATCCTCGGCATCGAGACGGCCGACGTCCAGATGGATAAGAGCTTCCAGCGCGACCTCGCGGCGGATTCGCTCGACCTCGTGGAGCTGATCGCCGCCATCGAGGACAAGTACGACGTCGAGCTGCCTGAGGAGGAGCTCGAGAAGATGCACGTGATCGGCGACCTCTGGAAGTTCCTGGAGCAGAAGACCGCCGAGCGGCTCGAGGCGTAAGGCCGATGGCTATCACCAACGCGTACCGCACCCGATCTGACGCCGTCCCGCTGCGTTCGTTCAAGGCCAAGGGCCGGCCCAGCGCGATTGCCGGAATGGGCGTCTACGCGCCAGACAGGGTCCTGACGAACTTCGACCTCGAGAAGATGATGGACACGTCCCACAAGTGGATCACGGAGCGCACTGGCATCCACCGGCGCCACATCGCCGAGCCCGGGACGACAACGTTCGAGATCGCCACCAAGGCGGCGCGTGGCGCGCTCGATGCCGCCGGCATCACTGCGAATGACCTGGACATGATCCTGGTCGGGACATCGTCGCCGGACGGGCCGTTTCCGTCGGTAGCCTGCCGGCTCCAGGACGAGCTGGGGGTGCCAGGCGCGGTGGCGTGGGACACTCTCGCCGCCTGCACGAGCTTCGTGTACGCGCTCTCCATCGCCGACGCCTACATCGCGACCGAGCGCGCGGACACAGTTCTCGTCGTCGGCGCGGAGGTCCTTTCGCGGATGCTCAACTACTCGGATCGGGGCACAGCGGTGATCTTCGGAGACGGCGCGGGCGCGGCCGTCGTGCGCCCGGCACCGACCGGTGCCGGATTCAAGAGCTGGTGTCTCGGCTCCGACGGCCGTGGTTACGCGCAGGTCACTTGCGGCAACATCGAAAAAGGGGCCTATGCGGCAAAGGATTCGGCGCCGTACATCGACATGGTCGGCCCTGACGTGTTCAAGTTCGCGGTCGACATCTTCATCCGCCAGGCCAACGAGGTCTGCAGCGTCGCCGGCATCGCGCTCGACGAGATCGACCTGTGGGTTCCTCACCAGGCAAACTTCCGAATCATCGACGCGGCGGCCAGGCGCATCGGGCTGCCCCTTGAGCGCGTGGCCATCAACATCGACGAGTACGGCAACACGTCCAGCGCCTCGATACCGCTGGCTCTGGAAGAAGCAATCCGTGAGGGGCGGGTCAAGCGCGGCGACCATGTCCTTTTGGCCGGCTTCGGTTCCGGCCTGACATGGGGAGCCTGCCTGATGACCTGGGCATAGCTCGAGATGGGCGTAAAGCTCGCCGCCCCGATCGCACTGCTGTTCCCGGGACAGGGCGTCCAGAAGCCGGGCATGGGGCGCAACCTTCACGACCGCTACCCGGCCGCGCGCCGGGCATTCGAGCGAGCGGAGGAGGTCCTGCAGATGCCGGTGCGCCGGCTCTGCTTCGAGGGCCCGGTCGAGGAGCTGAACCGCACCGAGGTCATCCAACCATGCGTGATGGCAGTGTGCTGGGCGGCTTACGAGGTGTGGCGGGCGAGCTACGGCTTCGAGAACGTCACCGTGACCGCGGGCCACAGCCTGGGTGAGATCGCATCCCTGGCCGCAGCCGGCGCCATCCCGTGGGAGACCGCGCTGCTGCTCGTCAAAGAGCGCGGCCGCATCATGGCCCAGCGTCGGCAATCGGCAAGCTCTGGGTCGCCAACCGAAACGCCGACGTGCAGTTCGTGCTGTCCGGCGAAACGCCGGCGGTTCAGGAGGCCGAGCGCCTCGCTCTCGCCGCCGGTGCACGACGAGCGCTGATCCTCACCATCCCCCTGCCGGCGCACTCCCCGCTCATGGCGGGCGCGGCGGCCGCCTTCCGCAAAGTCGTCGACAGGCTGCAGCTGAGCGCGCCGTCTATCCCGGTTCTCGCCAACGCCTCGGGAGAGGCGATGCGCACTGTGGCGGCGCTCCAGGATGAGCTTCGACAGCAGATGCTCCGCCAGGTGGACTGGGCGAGGACCATGGTTTCGATGCGCGCGATGAAGGTCCGGACCGTGGTCGAGCTGGGCCCGGGCCGGGTCCTCGCCAGCCTCGCTGCCAAGCACATTCCAGACGTGGACACCTGGAACGCCGAGGAGCTGTTCATCGAGTTTGCGGACCACCCCGCAACAGCGTGACCCAGGAACTCGAGGGCAAGACCGCCCTCGTCACGGGCGGTGGCAAGGGCATCGGGCGCGCCATCAGCCAGGCGCTGGCCGGCATGGGCGCGCGCGTGGTCGTGAACTATCGCTCGGACAAAGCGGCGGCTGAAGAGACGGCGGGCTCCCTTCCCGGGGCTGACGCTCACCAGGCCGACGTTGGCGATCCGGCCCAGGTCGAGGCGATGGTGAAGGCGATCGGCCGCGTGGACGTCCTGGTCAACAACGCGGGCGCTGTGCGCGACAAGCTGCTCATCCAGATGTCGCCGGCGGACTGGGAAGACCTGATCCGCACCGACCTTCTATCCGCGTTTGCGACCACGAAGGCGGCCATCATGTCGGGCATGATGCGCGCACGATGGGGGCGCATCGTGAACATCTCATCGATCGTGGGCCTGACCGGGAACGCGGGCCAGTCCAACTACGCGGCGGCCAAGGCGGGGCTGATCGGCTTCACCAAGTCGGTGGCGCGCGAGTATGGCTCGCGCAACATCACCTGCAACGCCGTCGCGCCCGGATACGTTCGCACCGAGCTGACGACCGGCTCCCTGACCGACGACATGGTCGGTGAGCTGGTCAAGATGACCCCCATCAAGCGCGAGGGAACAGCCGAGGATGTCGCGGCCACCGTGGCCTTTCTCTGCTCGGAGCGGGCGGGCTTCATAACCGGGCAGGTGATCGCCGTGGACGGGGGCCTCTCACTCTGATGGAGCTGGAAAAAACCAGGACCGACGTCCGCGTCGTCGGCGGCAAGCTGCCGCCGATCGCCCTGCCGACCAACTGTCCGGGCTGCGGCGTCGCGCTGGACCCGGAGGAGCTGCGCAAGCACGCGTACGTCTGCGAGTGCGGGCACCATTTCCGCCTCGGCGCCGATGCGTGGATCGCGCTCATGGCCGACCGAGGTTCCTGGAAGGAACGGTGGGGCGACGTTCGCTCGCACGACCTCCTCAACTGGAAGGTGCCCAAGCCCTACCAGGCGACCATCGAACAGCTGGCCGAGGAGGGGTTGAACGAAGCCGTGCGCACCGGCACCTGCACGCTGGGCGGGCGCGCGATCTGGCTCGCGGTGTTCGACTTTCGCTTCGTCGGCGGCACCCTGTCGATCGTCGCCGGCGAGCGCCTGGCGCGCGGGATGGAGCAAGCCGTGGCGTCAGGCTTGCCCTACCTGCTGGTCGCCGCCTCGGGCGGTGCGCGCATGCAGGAAGGCGTTCTGGCGCTGATGCAGATGGCCAAGGTGAACGCAGCTGTAGGCCGCGTGCACGCCGCCGGCGTTCCCTATTTCTCGGTCCTGACCGATCCGACCTTCGGCGGGACCGCTGCCTCTCTGGCCCTGCTCGCCGACATCAACATCGCGGAGCCGGGTGCGGCCATCGGTTTCACTGGACCGCGGGTGATCAAGCAGGCCACCTATGCGGACCTTCCGCCTGGATTCCAGAGCGCCGATTTCCAGCTGGCTCGTGGGCAGGTGGACATGGTGGTGCCGCGCACAGAGCTGCGCCGCCTTCTTGCCCACCTGGTCGAGATCTATCCATGACGCGTCACGGTCGCCGTCCCGAGCAGACCACGCTCACGGTGTGGCAGGTGGTGGAGCTGGCGCGCCATCCTGACCGCCCCTACTCGCTCGATTACATCCGGCGGCTCGCGCCGGACTTCATCGAGCTGCACGGCGACCGGCTGTCGGCCGACGACCCGGCCCTGGTCGGTGGAGTGGGCACGTGGCACGGCCGCACGACGCTGTTTCTCGGTCATCAGAAAGGCCGCAGCCTCAAAGAACGGGTCGGACGGAACTGGGGAATGATGCACCCCGAGGGCTATCGCAAAGCGATACGCCTCGCGCGCCATGCCGCCAAGTTCGGCTTCCCGATCGTCTGCTTGATCGACACCCCGGGCGCGTACCCGGGCGCCGGCGCCGAAGAGCGCGGGATCGCAGCCGCGATCGCGGGCGCAATCATGGAGTGGTTCCGGATCCCGGTGCCCATCGTGGCCGCTGTGATCGGCGAGGGCGGGAGCGGCGGCGCGCTCGGCATGGGCGTCGCCGACCGCGTGATCATGCTCGAGAACTCGATCTATTCGGTGGCCTCACCGGAGGCGGCAGCATCGATCGTCTGGCGTGACAATTCGCGCAAGGTCGAGGCCGCTGAGCAGCTCCAGCTCACGTCGCGCGACCTCCTCGCGATGGGCGTGGTGGAAGAGGTCGTTCCCGAGCCCCAGCCTGGCGCGCATCTGGATCACGATCGCGCCGCCGCTGCGCTGGATGAAGCGCTGCACCGTCACCTTCAGCCGCTGCTCGCGCAGCCGGCCGCAGAGCGCCTGCAGCATCGATACGAGCGATTCCGCTACATCGACTCGCTCGTCCACGCCGAGCCGCACTTCGGCCCCAAGATCGACTAAAGCGCGGGGCAGGGTGAGGCTGGTCGTACAGCGCGCCGCCTCCGGCTCGGTCCGGTGGGAGGAGGGCGGTGCAGAGCGGGTTGAAACCATCGGGCCCGGCCTTGTGTTGTTGGTGGGTGCCGGGTCTGATGACGACGAAGCCACAGTGCGGCGCCTCGCGGACAAGGTGGTCGACCTGCGCATTTTTGGCGATGAGGCGGGCAGGATGAACCTCAGCCTGACGGACGTGGGTGGTGATGCATTGATCGTTTCCCAGTTCACTCTGTTCGCCGACATGAGCCGCGGACGGAGGCCGAGCCTGCTCAAGGCGGGCGACCCGAAGCGCGCCGAAGAGCTCTACTCAGCCTTCGTCCAGCGATTTCGCGAGCGCGGAATACAGACTCGGACGGGGAGCTTTGGAGCGGTGATGAGGGTCGGCATCGAAAACGACGGACCGGTCACGCTCGTGCTTTCCTCAGACGAGTGGCCGACGCGTGTCTGAGCCGAAGCGCCCGCTGCTGTCGTATCTCGCTTTGGCGGGCCTGGCGCTGATCTGGGGCGCTTCATTCCTCTTCATCAAGGTCGCGGTTCAGGACATGAGCCCGGCGGCGTTGGTGTTGATCCGCGCCGCGTCGGGATTTGTGGCGATGGCCGCGGTCGTTGCCCTCATGCGCCGCTCGCTTGTGGGGCCTGGTTGGAAGCGGCGGCTCTTTCCATACGTGGTGATGGCGATCGGCGGCGGGTTGATCCCCTGGACGGGCATCGCATGGGGCGAAGAGCGCATTACGAGCGGGCTGGCCAGCATCCTCAACGCGACGGCCCCGCTGTTCACGGCTGTCCTCGCCTACTGGGTGATCCCGATGGAGCGGCCCAGCGCCGTCAACTATGCCGGCGTCTTCATTGGGTTTGCGGGCGTTGTCATCCTCGTCCTGCCCAGGGTCCTGGAGACCGGCCTGGGAGGTGACACCCTGGGCACGCTGGCCGTGCTCGTCGCCGCCGCGTCATACGCGGCCGTGGCCCTCTATCAGCGGCGCAACCTGCGCGGAGTCGATGTTTACGAGGCCAGCCTCGGACAGCTCGCAATGACGGTGTTGATCGCACTGCCGTTTGCCGCGCCCAGCCTGCCCAGCGTGCATCTCAACCTGCCGTCGATGGCTTCGGTGCTCGCCCTCGGCATCGCGGGCTCAGGCCTGGCCTACATCCTTTACTACTACGCGCTGAACACGCTCGGCCCTGTGCGCGCGTCTACGGTTACGCTCCTGCTGCCGGTGACTGCGGTGTTCTGGGGGGTCACCCTTCTGCACGAATCTGTGACCCTGCCCATAGTCGTGGGCATGGTCGTGATTCTCGGCGGCATCGTTCTCACGAACATGCGCAGGCGGACCGCGGGTGCAGAGCCCGTCGCAGAATCCGACACGGCTGCCGCTTGAGCGGCTACATCGAAGAACACGCAGCCGAGGTTCGCAGGGCCGCAGAACGCATCCGTGGTCACGTCCGGCGAACGCCTTCGCTGGGCACCGACCTCGACCCGCATCTCCGTCTGAAGGCGGAGTGCTTCCAGGTCACCGGCTCTTTCAAGCCGCGCGGCGCGTTCAACGCTCTGCTCGCGCTGGTGGAGAGTGGGCGGCGTCCAAAGGGTGTGATCGCTGTCAGCTCCGGCAACCATGCCCAAGCGGTGGCCCTGGCCGCGCGCACAGTCGGCGTGCCTGCATTGATCCTCATCCCCGAGGACGCAAACCCCACCAAGGTCGCAGCTACCCGCGCGCTCGGGGCTGAGGTCATCCAGGAGGGGATCAACTTCGCCAATCGCGAGCGGCGCCTGCGCGAGGTGATGGCCGAGCGTGAGCTGACGCTGGTGCACCCCTTCGACGACTGGGACGTAATCCACGGTCAGGGCACAGCGGCCCTCGAGCTTCTCAGCGACGATCCCGAGCTGCGGACGGTGGTGGCGCCGCTCGGCGGCGGGGGACTGCTGTCGGGCACCGCCATCGTTGCCAAGAGCCATGACCCTTCGATCAAGGTCATCGGCGTCGAGCCCGCTGCCGCAGATGACGCTTACCGCAGCTGGAAAGCCGGCAGCATCCAGACCATGGCCAGCGCGCCGACTACGCTTGCGGACGGGGTGCGTACGACAGCGATTGGGCAGCGTACGTTCGAGGTCATGTTCGGCGAGGGTTTGGTGGACGAGGTCGTGACCGTCACTGAAGATGAGATCGCGGCCGCGGTCCGGTTGGCCTGGACGCGGCTTCGTCTTGCCCTCGAACCGACGGGCGCTCTCCCCCTGGCGGCTCACATCGCAGGACGAGTGCCCAAGGGCCCGGCCGGCTTCATCCTCAGCGGCGGCAACTCCAACTTCGAGACCGTGGCTAAACTGCTGACCTCATGATCCCGGTCAAAGAGGTGATGACGAAGGACGTGATCACCTTCCGCGAGGACACGCCCGTGGACGAGATCGCGACCACGCTCGCGTCCAAGCAGATCACCGGCGCACCGGTGGTGGGCGCAGATGGCCACGTGGTCGGAATCGTGTCCGAGGTCGACGTCTTCTCCAAGAAGGGCGCGGTCGCGCGAGACATCATGAGCTCGCATGTCATCACCGTGAGTGAGGACACGGGAATCGACGAGGCGGCGCGCCTCCTCATCGGCGAGCGCATAAGGCGGGTCCCGGTCATCAAGCGGGGCAAGATGGTCGGCCTTTTGAGCCGCTCCGACGTGCTCGAGTTTTTCGCCACGACGCGCTGGACGTGCAACGTGTGCGGGGCATGGGAGCGCGGGCTGGAGATGCCGGAGCGCTGCTATTCGTGCTCGAGCACCAACATCCACCTGGAGCGCGCCGATCCCGGACATTAGACAGGGCAGCCGCCTCTCGCTCAAAGCCCAGAGCTTCACCGAGTCCGTGATCCGTGAGATGACGCGGCTCAACCTCGAGCTCAACGGGCCTGAGCGCGCCATCAACTTCGCCCAGGGCTTTCCCGACTTCGATACCGATCCCAGGATCCTGGAAGCCGCCGCGAATGCGCTTCGCGATGGCTACAACCAGTACGCGACCACCTGGGGTGCGCCGCAGCTGCGGAAGGCGGTTGCGCGCAAGCAGTCGGCGGCGTGGGGCCGCGACGTGGACCCAGACGCCGAGGTCACTGTCTCATGCGGGGCGACCGAGGCGATGATCGCGGCCATGCTCACCGCGGTCGATCCGGGTGACGAGGTGGTCGTGTTCGAGCCCTTCTACGAGAACTACGGACCTGACTGCATCCTGAGCGGAGCGATCCCGCGGTACGTGACCCTTCGCGCTCCGGATTGGGCCATCGACCCCGACGAGCTTCGCCGCGCGTTCACGGGCAAGACGCGCGCGATCATCGTCAACACGCCGCACAATCCCACCGGCAAGGTCTATTCGCGCTCGGAGCTCGAGCTCATCGGACAGCTCTGCATCGAGCACGACGCGATTGCGATCACAGACGAGATCTACGAGCACCTCGTATATAGCGGCCGCCACATCAGCCTGGCCACGCTTGATGGAATGGCAGGACGGACGATCACGATCAGCGGCGCCAGCAAGACGTTCTCGGTCACCGGCTGGCGCGTGGGCTGGCTCGTCGCTCCGCCCGACCTGACCGCGGGCATCCGGAAGGTCCACGATTTCCTCACGGTCGGCGCTGCGCACCCGCTGCAGGTGGCGGTCGCCTCTGCGCTCGAGCTGCCCTCGTCCTTTTATATGGAGCTGCAGGGCGACTATCGCGAGCGGCGAGACGCGCTCGTTTCCGGCCTGCAGGACAGCGGCTTCGCTGCGAGCGCGCCGGATGGTGCCTACTACGTGATGGCCGGCATCGCTGGTTTCGGCTTTTCCGACGACACCGCGATGGCGCGCCACCTCATCGAGAAGGCGGCGGTGGCAACGGTCCCGGCCTCGAGCTTCTTCCACGACCCTGAGCACGGGCGGGGATATCTGCGCTTCAGCTTTCCGAAGCGGCTGGAGACGATCGAACGCGGGCTGGAGGCTCTGCGGGCCTTGCCGCGTAATCGCTAGCCTCGCCTTCCCTGAAAATTAGCCCGATTCCGCACGTTTGGCGCCAAAGGTGCGCTTTGGGGTCCGAATTCCGCGTGTTTGGCGCCAGAAGCGCGAAATGCCCGCGGGACGTTAACAGGCAGGGTTGGCTGCTGAACGCCTCGAACCTAGCCTGTGCTCGTGCTCGCAGTCTTCAAAAAGCCGATCACTTGGATGGTCCTTGCCGAGTGCGTGGTTGTGATCGCCCTCGCGGCAGCCGCATGGCAGATGCTCACGAGCTCGCGAGTCTCGAGTGCGGCCGTCCCGGAGGCGTTGGCGCCATCCACAGCATCGGCTGATGCCGCGGCGCCCTCCCTACCGGAGTCGGCCGATCAGCCCGCGCTCGAACTCGGTCCGCTTCCTGGCCTCAACCTCGCCACGGGTTTCTGGCGGGACCGGCTGGTCGAGCTGAATCGCGAGGAGGCGGCGTTCGAACGCCTCGAATGGAAGCTGGTCAGCGCGATCATGAATGCCGTCCGCTCATACATGGAGTCGGTTGTCCTGCCCGCGATCAGCCGGGCCGAGCGAGGTGCGCTGCTTAGACGAGCGCCCTAGGACTTCTCCGATGTCATGGTGACGTTGCCGTTGAGCGTGGCGCCGTCCTCGACTGTGAGGCGGGCGACCTTGACGTCGCCGTTGAGGCGGCCCGAGCCGCCGAGCAGGAGGCGCCGCCTTGCGGTCACGTTGCCGTTGACCTGGCCGCGGACGTTGACGTTCGCACCCTCGATCGTCGCCTGGACGTTGGCGGTGCTGTCGACCGACACGTCCCCGCTGGCCTTGAGCTCGCCCTCGACGCTGCCTTGGATCTTGAGATCGCCGTGGATCTCGAGCCGGCCGTGCAGGCTGTCGCGCGGTCCGAGATTGACGACGTTGTTGCCGCCATTCTGGGTCGTTCCGGGAGAATGGGTCCCCGACTTTTCAGCTTGGGCCATGTGGGCGTCCTCCACTGGGTTGATCGACGTTTCCATAGTCTTGCTCAACTCTGACGATGAATTTAACGTGCGGCTGGACGTTAAGGCATCTGAACTCAGAATTGGACGAGCTAGCATCGTAGCAGGGTGCTCGCAAGGCCAGAGGAAAGGGAGGTTGCCGAGATTCTTGGGCGCGCAGACGCCTGCTCGGAATTGACGCCACGGCCTTAATGGACCCCGACGCATCCGACGAGATGATCGACCACCTGGTCGATTTCTTCGACCAGATCGCCCCGGTTTACGACACCTGGGCGGGCGGCCAGCATGGCCGGGTCGCGGCCAGGCTGGTCGAGCTGGTCAAGCCCAAGCGAGGAGAGCACGTCCTCGATGTGGGCACAGGCACGGGGCTGGTTGCCCACCTGGTGGCGGCCAAGGTCAGCCCGGGAACGGTCATCGGCATCGACCTTTCGGACCGCATGCTGTCCGTCGCCAGGTCCAAGCCGAGCAAGAACACTCAGTTCGTCGGTATGGCCGCAGAGCGCCTGGTCTTCAGGCCGCGCACGTTCGACCTCGTGACCATGGGGGAGGCGCTTTCATACCTGGCCGATCCTGCCGATGCGCTCGCCGAGGCACATCGCGTCCTCAAGCCGGGCGGCCGGCTGGCCGTGTCCTCCCAGCGGCGGAGCCTGAGCACCCGAGCGCAGGACCTGTTCTTCCAGGGTCTGGCCCCCCTGGCGCGACGCCACTACTTGAGCTTGCCGCGGTACAGCTCCGAGCGGGCCAACTTCGGAGAGCCGGCCGTCCTTCCCAAGCTGCTGGAAGCGGCGGGCTTCGAGGCCACGCTCATCACGGAGATGGTCACCGGAGGTCGGGCGCGAAACGCGCGCGAATGGACGGACATGATGGCCGGCGCCGGGCCGCTGCCGCACACTCTCATCAAGTCGCTGGGACCGCGCTACCGCACGGAGCTCGAGGCTGAGGTGGAAGCAGCGATGGACAGCCTGGGCGATCCAGACGACGCGTTCCGCTACCACCACTCGTATTTGATGGCGGTCGCGACCAAGCGCTGAGGTCACGGAAAGGTCGGCGGTGCCGGATCGGCGTGCCGTGATCGCGTGCCCATGGTGGCAAAGGCGACTCCTGCAGCTAGGGCGCACAGGACCGCTGCGATGCTGAATATCTCCCGGTACTCCTGCAGGAAAGCAGCGGCCACCAATCGCTCGAGGTGCTCGATGCGAGCTCGAACGTCGGGGTCGGTGAGATCAGGCGTGCCCAGGATCTGACGGAAACGGAACAAGCCGAAAGCTGTCAGGGCTGAGAGCCCGATCAGCATGCCCACGGTCCGCGCCAGGATGACCAGGCTGGACGCAAGCCCGTGGTTTTCCGACCGGGTCAGATCCAGGACCGTGGCCGCCAGCGGAGCGATCACCAGCCCGAACCCAAAACCGCATGCGCCAAGCGCGATGTCCACCACCGCGAAGGGGCCGATATGCAGCGAAGGCTCGTTCGCCTGCCAGGTGGCCATCTGCAGGAACGCGGCTGCGGTCCACAGCATGCCCGCGACTGCCACGGGGCGAGGTCCGATGCGCCCCGCCAGCAACCCGCCCGCCACCGCGCCAAGCGGGACGCCGATCAGGAAGTGCGAGAGCAGCAGCCCCGATCCAAGCTGGTCGAGACTGAAGACCAGGCGACCCAGGAGGGGCACATCGACCAGGGCCACCATCAACGCTGCGCCGATGAGCAGGTTGGCCAGGGTCGTGCCGGCAAACGCGCGGCTGCGAAGAAGAGCGCGTGGGATCAGGGGTTCCAGCTGGCGAAGCTGGCGCCAGCCGTAAATCGCCAGCACCACGATGCTCAGCGCGCCCGCCGGGATCAAGAGGCCGCTCGTGGAGCGCGTCGCGGGGTCGTCCGGGTAAAGGGCAAGGACCAGGAGGCCGAGACCCAGGCCCAAGAGGGCGGCGCCGGCCCAGTCGATCGCGCGCTCCCCGGCGGGGGATGCGGGCTTCTGTGGTTTCGATGCGAGGAGGAGGCCTGCGGCGCAGACTGCGGCGAGCGGAAGGTTGACCCAGAAGACAAAACGCCAGCCGCCGACTGCGGAGGCGGCGGCGGCAACGGTCGCGCCATAGAGCGGGCCGAAGACGCTGCCTGCCTCCTGTAGGGCCGCGACGGCTCCGAGCGCACGCGTGCGACCCTGGCCGCGGTAGAGGTCGGCGGCGAGGGCGAGCGAGAGCGGCACCAAACCTCCGCCGCCCAGTCCCTGCAAGAAGCGGCCCGCGATCATCCACTCAAGGCCGGCGAAGGTCCACAGGCCCGCGGTGGCCGTGATCGCCGAGCCGGCTGCGAAGACGAGCATGCAAAGCGCATACACCGGCGCGCGGCCGCGCACGTCGGAATAGGCGCCGAGCAGCGGCATGGCGACGACATATCCACCGAGGAAGCCGGTGACGATCGGGGTTGCTTGCTCGAAGCGGTCGATCGTAAGGCCGATGTCGGCGACCATCGCCGGCAGGAGCGTCACGACCACGTAGGCATCGAGCGCCGCGACGAAGAGCCCGGCGCCGGCCAGGCCCAACTGCGTGGGGCGGCTGATCATCGCGGCCCCAAACCCGCGATTGCATGCAAACGCGTGTCACTCCGACTCCGGAAACCCGCCGGTGTATGCAAACGCGGGTTATGGCTGGCAGGTCACGGCGTCACCTTGGGTGAGGCGATGGCGACGATCGCGTCGAAACCGCCGAGATCGACCTGCACTGTGCTTGGCGCTCCGTTGTCACCGAAGTTGCCGCTGAGCACCGCTTTGCGTATCAGGTGATCGGTCCCGCCGATCCAGATCGTGGCGGCCACATCCTCCGCGGACGACAGCTGCGCCAGCATGCCTTTGACCTGATTGGCGCCGTAGGTCGCCTGGACCTTGTGGCAGTCGACGTCGCCGACCTTCTCCGCGCCCAGGTACTTCGGATTCTGACCCTGTGGGATCACAGCGGCGAGGCCGCTCGTACTGTCGAAGAGCTTGGCGATGTCCGGGACCGCCGCCCCGTCCTCGCCCTTCAGCTCCGTGTAGCCCGAGAACGGCGGGTGGAGGAACACGCGCCCACCGGTGATGATGACCTCGAGCGAGATCTGCACGTCCTCCTGCCGGACCTTGTAGACGGTGTCGCTCTCACCGGGCAGGCGTACAGACGCGTTCGCGGAAACAAGGGCATAGCCCTGGAAGCTGACGATGCCCTTGGTGAATGTGAGCGTCGCGTGGACGGTCTTCAGCTTCGCCAATGACGCGCCGGCTTCGCGCAGGGCCTGGCCCGGCTCCACCGGCTGCAAGCCTCCGCAGCCCACGATCACAAGCGCCACGAGGGCGGCGCAGACCCATGCGGGCTTGGTCATGGCCTCACAGTATTAGCCCCGCGCCGCGCCAGTTTGTGACGGGAGGCCGAATCACCCAGGTGGCTCGCCACCGGCGCGCACGATCAGCCGGATCGGGCGATCGTAGAACAGGTAGTCCCAGGCCCAGTTGATCAGGACCAGGATCCGGCTCCGAAAGCTGACCACGTTGACCAGGTGGACGGCGAGCCACATCACCCAGCCTGGAAATCCCGACAGGCGCACCCGACCGAGCTGTGCCACCGCCGAGTTGCGGCCGATCGTGGCCATGATGCCGGGGTCTTTGTACCGAAACGCCCGAGCCCCGCCGCTGGCGACCATCTCGGCGATCGCAGCCGCTGCCTGGCGGCCCTCCTGCATCGCGACCGGGATCAGCATCGGCAGCGGCTCGCCGCCGTTGGTCGCGCCGGCGAGATCCCCGATCACAAAGACCGTCGGGTGGCCTGGAAGCTGCAGGGTCGGCTCGACCCGGACCCGCCGCTGGCGGCCGAGCTCCGCGCCCACCGCAGCGCCGATGCTCGAGGCGCGAACACCCGCGGTCCATACGACGGTCCCCGCAGGGATCTCGCGTCCGTCGGCGAGGCGGATGGAGCCCTCGGTCACCTCGGCAACCTTGGCCTCGAACATGACCTCGACGCCCTTTTTCTCCAGCGACCGGCGCGCCGCTTCCCGGAGCGTTGGTACGAAGCGCGGTAGCAGCGAATCCGCGGCCTCCAGGAGCATCACGCGTACCTCGCTCATGTCGAGATCGGGGTGGTCTTTGTGCAGCACCAGGCGGATGAGCTCCGACATCGCGCCCGCCATCTCCACCCCGGTCGGCCCGCCGCCGACCACGGCGAAAGTGAGCATCGTCCGCCGCTTTTCGGCATCGCGCGTCCAGTCGGCGGCCTCGAAGCGCTCCAGGATGCGGTTGCGCAGGGCCAGCGCCTCATCGAGCTGCTTGAGCCCGAACGATCGCCTGGCCACCGAATCGTTGCCGAAGTGGTCTGTCTCGCTGCCTGTCGCGAGCACCAGGTAGTCGTACGGCAGGTCGCCGCGGTCGGTCTTCAACACGCGCCGCGCCAGGTCGGCGCCGGTCACCTCCGCGAGCCGGAACTCGACGTTGTGAAGCGGGCGGATCAGCTCGCGGACCGGCCGCGCGATCTCGCCCGGATCCAGCAGGGCAGAAGCGACCTGATACAGCAGCGGCGTAAAGAGGTGGAAATTCGCACGATCGACCAGGACGACGTCCACTGGGGCGTGCTTGAGTGCGCGAGCGCACGTGAGCCCGGCGAACCCGGCCCCGGCGATAACGACCCGCGGGCGGGTCACTTTGCCGGAGGCTTGCGGAACCGTCCCGGGCCGCCGCGCCGCCGGTTGGCCATCTTCTCCAGCGCGACCCCTCCACCAGTGGCTTCGAGAAGTGACTTGGGCAATTTCTGCTTTTTCTTGATCACCGGCTCGAAGAGGTCGCCGTGCTTGGCGATACGCGCGAGGACCTGCTCGGAGTCGAAGACGAGCAAGCTCGGGTCCTTCGCCTTAAGGCACTTCTCCACCTCGTCCCACGAGACCGGCGTCGACACAGTCGGTCGGGCCCGGGCGCGGAGCGAGTAGACGTTGACCGTCGTCTTGTACTGGTCGTTCTGGCTCCAGTCGATCAGCACCCGCCCAGTGCGCAGCTCCTTGAGCTGCTTGTGGACGACGAGGTCGGGATGCTGCTCCTCGAAGAGCTGCGCAAGACCCTTCGACACGACCTTTGTCTCCACGTAGGTCACCTTTGTGTTGAGCGGGACGTAGAGCTGGAGACCTTTGGAGCCGGAAGTCTTGGCGCAGCAGTCGAGGCCGTGCTCGGCGAACACGTCGCGCAACATCAACCCGACCCTGCAGCACTCGACGATCGTGGCCGGCGGCCCGGGATCGAGGTCGAAAACCAGGGTGCGAGGCTCGGGCAGTTTCTGCGCCGACGACAGCGACGTGTGGAACTCGAGCGTGGCAATTTGGGCGAGCCACACCAGCGTTGGCAGGTCCTGACAAAGGCAGTAATACATGTCGCGGTTGTTGCCCCCGCTCCAGACCGTCGCGGTCTGGACCCACGGTGGCCGGTGCTTGGGGCAGTTCTTCTCGTAAAAGAACTCGGCGTCGACGCCGTTGGGATAGCGCTTGAGCGTGAGCGGATGATCGCGAGTGTGGGGAAGGATTGCGGGCGCGATGCGGGTGTAGTAGTCGATGACCTGCGCCTTGGTGAATCCGACCTCGGGGTAGAGGATCTTCTCGAGGTTGGTGAGCTTGAGCGTCCGGCCTTCGATCTTGACTTCGACGGAGGTCTCTTTAGGCATCTTCGCGCACAACCTCGTGTGCGGTCTTGTCGTTGCGTAATCCCTTGAACGCAGGAGCTCGCAGCTGGCCGGATCGGGTCCACTCCACGAACTCGAACTCTGCCACGATGCGCGGCTCGACGAAGTGGGCGGCCTTCGGCGGAGCTCCCCGGTCGAACGGGCTCGACTTCCTTTCCAGCGGCTCGAGCAAAGCCTTCAGCTGGTCCAGCATCTTGTCGGTGAACCCGGTGCCGACCTTGCCCGCGTACACGAAGTCTTGCTTGTCGTAGTAGCCGACCAGCAGAGCGCCCGGCAGGCCGCGGCGCTTGCCTTCGCCCTCGAGCCAGCCGGCGATGACGAGCTCTTGGCCCATCCGGTTCTTGACCTTGACCCAGACACCACTCCGCCTGCCCGGTTCGTACGGTGAGTCGAGCTTTTTCGCAACGACTCCCTCCAGGCCGGCTTTGCGGCTGGCGTCGAGCATGGTCGCGCCGCCGCCCTTCTCATAAGGTGGCGTCTGCCACGACGCTCCTTT
>WNGG01017279.1_pt1 | contig 21246 bp, 23 predicted proteins | sample 5400661 | NCBI WGS metagenome assembly WNGG01 (sample SAMN13153372, study PRJNA577476) | soil metagenome | isolation source: 100 cm soil or saprolite under Garry oak tree replicate 1 | place: USA:California | collected 2016-06-15
GTCAAACGGTGAGTTTGTTCATGTCGAACCGACCTGAATATGTGATCAGCTGGTTCGCTATTGCGCGCATTGGCGCTATTGCTAGCCCAATGAACCCTTCATATAAGGAGCGTGAAGTAGTCTACCAGTTGAGCAATAGCGAGGCCGTGGCGGTGGTGGTCCAGCACGAGCTGCTGCCACTGGTGCAGGTGGCACGCGCTGGCATTCCAGAGCTAGAACATGTGGTGATTGTTGGCTCCGCTCAGCACGTTCCCCACACGCATTCCTTCAGCCACCTGCTGCAAAGCCATTCCACAACGTCGCCTACAGGTATAGAAATCGGGTGGGAAGACGTGCTCGCGCTCCCCTACAGCAGTGGCACGACAGGCCTGCCCAAGGGGGTTATGCTCAGTCACAAGAATCTCGTCTGTAACGCATGCCAGTCGATTGCAACGGCTCGTATCACCTTTGAGGATCGCATGCTGGTCTTTGTTCCGCTCTACCACATCTATGGCATTATGTTGATGGGCTGTGCAGCGATGTCGGGCGCCCGCCTGGTGCTCATGGAGCGGTTTGAGGCGGGCACATGTTTACAACTGACGCAAGAACAAGGCATCACGCTCCTGTATACTGTTCCGCAGGTGCTGTCTGTGCTGCTCGATTGGCCGCAAGTGGACGAGTATGATCTGCATACCGTGCGTTTCACCCAGTGTGGCGCGGCTCCGGTTCCCCCCGCGCTGGCGTACCGCTTCCAGGAGCGTACCCATATAACTGTGATGACCTCATATGGTCTGACCGAGGCAGCACCGGGCACACACTCTAACCCGGTCTACGACCGGCGGCTCATCAAGGTCGAGACGATTGGCCTGCCAATTCACGATACGAAACAGAAGATCGTCGACATCGAGACCGGGAAGATTGAACTGGGGGTGGGGGAAGAGGGCGAACTGATCGTGCAGGGGCCGCAGGTGATGCAAGGCTATTGGAAGGCGCCTGAAGCAACCGCCGAAACGCTGCGCGATGGATGGCTCTACACGGGAGATATTGGCTGGCGCGATGAAGAAGGGTATGTGACGGTCACCGATCGCAAAAAAGAAATGATCAAGTACAAGGGGTTCAGTGTTGCCCCTGCCCAGATCGAAGCGCTGCTGCTGGAGCATCCGGCAGTTGCCGACGCGGCAGTCGTCGCCAAGCCCCTTTGTAGTTCTCAGAGCCGGTTATGAGAACCAAAGCTCGGATGAACTGATGGTGTGGGTCAATGGAAAGCTCGCTACTTATAAGAATGTGCGCGAGGTGGAATTTATCGAGGCCATTCCCAGGAACCCTTCCGGGAAAATTTTGCGTCGTGTGCTCAAGGAACAGGAACGACAGATGAGTGGTTGACCTTGATAGGAGATATGTAGACATGGATATAAAGAACATAGTGGCGATTGACGTGCATACCCACGCGGAGGTGTCGGGACGGATCCCTGATGACCCGAGGTGGCAGGAGATGCAGGAGGCATCGGCACAATACTTTAAGGATGAAGGAGCCCGGCCTAGCATTGCTGAGATCGCGGCTTACTACCGGGAGCGGAAGATGGCCTGTGTCATTTTCCCGGTAGACATGGAGTCAACGACCGGATTGGTCCGGGTCCCGAATGAGGAGGTGGCCGAAGTTGCTGCTGAGAATGCTGATGTGCTTATTCCATTCGCCAGCATCGATCCTGCGAAGGGAAAGATGGGAGCACGAGAGGCCCGCCGTCTCATCGAACAATTCGGGATAAGGGGATTCAAATTTCACCCCTCCATGCAAGAATTCTACCCGAATGATCGGAGCGCGTATGTTCTCTACGAGGCGATCGCGGGGGCTGGTCTGCCAGCAGTGTTCCATACCGGGCATTCCGGCATCGGGACCGGTATGCGCGGTGGAGGCGGCGTACATCTGAAGTACTCGAATCCTATGTATCTTGATGATGTTGCGGTCGACTTTCCCGATATGCCTATTATCATGGCCCACCCTTCCTTTCCCTGGCAGGATGAGGCTCTTTCGGTGTGCCTGCACAAGCCACAGGTGTATATTGATCTCTCTGGTTGGTCCCCAAAGTATTTCCCACCTCAACTCATACAGTACGCAAATACGCTTCTCAAGCACAAGGTACTCTTTGGCAGCGACTATCCATTAATTACACCTGACCGGTGGTTAGCGGATTTCGAGCAGATTGCGATCAAGCCCGAGGTGCGACCGCTGATTTTGAAAGAGAATGCCGTTAAGCTTCTCGGCCTCGACAGTTGAGGCATCTACCATAGGCCTGCCAGTGTGATCCTGATGTTTCGTACTTACAGGCCTATAGCGCCCGTCGCCAGTCCTGTGCAGGTTCGTCTCCAGTGCGACCATAAAGACTGTCCCAGCCTCCATCGACTCGACGACTATGCGCACGTCGGCATATTACTGCTCCTTTGTGCTCTTTGGCTCGTCCAGCAAGGAAGGATGCTGACTTTGCTTTGCCTGCTTCACTTTCCGCTTCTTTGCTGTCCTACGTTGCTCCTCAACCATTTTTCGGATTGATGGTGCAGTAGGCAAATCCTCTGGCATGGGCCGATGGATGGTTTCTATTGTCTTCCGCACTTCACTTCCTACGAAATAATATGTTTGCATAGCATTGTCCAGGCCCTGCACCTGATCCTCATTGAGCTTACCCTCGGTAAGCACATTCTTGAAATCGATAGTAGACAACTCCTCGCGAGTGATATTATCCAGATAATCCTCACGATCAGGAATGCCCTTGCGCCGTTTTAGTTCCTCAACTGGGTGATGGTGCAATCCCATGTAGCCGGCATCCACAAAGAGGCCGAATGTTTCCGTGTTGACCCCTGCCACATCTGCAGCGTCGGCCAGCTGCTTGTAACTCTCACTGACTTTCAGGCGCATAGCCAGGCGTCGCTCTTGTTCCTCGCGGAGATGGTGCATCTCGTGGGCGCGCGTCGAGACGGCAAAATACACCTGTGCGGCTGCAACCTCTGGTTTGCGGGGATCACCATTTTGAGCTACGAGATAGCAGGCAAACCGGGATAGTAAATAGTCTTTGATGTTATGTTTTGCGCCCTTGCCAGCGGTGATCACCTTCCAGGAGGTTGGAAAGTGATCGTCAACGATATTTCCTGTCTGTAGACAAGCAGTCATGGCCTAATGAAGTCCATCAACGAGCAGTACTGAGTCACCGACAAGCAGTTAGACGCAGCCACGAGCTTCGTCAACTCTGCCACCAACGAAATCCTCTACATCGTCAAGAGGCCTATCAGAAAGATACTGACAGGCCGGTTCGTTATTAAACCCTCTGGTTAACAAGGGAGCTTTCCACTCGCGCACGTATCTCCCGTATATTCTGGTAATCCTCGTCGTTGACTTGTACGAAGCGGTCGATTGCAGCGGCGTGCAAAACGCTGGCCGCGAGCGGATCTTCATGCATAGTAAGCAGTGCTTCCTTAACCTGGTGTTTCAGCGCCTGGTCTACCGTTCTGGCGATTACCACGGGTGGAATGCTCGAGGGTCCCAGCATGTCAATGATGCGCAATGCGGCCGCCTCGACTCTGTTTCTGGCAAGGAAAACGTCCAGCACATGCGAATCGATCGCCGTGGCATCCGCTTGTCCCTCAAGTACCAGCGAAACGGAGCGCTGGTGGGAGCCTGTTTCGATCAGCTGGCCGAAGTAATCAAGTGTTTTGCCTCGTTCAAGCAAGCTGTAACACACCAGGTACCAGCCGGAGTGAGATGCCTTCTGATTGTAAGCCCAGAGACAGCCCTGTAAATCAGCGAAAGAAATGTAGGGGCTATCTCTACGCACGATGACATCTGAAAAATAGATCGGCCTGTTCTGGTAGCGTTCTCCCAGCAAGATGGGCGACACGAGGAGTTCAACAGGGCATGAGGGTGCGCCTGCCATCTGGACATACGGTAAACCACAGATAAAGCCAACATCCACCTGAGCTCCGGCAAATTCGTTCAAAGATTGTCCAACGGCCAGCGTCGTTGGATGGCCTACTTTTGCCCCAACATAGCGTGCGATGTACAGGTAGGTTTCGTAGAGACTGGGAGCCAGGTACGTCGCAAAACGAAGCATCGGCATCACCTCAATTCTTCCAATTGGCCAGGAAGTTCTGGTCTTTGTTCTCTACATGTGTTCCCAGCATAGGATGCAGCTCCATAGCAGGTGAGTATTTAGTGGCAGGGACGGTTTTTCCCAGCGCCTCTGCCATGGCGCGCACGTAATGAGGCGCCCCGCCGCAGCAAATGCCGATGTAATTGACGCCAACGGTTCTGGCCCTGGTGGCAAACCCGGCCATTTCAAAGCGGCTGTATAAGAATGGTTCGAGTGCGAGCGGGAAGGCCTGTTCTCCAGCATATGTACGCAGGGACTCGAAGGTAGGATTGAGCGCGGTGGTTTTGTATGGCACCGGCTGGGCGGCAACATAGCAGTTTACTGTAGAGCGGATTTTATCGACGATGGGTAACATCGTTTCCGGTCCCCGGTCACAATTCAGACCAACGATATCTGCCCCGGCATGCTCCAACATCTTGCAGGCCTCGACGTAGTCATAGCCATCTCGGGTCGCGTTCGACTGCACCGATGCCAGCGTGACCATGGCAGGCAGGCCAAATTGCTTGATCACCTCCAGGGCAATCAGGGCTTCTCCCAGGTAGTCGTTTGTCTCAGAGATGACGAAATCTATGCCTTCCTCTACTGCCCAGGTCAGTTGTTCCTCGTACATGGCTCTCACGATACGGGAGGTCGCCACGGCATTGCCGGGATCATATGCCCAGGTATTGCAGATATTGCCTGCGACAAGCGCGTCACCCTCGCGGGCGATTTCGTTGGCAAGCTGCACCGCCTGGCGATTCATCCGTTCGAGGTCATTCTCCCTGCCTACATCCTTCAACTTTTCGCGATGGGCATAGTAGGTCAAGGCGACCATCACCTCGCTCCCCGCCCGGAGGAACTCCCGGTGCAGTTCTTTGACCGCCTCAGGGAAATCAAGGACGACTTCTGGAACGTAAGGGCCAGCCTTGATATAGCCCCTGCGTTCAAGTTCAAATACATAGCCCTCGGCCCCCTGGACAATACCCTCGCTCAGTCTTTGCAGGATGCCCCTGGTTGTGGTATTTCTCATGGTGTACTCCTCCTGTGGATACAATCAAGTGGACGCTTATATGGTGGATGCCAGAAATCTGTGCGGGGAGAAACGGCTGATATCGTAGACCGTTCCTTGCCGTAGAGCCAGTTGCATGAGTACCTGGCCTACCCATGGCGCGTATTTATAGCCGGTACCGCGCCACCCCACTCCAACAGCGATAGCGGGGAATTCAGGCAGAGAGCCGAGGATAAAATTATCGTCAGCCACGAGATCATAGAAACATTGATCAACCTCTGTCACCTCGACCGCTTCAGCATCCTGCAAACCGGGTATACATTCTTCCACAAAGCTGGCAACATCGTGGATACACGTATTCATGACATCGATGCCAGGTGGATTATAAAAGCCGATCTTCACACCGGGCGTCCTGCCTGCATAGATGGGATGGCCGTAAATACCCACGTCGAGATAGGCAAAGACAGGTAAAACGTCAGACGTGAACAACGCTCGCTTTTCTGGCGGGGGAATATAATACTTACACTGGCTGGGCCGATCCGGCCTGAGGGGGAATTGCAAATGGCAGTTCACTACACGCCGGAGTATGTCATTCGTGCCCAAACCTGCTGTAATGACAAGCTTGCGCGTGACAAACTGCCCGGCAGCGGTACTGACGAATAAGCCGTTATATTGCTGCTCAATCGCGACGACCTCGACTTCTTCCACTATGTTCACCCGGTGTTCTTGTAAAGCATCTAGCAGTGTGCGGGTGATGGTTGGAACGTAGAGGAAGCCAGCCTCAACATCCAGTCGTCCCAGGTCAGCATCAAATTGTGGAAAACGCCGCCGGAGTGCGCCGCGTGTGAACGTTTCGGTTCGCAGGTGGAGGCCGGTTAGTGTATGGTAACTCTGCTCCGCGTAGGTTTCAGAAAGATTGGGCGTCACATCCTCTCTGGCAATGTTTAAACAACCACAGTTGACGATGAAGGGTTCTACCGCCTGCTGCTCCAGCTCCAGCCAGAGCCTGCGCGCTTCGTAAGCCAGGCTGGCGTAGCATGGGTCGAGATAATCGTTTCTAATAGAGCGCGTGTAGCCGAAGGAGGCTGTCTTCTTATCGCCAATACGCGACTTCTCGAGAATGGTGATCTTGTTGGCAAAAGGGGCTGCTGCGTAGGCAGTAAACAACCCCATCACTCCGCCTCCGATAATCACAAGATCTTGAATATCCTCTTTCATCTATCGCTGCTCCTTTTTGCACTAAAAAAGCTACTTTCTACACCTTCATATGGCACTTCTCGCCTGATATGTTTCTGTCCTATCCCCGGAAAGGTGTAGTACTTCGTACTGTGTAAAATCACCTGGTCGTGTAGCAGTCCACCTGGCATAACACCGTTATGGAGCCGTATCCAGGCATAGGAGTGGGTTGCTAACTCGTAGGCGGCAAACCTGTGTGTGCTATTGTGCTTGAAGTAGGCTTTAGCAGTGTGATCGCTGAGCAGGACGAGGTTATACCAATGGCCCTTACTTAATCCTAATGAGGAGTAGCTGAGAAGGCCCGAGTGGTCAGCCAGCTCCGTAATAAGCAGCTTATCCACTCTGTGCAGTTCCTGGAGAGTCGCCAGACTGACATGTTCTCGTATCGCGCTTATGAATCCAACAAAGATGAGACTCTTTTTTAGCAGGATTTCCTGCCGGTTGTAGACGACAATGCGATGTACGTGGTTATGACGCTCTTCGGCATAATCAACTGAGGGGAGCAACGTGCCGGGTGGCAGGTTAAGCAGATGTACATGTATTTTTTGTGTCATGTAACGCAACACCAGCAAATCTGACTTAACCTTCCCAGCTGTTTGAAATGTGCAATTGTCCAGCGCTTCTGGCTGGCTCAATGAGCTGTTCTGGTGCATATACCCCATCCCTGTTCTATGGGTATACAAAGTAAATACTGGAGAGTTTCTCACGCAAAATATTGAAATGAATCAACCCATATGGCTGATCCATATGAGTCAGACTTTACCAATTTGTGTGAGAATACTGGAAATGTGGGGCATAGGTGGGCGTGAGAATCTTCATGTACGCATTCCCCCATTTTTGCTGATTGGAGAATAGTTGATGTTATCTGAATTGTAGATTGTCTTTTTTCTTTTGTCAATAAGCTATCTCGACTTGACAGAAATATTGATTATCAAGTATATTGATTATCAAGGAACTATATTCATATACATGGGAGAAAGGGAGATGGAGACGGAGCGTTTGATTGATCACATGCTCGACCTGTATCACTTGATTCGTCGTGCTTCACACCCGGTGGGGCGGGAAGAAATCACGCAGGAGCAGTACTGGCTGATGCGCAGGCTCAACCGGGCCGACGCGCAAAGTATCGGTGAGCTGGCGGATGCACTTGGCATCACGAGTAGCTCTGCAACGACTGCATGTAAACGTCTCGAGAAAGCCGAGCTAGTGATTCGCGAGCGCCAGCTTGATGATGAGCGCATGGTGCGAGTGAGTCGTCTGCTTACTCCACTCGGTAGTCATGAACAGGACGAGTTGCAACACATTCTTGAACATATGCTGCAAGCAGCCGGGGATCCCGTATTGAAAGAGAGGGGACATGCAGAAGAGCAGTCAGAGACCCATGCGTAAACGCAGGGGCTTGTGTCTAGCCTCGACCGCAACTCAGACACCCTTGCGGATGCTGCTTTGGCTTCAATGGCCGACACATCAGGGCGTTCTGACAAGCCACCCGTGCTCACTCAGCATGCCGAATGAGCAGCGTTGTTCGACCGTGAACATTTTACCTGAAAGCGGGTTCTCTTTCAGAACCTCCTCTGTTCAGTTGGGAAGGTGCGCCTGTACGCGAACCGTCTCTCTTCCGCGAACGGAAGTGCCTGAGCGTACACACCAATGATAGCACGAGTGTTCGAAAGATGCAAGAGGGAAAAGAACGATGCAAGAACAGCATGCGCCTGCGGGTGGTAGCAATTCCTCCCCGTGGCTCAATCTAGGGGACTCCTTGCCACGCAGCATTGAAGCCTATGACCTGGTGAAACGCTTCGGTGACCACGTGGCAGTGGATCACATTACCTTTACAGTCGGCGAGGGCGAGGTTTTTGGCCTACTGGGTCCAAACGGGGCAGGAAAAAGCACCATCATCAAGATGCTGACGACGCTTTTGCCGCCGACCTCGGGACGAGCGTTAGTCGCGGGATACGACGTTGCCAGGCAGCCCACGGCAGTGCGGCAATTGATCGGCTACGTTCCGCAGGCGATTTCGGCAGATGGGGGCCTGACAGGCTATGAGAATCTGCTGGTCTTCGCCCAATTGTATGACATCCCACGCGCTGAGCAGAGCAAGCGCGTGCGCGAAGCGCTGGCGTTCATGGGCCTGCAAGAGGCAGGGGACAGGCTTGTGCGGACCTACTCTGGCGGCATGATCCGCCGCCTGGAGGTTGCCCAGGCAGCGCTTCACCGTCCAGCGGTTCTCTTTCTGGATGAGCCGACAGTCGGACTGGACCCCATCGCGCGAAAAACCGTCTGGGAGCACCTTGAGTCCCTGCGCCAGCGTCTAAGGATGACCATGCTTTTAACAACGCACTACATGGAAGAGGCTGACAGCCTGTGCCAGCGCGTAGCTATCATGCACCTTGGCAAAATCATGGGGATGGGCACACCCGCTGAATTGAAGGCAAGTGTTGGTGGGCCTGATACCACGTTAGATGAAGTGTTTACGCACTATACCGGCAATACTCTGGAAACAGGAGGGAGTTATCGTGAAACAGCACGTACCCGTCGCGCCGCCCGAAGACTTGGCTAACGTTGAAACAGCCAGGACCCTTCCCCGAACATCATTTTTCACTGCATTCGCGCGCTTTGTGAAGAAAACACTGACGATTGTTGGATTGGAGATACGCAAGATTCGTCATGATCCAACTGACCTGGTGACACGTGCAATACAGCCGATGCTCTGGCTGCTCATCTTTGGTGAAGTGTTCGCCCACATTCGTGCTATTCCTACCGGTGGCAGGAGTTACCTGGATTTCATGGCACCAGGTATCCTGGCCCAAAGTGTCCTGTTCATTGCCATCTTTTCAGGGATTGCAATTATCTGGGAACGCGACCTGGGCATCGTTCACAAGTTTCTGGCAAGCCCTACTCCTCGTACCGCTCTGGTGTTGGGTAAGGCGCTGGCGGCAGGCGTGCGCGGCTTATCGCAGGCCATCATTATCTACGTGCTGGCACTGGTGCTGGGCGTCCGTATGAACTGGGACCCGCTGGCACTGCTGGGAGTTTTTATCATTATTATGCTGGGCGCCGCCGCTTTCTCGACTTTCTCCCTGATTATCGCCTGCCTGGTGAAAACACGTGAACGATTCATGGGTATCGGACAGGTGCTGACCATGCCGTTATTCTTTGCAAGCAATGCGATCTATCCTGTGGCTATTATGCCCGCCTGGCTGCAGGTAATCGCACGTGGCAACCCACTGAGCTACGAGGTTGATGCGCTTCGCAGCATGATGCTTGCCAACGAGTCGATTAATGCAGCAGGGCTGGTGATTGACTTTGCCGTCATGTTCGTGGTTATGATAGTATTGGTATTGATTGGCGCACGCCTCTACCCGCGAGTGGCTCAGTAGGGGGACAGGCCAGGCTCTTCCTACCTATGAACTAGAAAAAATGAGGAAGGAATTATGCGTATTCTCATCCTGGGCGGCGACGGTTACCTTGGCTGGCCCCAATCACTCTACCTTTCCAGCAAAGGGCATGATATCACCATCTTCGACAATTTAATGCGCAGGCACTTCGACCTTGAGCGCGGCTTCGATAGTTTGATGCCCATTTATACTCTTCATGAACGTGTCGCAGCGTGGAAAGAAGTCTCTGGACGGCAGATGCAGCTATGTATTGGCGATACGACGGACTATGAAGCAGTTGCCGCAGTCTTTCGAGACTTTCAACCCGAAGCAGTGGTACACTTTGCCGAACAGCGTTCCGCGCCCTATTCTATGATTGACCGCAAGCACGCCGTTTTCACGCAAACAAACAACGTCGTGGGGACGCTCAACGTCCTGTACGCTATGAAAGAATTTGCTCCTGACTGCCATCTCGTGAAACTGGGGACGATGGGCGAATATGGCACGCCAAACATCGATATCGAGGAAGGCTTTATCGAGATTCATCACAAAGGCAGGAGCGATGTGCTGCCTTTCCCGAAACAGCCAGGATCATTCTATCACCTTAGTAAGACTTATGATAGCCACAACATTATGTTTTGTTGCAAGATCTGGGGACTGCGCGCTACTGATTTGAACCAGGGCGTCGTGTATGGCGTTGAGACCGGTGAGACCATGCAAGATGCGCGGTTGGCGACTCGTTTCGACTACGACCAGATCTATGGCACGGCTTTGAACCGCTTCTGCGCTCAGGCCACTGTCGAGTATCCCCTGACCGTGTATGGCAAGGGCCAGCAGATTCGCGGATACATCAACTTAAGAGATACCATCAGGTGCATCGAACTGGCAATTACCTCACCAGCTGGAGTGGGCGAGTATCGCGTTTTCAACCAGATCACTGAGCAATTCTCGCTCGTCGAACTGGCAGAAATGGTTCTCAGGGAAAGCAGGCGCTTTGGGTTAGAGGTACAGGTCAAGCATCTACCCAATCCTCGTGTCGAGGCCGAGCGGCATTATTACAACGCCGCTCACACAAAGCTCATCGACCTGGGACTCGAGCCGCACCTGCTGGATGAGGCTGTGCTTGAATCACTGATCGGACTCGCCATCAAACACCGCGAGCGCATCGACAGAAATCTGATCATGCCTACCGTTAACTGGCGCATGACCAAAAACGAGATTTCTCAGGCCGATTCCTGACGACCTGGGATATTATGCCCTCGCGAGAGTAGCTGCTCAATAAGCGGACGAATATGCTGATTCGCCTGTATATTCCAGGCTTTGTAAGCCCGAATGCTTTCCATCTTTTCGGCGATTATCTCTGGATTGCTTGCTACGCTGATAAACAGCTCTTTCTGGGCTGTCGTTTCCGGGCAAACCCAACCCAGGTTGTGACGTTCGATGAATTGAAGACTGGGGGTTTCCTGGCCTGGGATAAATGCAGTGACGATAAATGGTTTCTCCAGTATGAATGCTTCAGCGATAAAGCTTGCCCCTGCTTTACCAGCTATCACATCTGCAGCTGCCATATAGGGAGCGATTGTCTCAGTAAAAGACAAGGCTCTTACTTGCGCAACGCCTGTGTAACGCGATGCCATGCTCTTGTTATTGCCGACCGCCAGGATAATTTGCATGGGTATGTTTGTGCTCAGCAGGCTCTCGATAGTCTGGTCAACTCCGGCGGACCCCTTTGCGCCTCCCTGAAGAAAGACTGTAAATACAGCAGGATCAAAATCCAGGGCCGCGAGCGTTTCACCCCTCTTGTTTGAGACTTCTAAAAACTGGCGTCGTACAGGCCTCCCAGTGAGGTAGAGGTGGCTTTCAGGGATACCCTGTGCCAGTGCCTGGGAAAAAATTTCACGGGTCGGAGCAAGGTAGGCATCGGCCTGTTTCTCAGTGAACCAGGTCATGTGTAGCCGCTCCAGGTCGGTGAGCTGGAAGACCAGCGGGACACGTTTGCGACGACGTTCATTGGCACGAGCAGTGACATATGATAACAGCGCATGGGTGGATATAATAATTTGAGGCTGGATATGCTCAATAATGTCGAGTAATCGCCTGTAACTAAAAGGCGTAAGCACACGGTGCAGCCATGATGAAGTGATTTCATTGTCAATGAGGGCAAATTGCCAATCTAAAAATTTCAAAAAATGCCGACTCACCAATGTATAGAACTGTTCGACACTTTTGGGCTGTGGATCCGCAATCACAATTTCGTAGTGTGTCTCAAGCATATCTTTCAGGGCCTGCGCGAGATTGAGATGTCCACCTCCGATGTGAGCGGTAAGAATCAAAATGGTCGGCTTCGATACTTTCATGGTTGGCCTCCTAATACTATTTCGTTAGTTTTCGTTTTGTGCCGCCTGCGGCGGCACAAAACGAAAGAAAAAAGGGATTTGCGAGGACACCTCGCGCTCCGGCAGGGGCTCTGCCCCTGCACCCCGTGAGAAACTAGCAGAGTAGTACTAATCGGGAACGGGCAGGGGGCCAGTGTCAGGTCTGGTTTTACTTTCTAGCAGTCGGAGCGAGTCGATCGCTGCGGCTTTGGCGGCGCTAGCACGCCTACGCTGGTGCATTTTTCGCATGAGCAAGACGGAGAAAACATTAGCCGCCAGGAAAGCAAGGGAAAGGCCTGAGAAAGCTCCAAAAAGACCTGCCACTTCCTCCCAGCTTGCGGCAAAGATGTAGCCCAGGCCGAGGGGAATGATTGCCCCAAGTATTTGACCGCTCACATCCCAGAACAGAAAGTTACGGTATGGATATTGTTCCAGTCCCGCAAGGAGGTTAATCGGGCCACCAAGAACTACTATAAGAAACCGTGTAATAAAGATTGCCCATCCTGCTCTACGCCTGAAGTAGACACGACCGCGCTCTAGCGCTTCCGGCGAGATCCAACGGAAGCGCTTTTGTCGCTCAAGCCATGTCAGTAGAGGCATGCCTACACGCCGACCAATGAAATAGCCTAGATTGTCTCCCATCACGGCTGCGCTCAAAGCAACCGGAAATAGGATGAAGATATTGAGATCACCCAGGGCGGAAAATGCTCCCGCCGCAAAAAGTAGCAGGGAGCCGGAGATGGGAGCGCCAGCGGCGGCAACGAAAACGATTAACCAGAGCGCCAGGTATCCATACTGCTGCAACGCACTGATATAGAAGGCGTTCAATATTTCGTCCTTCCTGGCGCAGGGGTAGGTTTCATATGGGTGTGCTGCGTTGGTGCCGGCGTTAAAAAATGGGGGTGTATTTTACGGTATGCCAAAATCGCATGTTGAATGCTACGTATGACCTGATCTACAGACTGATGTTTACGCTTCGCAATGTCATAGAGCGTCAGGTGACGGAGTGAAAGAGGATTACCTATATTGAGCGAGCGGTACAGGTAGTCTTCGGGAACATGGTAAATATGGGAGACCACATGAATGGTCATCCAGGGACGAATAGCTCTCACATCACCTGTTTTGACAGCACTATACTGCTGCTGGAAACTTCGCGCCGCCTGCATGGTATTTACAGTAGTAAAGGCGAGAAACCCCAGCACGAGGAGCGATAGAAAGCAGAGCAGGCCCAACCTGACGCGTTCACTCAGGGCGTACACCTCCTATTGACTCCTTTTTTTGTTGCAGGCTTTGTTTTGCATTATAGTCTTATATTTTCGATATGTTTGAGAGTCTGTCTGATTTCCATCACGATCGCTTGCTCGCGATGTAGTATGTTGTGTGGAAAATGCGCTTCGCGCATTTTCCACACAACATACTACATCCTTTGCGCGGCGAAGCCGCGCGAGCATGCGGCAGAGAGGGCGAAGACTCTGAGAATCAGACATGCTCTGAACCAATATACGGGGCAAGCCCAAGGAAGTTGTAGTGGCAAGCCAGATTGGTTCATTCATCCCATATGACATTGAGACGTTGCAAACCACGGAAACCAATGGTGTCACGCCATTGCGGCGTTGAATCGAGCAGTCGCAGGCCGGGAAATTGTTGGAGCAATAGTCCGATAGCGACCTGGCCCTCAAGGCGGGCCAGGATACCCATACCGAACGCGAGATGACGGTTCTCCTTACGAGTGATATCGAGGCGATCGGGATCGCTGAAGGCTTCTGGATCGCGGTTGCCGGAGCCGAGAAGCAGGTTGACAATCTGACCCCGTTGGATGGTCATGCCGCCGACCTTTATATCTTCAGTGGCGCGGCGCGAAGCCATCTGGCTGGACGATTCAAAGCGCAGAAACTCTTCGATAGCTGATGGCATGAGGTCCGGCCGCTGGCGCAGTAAGGCGAGCTGGTCGGGGTGAAGTAGAAGCGCGTATGTGCCGCTGCCAATGAGGTTCACCGTGGTATCGTGGCCGGCAATGAGCAATGTTGTGGCGGTCACGATGAGTTCGGTTTCACTCAGGCGATCCTCTTGATCATGGGCGATGAGCATCTGGCTGAGCAGGTCCGGGCCTAATGCCTGGCGGCGATGAGCCAGCAGTTCAGTGAAGTACTGAAATATTTCCATTGAGACCTGGGCAGCAGCGGCATAGATATCTGGAGATTGTTTGCAATCCACTGCACGGACCAGCACGTTCGCCCAGGAAGTGAGCTGGGCCTGACCCTCTGGAGGAACTCCCAGCATTTCAGCAATGATGGCGATGGTGAGAGGTAGTGCATATTCGTTGATAAGGTCAAGGTGGCCACGCTGCTGAGCTGTGTGGAGGAGGGCGGAAGCTGTCGTTTCCACACATGGACGAAGGCTCTCGATCATGCGGGGAGTGAAAGCACGGCTCACTAGAGTGCGCAGGCGGGTGTGGGCGGGTGGATCCGCGAAAAGCAGTGACAGGCGCGAAAGAGAGAAATAGAGTTGACGAGGATCATCGACGTCTACCGACATGGTACCGGCTGAGTCGCCGGGTGGTGCCTGGTGGGTGAAGCGCTGATCCCGCAAAATCTGAAGAATGTCGCTATAGCGGGCAATGTGCCACATACCTGCTATACCTGGCTCGAACGAGATGCCCCAGTGAACGGGATCGCTCTCACGCAGGCGCTTGTAGAAGGCATAGGGATTCTGACGAAATTCAGGCAAAAAGAAGTCGAAGATTTCTGATGATGGGTCAGGCTGCATTGAGTATTGCTCTCTTTCCGCCGAATTATTGCTGTTATTGAGGATAGTTCCAAACCCGCTGTTGTGTACTTCTCTTGACTCATTCTCTACAATACCGATTACCAGGCAGGTTTGTCAAGCAATGATAGCTCTCTTCGGGTATAATCTACCTACAAGAGAAAGAAATGGGCTATCATAGCCAACAGGAGGATAGACTGGCAAAAGCGCCTGGATAAGCCGACTTTTACCTTGTTCTTTCATACTATTCATTACAGGTGTTGCTCTTACCTGGCTTTCAGCCGCTAAAAGCATATAAGGTCATCCAACGTAAGGAGTCACGCTTATGAGTGTATATGAAAAAGTAATGGACATGCTTAAAACAACCAGTCGAACATTCTTCATTCCCATTCTTCGCTTACCGGCAGGACTACAGGAGGCAGTCGCCTCAGCTTATCTTTGCATGCGTGCCATTGATGAAATCGAAGATCATGCTCAACTTGAAAGACGCGTAAAGATCCGGCAACTCCGCACTATCAGCCAACTCTTACAAGCTCAGTCGGACGTGGATACCTTCGCGCGAGACGCGTTCTCAGCAGCATTCGCAGATCAGCAAGACCTGCTACCGGCCGTAACGCTCGGCCTCGCCGACTGGGCCTGCTACGCACCGAAATCGATTGCACCGCGTATCTGGGACGCAACGGCAGCCATGGCTGAACGCATGGCACACTGGGTTGCCAATGGCTGGAAGATCCGGACTGAGGCAGACCTGGACCGCTATACCTTCGGCGTAGCAGGCTCAGTCGGCCTATTACTCTGCGATATATGGGCATGGTTCGATGGCGGGCAACTCAGCCGGGTGCATGCCCTTCATTTTGGCCGTGGTTTGCAAGCCGTCAATATACTGCGCAACCGCGGCGATGACCTGGCACGAGGTGTCGATTTTTTCCCCACCGGGTGGACGTTGGAGCATATGCATAGCTACGCGTACCGGCAGCTTTCAAATGCCGAGGCCTATGCAAACTCGATTGCCTCTGACTCCGTCGCCTATTTTATCAAAATCCCGCTTGCCCTGGCCTATGCTACGCTGGACGCGCTTGCGCGTGGCGAAGCCAAACTAAGTCGAGGCGCGGTACTCCAGCTCTTAGAGCATATCAACGAAGCCTGATAGAGGTGACAACGAATATGCAAGAAATGTATGATGCGGTGATTGTAGGAGCAGGCCCAGGAGGTTCAGCAACTGCCCATTATCTCGCGAGGGAAGGGTTCAACGTACTGCTGCTTGACAAATTCAACTTCCCCCGCGATAAAACCTGCGGCGATGGCCTGACTCCCCGAGCTCTAAGCATCCTGGATGACATGGGAATATTGAATGCTGTAAAACAAGTTGGCCACCGCCTTGATAAGGTAGAGTTCGTCGCGCCGAAAGGCCATGCAGCCGTAGCAGCGATTCCGAAGAAGGAGCAAAGCTGCGATTACCTGCTGGTCGCCCCGCGATTGGTTCTTGATAACATCATTCTTGAACGCGCCCTGGCGAGCGGAGCTACATTCCGATCTCCAGTTCGTGTGACAGGCGTCACGCAAGAAGAAAGTGGCATGGTTATAACAGGGGAACAGGGCAATAAAGCACTATCATTTCGGACGCGCATGGTCATTCTTGCTGTTGGAGCAAACACGAAATTGCTCCTGCGTATGGGTCTGCTGAAAAAGATGCCGCAGATGACGTTGTGCGCTCGCACTTATTATGATGGTATTACGAGCGTGATCGATGCCATCCAGTGTCGCCTCGATGGTGTGCCGCTTCCAGGCTATGGTTGGGTATTTCCGGTATCCGATACGTCAGCCAATGTAGGTATAGGCATGTTCCCAGCAGGCCTAGCCAAAAGATGGATGCCAAAGACGGCACACGCGGCATTTGATGCTTTCGTTCAAAGCCCAGCGCTGCAGCGATTGCTCGCGGGAGCACAGCGCACAGGGCCTATTAAAGGGTATCCTCTGCGAGTAGACTTCGCTCGTTCGCCCACCTTTGGTGAGCGTACCATACTCGTGGGTGAGGCAGCAGGGCTGGTGAATCCGGTCACCGGTGAAGGTATCGATTACGCCCTGGAGTCCGGGAAGATGGCAGCTGCCCACGTGTCCCACATGTTTGCGGTCGGTGACTTCTCTGTCAAACAGCTCATGACCTATGACACCATGTTGCGCCAGCACTATCAGCGCCTTTTCGTGCTCTGCGATCAATTGCGCATGTTGTACCTCAATCCTCTCATTCTTAACCAGGTTGTGAGAGCGGTTGCCCGCGACAACGAACTGATGACGCTGCTCATGAATATTGCAATTGATAATCAAGACGCCTATAAAGGGCTCGCGCCCAGGACAATTGCGAAGGTTATCTTCGGAGGCATAGCGCGTCGATGAAAAAGTCTTTTCCAGCACGGAGAAACAGTCATGGCTAAAAACTGGAGTAAAGGAACGCAACCGATCTCTTCTCAACAGCGCACAGAAGGCTCAGAGCCTATCCCACCGACCACCTCTGCACCTGCCGCTTCCCCTGGAGAGACAGTAGGAAAGGAGGAAGCCTCACGCCGCTTGCTGCTGCGTGTTATCCAGCCAGGGCTGGCTGGCCTGATGGATGGCTCGGTCTCGACCCTGGCGCCGATTTTCGCCACTGCTTTCGCCACTCACCGCCCGTTTACAGCATTCCTGGTCGGTATGGCGGCGGCCACGGGCGCCGGGATCAGTATGGCCTTCTCGGAAGCCCTCTCGGATGATGGAGCCCTGACAGGACGAGGCAATCCCGTGCTGCGCGGCAGCATTACCGGAGGCATGACCTTCTTAGGCGGTTCCTTACATACGCTGCCCTTCCTGGTACCCAACCTCCACCTGGCGCTGCTCATAGCCTATATTGTCGTGGCAGTGGAACTGGTGGCGATTGCTGCGATCCGGTATCGCTTCTTAGGCACCAGGTGGTGGCTATCCATACTCCAGGTCGTGGGAGGAGGAGCTCTCGTCTTTGCCGCCGCCTGGATTTTTGGCAATGCCTAGAGGAGCTGGAGGGTGTGCTACAATGACTCATGTGAACAAGCAAATTATTCCGCTGTCGAAAAGACCGGGGGATATCGCTATTCTCGCTTTTTTCCTCGTTAACATCCTGTTCATCACCTACGTTGTCGATATCGAACAGCTGATTATTGCCGACCCGGCACATTTCACCTATCCCATCTGGCCACCTCCTTTCGCCGTCGATGCTATTCACTGGTGGGGACGGACATTCGACCCGGTGTTGCTGGCGCGACCTGCATGGTGGAAGGTGACAATCTGGGTCGATGCAGTGTTTTTTGGACCGTTCTACATTGTTGCCATTTACGCTTATAGCAAGGGGAAAGAGTGGATTCGTATTCCCAGCATTATTTACAGCTCCATGTTATTTACTGTGGTCCTAGTGATCCTGGGCGAAGAGATAGGCGGCGCACACGCGACACCGCACCTGCCCATTGTCTTGCTCGCTAATCTTCCCTGGCTGCTGTTCCCTATATATATCATCTATCGTATGTGGCGCTATCCTACACCGTTTACTGAGGCAAATACGGTTGTAGAGGCTCCCATCCCACAAACCTTCACTGAACCTGGCACGCTGGGAGTGGAATGATGAGGCATGTAGAGGACGTCGACTTTCGCGCTCGATACGGTCTGTGGGCACTGGTAGCCGGAGCTTCGGCTGGTCTGGGAGCCGAGTTTGCTGTGCAATTGGCGACGAAGGGACTCAATCTCGTCTTGATCGCACGACGCAAGGAAACGCTGGACGAACTCGCCTCCACTCTTATGCATGATTATGCGATAGAAGTACGCACATTGCAGCTTGACCTGGGGATTGACGACATTGATACAGTGATCACGGCAGCTACAAGTGATCTCGAAATCGGCCTGCTGGTGTACAACGCTGGCACCGTCATTACAGGTCCCTACTTTGAGATCACGCTGCAAGATCATCTACAGGAGATAACTGTCAACTGCCGGGGGCCATTGACCCTGGCTTATATACTTGGCCGGCGCATGCTCGAGCGGCGGCGTGGCGGGATGGTGTTTATGTCCTCCCTGAGTTCCTTTCAAGGTTCCGCGCTCATTGCTAACTATGCTGCTACGAAGGCCTATAGCAGGGTCCTTGGCGAGGGACTATGGGAAGAGCTACGCACGCTAGGCATCGACGTAGTTACCTGCTCTCCCAGCGCAATAAGCACCCCTGGCTATCTCGCCGGTGCATCGAGTCGTTCAGGGCGCGTATCAAGTGCAACGATGACTCCCCGGGAAGTTGCTGCCGAAACACTCGCAGCTCTCGGGAAGCAGCCTGTCGTTATTCCAGGCTGGGGAAACCGCCTGGCAAACGTGCTAATGCAGCGGATTTTTCCCCGCAAGATGGCGATCGGGTTGATGGGCCGGGTGATGCGAGGTATGTACCAAGAGCGATAATGGAGATGAACACATTCAGGCGGGTTTTGCCCCACCCCCGGGCGCCATAAATGTCGCGGCTACGCCCTTCCGTATGCCGCATATTCCGCACACTATCGATCAGCGACTTTTTGACTCTCCGTCATGTTTGATTCTCTTTGGCCTATAATCCTGGCAGGGTGTCAGATTGGAGCAGGCGATGGAAAAAGTGGTTGAACGTCTCCTGGTCTACAGCGCGGCCAAGGCGTACCAGCAGGATGTTCGCGGGGTCCATACGGATATTGGCCTCCGAGGTCAGGTACTCGACGAAGCCATAGGGCGCGAAGAGCTGTTTGACCAGTTCACGGTAACGAAACCGGTTGATGCCTAACCCTTCTGTATCCCAGTGCCAGGAGAGACCCATGCCCAGGATGATGTGATGCTCCAAAGCTTCTTGTTCGAAGACCAACGCCAGTAACTGGCGCGCGATGCCGAGCTGGCGCCATCCTGAACTGGCCTCGACAGCGATCTCGTAGGTGTTCGCAAGTCCTTCCCACCAGGCATCGACGGGAGCGAGCGTGACCTGTCCAACGATCTCTCCAGCAGCAGTATAGGCCAGGGTGAGCCGGGAATCGGAACGCCGCGCCAGGCCGAGGAGCAGGGCATGTTCACGCTCGGGAAGACGAGCAAAGGCACGCAGCCCACTGTCGGCTCTCAGGCTTTCGACGAGCGACGGGGGACAATGATACTGGAGGAAAATTGTTCCAACTGGAGTAGCAATGGTTTGGTGAGGAGAGACGATACTCTCCCTAGAAGGCAGTTCATGCAATTCAACCGTTGTGCATGCTGTTTGAAGCATCTTTATGCATCCTTCCTTTTAGGCGGGATTACTGGTATAACAGAGACATTTAACCCGCGAGCACTACACCAAGCAATTCTTTTGCATCACTGATCGGACCGTTTGGTCTGTTTTCTTGTCAAAAAAAGAGTGCTGCACCATCCTCCTGCTAGGCCACAGGGCGGGCCACGGCGCCATCCTGCCCAAATATGGAAACAGCAGAGCTTATCCCATTTTGAGACCGATCGGTCTGAAGATAGTATACCTGCCAGGTGTCCTGTTGTCAATCCTTTCTGAGGTCTGTCAAAGCTATTGTGAAAATTACTTTTTCTCGATGCTCACAATCTGGCCGAAGAAGACGTATTCTCCTAAACCCTCATATCCTGGCTCGATTGATCTCACGTAGCACATGCCCTGTCTATCATTATATGCGTTTCTTGTGACCATCTCTACTCTTCCACACCAATGCCTGTTGGGATTGACTGGATGCTGTGCTGGTCGAAGTACGTACTGAATGACAGAGCCTTCGACTATGTTATCTAAACCGATTTTTGTGCTGCTCATTCTCTCCTCCAATGATCCTATAACAAATAAGTAGCCACATTAAAGTAGTAACGTTTTTGTCAATACCTGTCAAGGAGAGGATGTTGGTACAATGCGTCTCATGATAAGACTGAAGGTAAAAGAAGTGCTGCAAGATAAAGGCATGAGCATGGGAAAGTTGTCCAGAGCCTCTGATGTTGCCCTCATCACTATCTCGCGGATGTGTAATCAGCCAACCACGTACAGCCCAACGCTTGATACACTGGAACGGATAGCAAAAGCGCTGTCTGTTCATGTCTCAGATTTGTATGAGGAAGTGGAGGAGAGTTAGGGGTTGTGCCATTTAGCAAGGGCATACCTCCCTGAGCCTGCTCTCACAAATCTTGACTGCACCATGTCAAAAAAGGGCGAACGGCGGGGGACCATAAAGGCCCACTCCGCGCCGCTCCACCACCTGCGCCCCTACGGAGGTCATTGGTCAAGGCGATGTGGCCGAGGCGGGGGACCATAAAGGCCCACCCCACTCATCCACTCCACCCTCGCCCCTACAGAGATGACCCCTATGGAGATGAAGTACCATCAACGATTAAATCGCCTTGTCAATTAG
>WNGG01003405.1_pt1 | contig 21240 bp, 25 predicted proteins | sample 5400661 | NCBI WGS metagenome assembly WNGG01 (sample SAMN13153372, study PRJNA577476) | soil metagenome | isolation source: 100 cm soil or saprolite under Garry oak tree replicate 1 | place: USA:California | collected 2016-06-15
TGTCCCATCTCAAAGAGATCGGACAGATACAGCTGCTGAAGCTGGAGAACAAAGGAAAAACGAACAGAAGACTATACTACGATACACAAAACCCCGTCAAGTGAAAATTAGCAATGTCTATTACCTAACCAACCTCAAGTCTATCGTCCAGCACAACGAAGATCTTCGATCCCCTCTGGACAACATTTGACTGAATATCTCGTCGACAATTTACTTCGATGTCACCATTTTTCGTGGTGAACGAAATCTTTCAGGGGTCGTCTTCCACGTTTCAACGACGGCGAGGGAACGTTGCTAGCATGGTCCGGGTAACCTAGCGATAGAACCCCGACAGGCTCGTAGTGTTCAGGTATGCCTAGTTCCTTCCTCAGAATTCCGGGTTTGAAGATTCCAACGCTGCCCGCGAAAGATGCGGCAAGCCCCTCGTTTGCCGCTGCGAGGAATACTAGCATGCAGCTACATCCGACGTCGAAATACCAGAACGGGACGGGCCAGTCGATCTCTTTTCCTCCCGCGCGGATCTTGTCAGATTCATGATAGCGATCGTGGACAACCTTCTCGCTGACGCAGGGTATCAATAGAACAGGGGCGTTGCTTCTCAGATCCCTGAGCTCCCGTATACTCTTTCGTCTCTCTTTGTCGGTTACGACTACGAATGCAACCTCCTGGCTATACCCAGCGCTAGGATAGTGTTGAGCAATAGAGAGAATCCGCTCGACTTTCACTCTTGGCACGGGGTCTGGTTTGAAGGCTCGGATCATTCTACGGGTTAGAACCGTTCTCGCGAAGTCCATCTTGGATTGGCCTTTCTCTGGGCCTCTTCAAAAGCGTGTGTAGGCGAGTCGCGGGTTTTTATCCGGCTTCGCTCCCATTCGCTGAGCGCACAGCGTACAGGTGCTCCCTGCGGTTTCACAATCTAGGATTATTGTCCATGATAACATTTGAGAGAACTGGAAAACGATTTGGCGATCTTGACGCCGTCAAGGATTTCTCGATCACCATCAAGGATGGGGAGATTCTAGGACTTCTCGGTCCGAACGGTGCTGGAAAGACCACTCTGATGCTTATGATGGGAACGGTCTATCGCCCCACCAGCGGGACGATAACAGTCAACGGCTTTGACGTTGTAAAGCAGCCTAACGAGGTTAGGAGACTCATCGGAATCGCTTTCCAGGACCCGCGGGTAGACGGAATCCTGAGCGGGTTCGAGGTGTTGAACTGGCACCTCAAGATGACCACGACTTTTGACAAAGACGAGCGCCGACGTCGCGTGGAGGACGTCCTGAAAGCTCTCGACCTCTGGGAGTCGCGCAAGAAGCGGACCTGGCTGATGAGTGGAGGTATGAAGAAGAAAGTGGAAGATGCGAAGATACTGGTTCAGCGGCCGAGCATAGCGGTCTTCGACGAACCCACCGCCTTCCTCGACGTCCCGAGCAGATTGTTGGTCTGGAAGATGATCCGGCAGCTGAGGGACGAGGGCTCGACCGTTATTGTCGCTACGAACATGATGGACGAGGCTGAACGTCTCTCCGAGAGAGTTGCGATAGTCAACAAGGGTAAGCTGGTTGCCAGTGAAACTCCGGAGCAGCTGAAGGGAACTGTAAAGGGCGGAGAAGTGCGTCCATGATGTCAAGAAACAGGACAACAAGATCATGGTCTTCCTCAACTCAGGCACACTTCTTCTTCCCAAGATAGTCGACACCCTGAGCACTCAAGGCTTCAAGATCGAAAGCGTCAAACTGAAGGAGGTCAGTCTGGAAGATGTCTTCCTCACGTACACCGGCCAACGGCTCGAGTAAGACCACCATAGCCGCAGAACCGCCCACTCATCTGATTCTTCAGATGGCTCTAAGAGATGTTTCGGTCCTGTTCAGGACCCCTTGGATCATCATAACCCGAGCTCTTTCTTTCATCATACAACTCTTTGTCTTTGCCTTCCTCATCAGTGGACTCATCCATATTCCAGGGCTCAATTTCTTCGAGTACTACGCTGTCGGAAGCGTAGTGGCGACGATCGCTTCCATCTCGTTTGTCATCGGCTACGACATCTTCGAAGAAGCGGAAGAGGGAGTACTCGATTATCTGCTAACGCTTCCAATTGCAAGACGGCAGTTTATCATTGGAAGAGCGCTTGGCGGGGCGATGAGAGCCATAATCTACACCATACCAATGTTTGTCATCGTCGCTTTTGTTTGGGGGTTCAATCAGCCGCTCTCGATCTTCACAGCTCTCGTATCGCTCTTCCTCCTGGCCTTCGGCGTTACTGGCATGTCGATAACCGTGGCCGTGAGCGTGAAGAGCGCTAACAGATTTGACGTGGTTCTCGCTCTCCTCGAGCTCGCCGTGTCAAGGGGAAGCACGGCTCTCTACCCAATCGCTTTCATGCCGTTCTATGTCTCGTTGTTCGCCCCTTTCTCGCCGGTTTCGTTTGCCGCTGACACTGCACGGAGTTCTCTTGTCGGGTTCACTCTGGACCTTCCCGCGATCGCGGGGCTAGTAGCGTTCGTCGTAATCTTCCTCGGGTTGGGCGCTGCGTTCTATTTCCGCCGTCTCGAAGGGGGAATTTACGGTTGAGCAATACGCGACTCATCCCGCTGATCATCGAGCGGGACGTTCGGATCCTCTTCTCTGACGCGTTTCTTGTCGCGATAATGTTCGCAAACTTTGCGATCGACCTATTTGTGACAGCAGCGACCTTCGGCCGGCTAGTTACGGGCCAGGGCGCGAACTACTTTCTTTTCATCGCGCCCGGTTCGAATCTCATAACGGCGATGGTTGCCGCATTCCAATCGGGCAGAGATGTATGGCGTGAGAGATATATCAAAGACCTGACGTCGTACCTTCTGACTCTTCCTGTCCAGCGGCCGGTTCTCGCTTTCTCAAGGGTCCTGGGTGGAGTTGTTAGAAGCGTGATTGCGACCTTCCCTGGGACCCTTGTCATATGCTATCTCTACGGGATACTTTTTACTCCGAAGGTTTTCGTAGCATACCTGATTGTAGGTCTCTTCTCGTTGGGAATAGTCGGCCTTTCCATGGCTATCTCTGCGTTCTCTTCGAGCATAGAAATGTGGGTCACCGTAAGAAGCGCAGTCCAGCTCTACCTGTCGTTTCTCAGCGCTCTCTTCTATCCAGTAAGCGTGTTTCCCAGCTTCCTGGCGCCTATAGTATCGTCGAACCCCATGACATGGGCTATCCAGGCATTCCGGCAATTGTCGCCAATTTCCTTCGCACAAGTCCCTGCTGGTGATTCCCTTGGATCGATATTGATCCTTGCTGGACCCTCACTTGCCTTTGCCTTGCTTGGAACAATCTGTTACATCTGGTACTCGAGGCTCTAGCGAGGCCTACCTTGACCAACTCTCTGGTAATTACGTCGCGCCTTCCACCGGGTTAAGGGTTCACGTTAAGTCTCCCATTCTGCATGAACACATGGATCGAACAGGAGATGTTGCAGTAGACCAAGAACGAGCCCGGTTGATCGGCGGTAAACTTCACATCACTACAAAATCGTAACGCTTCTCCCCAGCGTGACATTCATTATGGGCCAAGAGCCGCTTTGGAACTTGCTACCGTTGAACCCGACATTCAACCCCTCGTTAGCCATCACGACGACGAAGTAAGAAGAACTGGCCGGCAGGTTCGTAGGACGAACCCAGCAAGTTGTCGTTCCGGGCCCAAAGAAGTGAAACGTATAGGCCGCCGTGAAAAACCCGGTGATTGCTACGACGACTAGCACGATCACCAAAACCAGTCGCAAAAGTCTTGCGCGTGGGGACTCTTCCTTGCGTGAGGTCCCGACTATCTTTCCGTTGCTACCGACCGCTGAATGGACCGACAAGGTACGTTGCATGGAAACCTAGCTACGCGGCGAATATTAGAATAGAGAGACTGAAATTCGATGATTAAGAAAGTTATGGCTCAACCTGCGAACAAGAAACTATTCCATGTCAGACGCTCAGGAACGGTTTCGGCATTGTTCGTAATTTGAGCCAAAAAACCTTAGAACACTCCGGTCGATACATCTGCTCATGCTGGGATTCGTTGAGAGTTTCCTCCCGTGGACTGCGTCGACGCTGATTCCCGCGTTTGTAGGGTTACTCCTTATTGTGTTGATAGGAATGAAATTACAGGCAAGATACGTTGCGGCGTTTGCTTTCGGGATTTTGTTCTGGTTTTTCGTCGACACGATAACCGGGGCGGCAAGCCTCGATGTCAACTCGGGCTTCTCGGGAGGTGTAGGTCAGCTTGCAATAGTAGGGCTCTTTGTGATTGGCCTACTTTTCTTCTTTTCAGTTGATCGGAATCGGAATATCTTCTCGCCTGACTTAGCAGTTGGAAAATATGGACTGGCGATACCGGTACTCGTGGCGGTGGCCTTGGGAGTGCACGGGCTAGGCGAGGGCGCAGCTTTCGGGGGAACTGGTGCGCTGACAACAAGCACGTCCCTTCTCGACACATTCGGCGGCGTTTCCGGCGGAGTAGCATACGTTTTGCACAAGGCACTTGAACCTATGATAGCAGGCGCCTGCTACCGGGCATACTCAATCCAGCACGCCGAGACTACCACGGGTCGCCTGAGAGACCTTGCAATTCTTAGCATAGTCTTCACGATTCCCTCGCTCATTGGCGCTGCCAGTGGCTATTACCTAACCTACGACAGCAGCTATTTCTACGCCTTGGGAACCGGGACGGCAATCTATGCCGCGGTGAGACTCTTTGGACCGATGTTCGACAATTCGAACCGTACAAGCTCGAAAGAATCGATAACGATGGCGGTGCTCATTACCCTTGGACTCCTAACAATCTATTTCGCTGCCCTATTCCATTCAGGCTAATATCAAGCCGCCATCGCCTTTCGCTCGTCGATTGAGAGCGGCGTGAGTTCGATGGAGGTGTCAGGTTTCAAGGCTCTCCGGAGATCTGAGGCTCTGATCTCGCTGGTTACCTCTGGACCTTTAGTCGAGCCTATCGGACCACGAGGAGCCTGACGGTTTTCAGCTTCTTCTCTTTCTGGAAGGCACTTGTCATTGATGCGACTTTCCTTCCTTCCCCCTCTAGGAGAAAGAGTTCGAAGCAATTGTTTTGGCCCATCTTATTGTGAATATGGGTTCGCACAATGTCATCGTAGGCATGCTTCAACCGAGTGATTGGTTCTTCATTCGATTCATCATGTGTAACTACTAGAATTGCTGATACTCGGCCAGTGAGTGACGCTTTCTCTCTCGAATCAGAGAGCAAGAGACGAATTGCAGCCCTGACCACGTCCGATCTTCCGGCGAATCCTTGAGATTCCTGAATCGCTGTCATCGAATCGACTAGTTCGTTGGGTAACGAGACGCTAACGATGGGCATGTGTCTGTGCCAATAATAATTTCCTGCAGACTGCTTATATTAGGGTTATTAAAATCTGGAAAATACTTAATAATTCCATGTCCATCTCGCGTGCCGTGATCCCTCTTCTCCCGGAATGGATCGTTCTCTTGCTAGGTTCTCTGGGTCTCGGAATGTTACACGGGGTCATTCCGGATGAACATACTTGGCCAATTACTTTCAGCTATTCAGTGGGTTCAGCTACAGGGCGAGGAGGAATGCTCTCAGGCATATTCTTCGCCTCGGCCTTCACACTCCAACGTGCAATAATGGCTCAACTCGTATATTTTGCCCTCGCTAGCTACCTCGCCTTCGACGAAGGTTTGAACGCGCTTGTCTATGTTGCCGTCGGAATCGCTATGTCCCTTGCGGGATACCTGATATTGTCTGGGAAATTGCCGTCTTGGCATCCCCTGGCTCGATTCCTGCGCACTCATGCTAGAACTCATTACGACGAGAAAGGTGTCTCAAGACGGGTTCCCACACACTGGTGTGTAATCCATGGGTTCATCGCGGGCTTCGGTGTCGACACTGGACTTTTCACCACGTTCATCTATTTGGTTGCTGTTCCTGCGATGCCGGCTGCTTATCTCGGATTTGCGCCTGGAGCGGCGTTCGGCTTTGGAACGCTGATTGTGCTGCTTGCGATCGGTTCGGTGTTCGGCGGTGTTCTCCAGATCGCCAAGAGGTGGGGTCCGGAACGAGTCCAGCTCTTCGGCACAAGAGCAGGGGCACGCAGCCTCTTTTACGGCGGCATAATCTTCATCATCGCGGGAGTACTGTTCCGGACCGGTATACAAAACACCATTCCGCTGGATTTTGGGAATCTGATAGTTCTAGCATTCATGATAGGGGTGATCGTTCCGGTAATGATCATCACTTGGAGAGAAGTCAAAACGACCCCTGCGACTGAAGCATTAGCTCATCTCGCCAGATCTTCCTAACCTCTGCGCGCGCGTTTCCCCCATCATCGTGGGAAAAGTTGGGCGGGGGTGGGATTTGGATACCAGTTTACTGGTACACATAAACGGCTCATCGGCAATCTTTCGCAAAGGTTCGCACGCAGTGAGCCGGTCGAATGCCAGAGTTAACGTTGAACTATGAAACTTTCCGAGAGGGGGGGTTTCAAGCCGGAGGCAGGCTTCAACGGATTCAGACGCAACGCTTTTACTTTTGTAAGGCACAGCGCTTAAGTGGCGCCGTCGAAGGAAGTAGCGTGTAATCTCTTGGAGACTGAGAAGTGCCCCTATTGTGGGGAGTCCGTCAAGGAGGAGAATCTGGGAGGACATGTTGAAAGAGTTCATCACAAACGGTCTGGATCGTTCGAGGCCGGGCGCAAGACGGTAAGTTACTCTACCAAGACTGATTCTGTCTTTCGTACCCATCGAAAGAGAAACATCGCGATTCTATCTTCGGTGCTGTTGGCAGTTATCGGGATTGCCTTTCTCGCTTCCCCGGCGCAGAATATGAATATGCCAGGAACAAATCCAGGTCCAGCCTCACCTGGGTCTATTGAACAGTTCAGTTATTTGAACCAGCAGGTGAGTCGTTGTTTGTGGGGTGCAAACATGGGAGACGAAACGGGTTACACGAATTGGATTAACGGGTTGGCAGACGATACTTATCTTCAGGGAGCTTGCTGTAACTCTATGGTCGCAATGGACTACCAGAATCAAATTTCCGAACTTTCGAACTATACGTCCTTGTCTTCGCTGATTGCTAAAGACCCATATAACATCCCATCTCAGGTTGCAAAGGCCGACATTGCTGGGGAAAAACTGAGTCTCACTAGCTACCAGCAGTCCGTCCTCGCAAATGCCGCAACCTTGTCAAAGGAGAATTGGTGTTGTTGCCAGTGTTGGAGCTGGTATCAGCACGAAGGACTTGGCAAGATTTTGATTGTCAATTACGGATACACTGCACAACAGGTCGCTCATGTCGTTGACCTCGAAGCGTGCTGTGGTACCGGTACCGGCCCTATGAGGATGAATTGAGATGGCCTTGGTGGTTCAATCTATCCCATCTGACCTTTCCCTTCGCTTTCCCTTTGAAGAATCTGGTAATATGATACGCGAAGCTTAGGCTATTTTCGATTTTAGACCAAGGCTGTAGAGAACTGATTCCGTCGACACGATATTTCAGCAAGATCCATTCATGTTGTATTGTTGCATCATCGCCTGACACTGTGCCACATCATATGACCGCATCATGTTCGTGCATTGAGACATATCATTCGAACCCATCATGGCTTGGCATTGAGAGATTTCAGTTTGATCCATCATCGCCTGGCACCAAGCCTGCATAGAGCTGCGATTTCCCATCATGTTACTCATCATTTCCCAGCCGGTAGATGAGTGCATAGCCACCTGCGCATAGGATACAGCACCTACGGCAACCAAGAACACCGAGATGGCGCCAATAACTGCTATTGCTAACCTAGGCCTTTCTCCCATTCCTTAGGTCACATCCGCGTCTTTCCACCTTGAGACGTTCATAGGACATAGTTAGCCTTTCCGCTTCAAAAGAAGAAAAATATCATGCCTCCAGACAATAATATCGACCATTTGACATTAGTAATCGAGCGACTTTCCCTTCGTTCCCGGGCCGACCTTTTGGCGCTAGCGCGTTGTTCTTCTCAGGGAGTATTTTTTGAGAAAGTGGGTGTAGGTCTCGTCGCTGCAGACGAATGGAATGTCCGGCCGCCCTTCGATCTTGACCTCAGCGTCAATTATCACAGTCGGGACCACCGTCACCCCGTACTTCCTCGCCACGTCCATGTTCCCGGACACGTCGTGGATTGTCAGATGGCAACCGTTGCATTTACCTGCCTCAATCTCGTTCACGACCTCGACGCAGAGTGGGCAGCCCGCGGAGAATACTTCGATTTTATGCGGCACAGACTTTCCCCTCTTGGAGGAGATATTAATACTTCAACGGTCCAAGCCCAGGTCTTAATTCAAGCTGTGCACCTATGGCACTTGGAGTATCTTCTTCACTAGCATGCGTGACCTGCGGCTGTAAAGAAACCTCATGTGAGGGCTGCCACACTCCCTCGGACTGCTCCAATTGTGCTTCATGCTGCTGCAACGTGACTCATCAGTCATGGAGACAAGCGAGAATCAGGAATGGAATCACGATCGAGTACATCAGCTCTGGGTGGATGATGGTTGAGGTTTTGGGGTCGATTGGATTTGGGGTGGTCGCTGGAAGTTTCGCCCTATTGGCTTTTGGGGGGGATAGTCTGATTGAACTGATTTCTGGCATCGCAGTCTTGACAAACTTGCGGAAGGACTCAAGTGGCAATACCCGTGATGGAATGTACAGCAAGAAGACGGAACAATTCACGAGCGCGCTGCTCTTCGCTCTTATTCCTGTCATCGGATTAGGCATGGTTTATTCCTATTTTTCGGGGTTGAAGCCCGAGGGATCGCTACTGGGGATCGCGATAGCTATCGGAGCAGTTATCGTGATGCCTTATCTGTACGTTGAGAAGAAAAAGATAGGGAGAGAGACTCGATCGCTACCTCTCTCGATTGATGCTATAGAGTCGGTGACCTGCGTTTTCATGGCCGTAGCTCTCCTCGGTGGCCTTCTCGCAGAATATTTCTTGGGGCTCTGGTGGGCTGACTATCTAGCGACTGGAGTCATACTCGCATTCGTGGCGAAAGAGGCTGTTGAATCATACCGCGGACTCTATGAAGAATAGGGAGCCGCCCCTCTATTCACCGGTAAAAATGGTGCGGGGGGTGGGATTCGAACCCACGAAGTGCGCTCCTTCGGAGCAGCACTCTGATTTTCGGACAATGCAGTCATGACATACAATTGGTCACTGCCTAGTTTTGAATCTTCCGGTCTCTTTACAAGCAAGCTTCCAAAATAATTTCTCATGCAATACATGACTGATGCGAGCCTGGCGGATATTGCTCCTGAACTTAGACAGAAAGGAATAGACTGTGAGACATGTCACAAGTTGATGCGTGGTACTGAGGATTCTCGAATCAAGATACCCGATGGCGAAATAGCGCAGTTCATCAGAGACGCTGGAGGATCGCTCACTCTAATCGTCATGGACCATAACCTCGCTGAACACTGCAAGTTTGGCAAGTTGCCTCATATTCGAGTTCAGGATGCAGTTGCTGAGCACCTCTTAAGAAACCCCGCGAAATAATGCAATCTTCAACCGCGGTTCGCGAATTTGTACCGTGAGGTGTAGTCAATGTAACAACGCAACGGACGGATTATAACCAATCTTGATGCCGCCAAGCTCCATGCACCCAGTCATAATAGTCGTCGTCATAGCGAAGCATTGAAAGAAACACTCTGGTAAGGACAACGTACAGTTTCAAGTATTCTTCTGTGAGTCTTTTGGACTGGCTCATTCCGGTGTGAGTGATTTGGTTTCGCGTGTTTATGATATCCTGTAGATTCAAATCCAGATCATTGTATTTCACGTTCCACTTATTGAGCAGGGACTCGATTTTCGACCTTAAGGAGGGACGATTCAGGGCTTGAACAGATAGCTGAATTTGTTCTTGTTTTCCATCAACAGTCCCGCTCTCGCTGAACCAAGAATGGATTGCTTTTCTTATCACTGCGGAGAGTTTCTTGAAGCTATCACGAGGGATTACTGATTCTCCATTAAGTTGCTTCGCAAGTCTATCAACGAGCAGTTCCATGGACGTGCAAGCGAGGAGATACTTTGATTCAAGAGCCTCCGTCGCATTGGATTCTATGTACCAATGAAGGGCGCTCTCAAAGCCGTGTTCGACCTCAAGCGCCTTTCTATAGCCCTCGTATCCCTTTCTTATGAAAATATCGGAATGCGCCGGATTAGTCAACCCAAGAGTTGAGGGAGCCTTTCTCCATGGTGTCCGAATCTTGAGAGCCACAAGCGTTGCCTGCTCGATGGTATCTTTTTCGTAAACAGCAATGCTACACCAATCGTGCCAACACGTCTGTGCGAGCCTCGTTATGTTTAGAAAACCATTCACCGTGTCTCTTACATCTTCAAACAGTTCTCTTACAGACTTGCCATATGGTTTGTCTATGAAAATCTGGATATCCGATGTAACCAGGGAGATATGTTGAGTATTCATTAATGTCTCCATTGCGTCGATATTCTTGTCATGCGCAATTTGCATCTTCCCGAGCGGACCGTCTACTATCACCCGAAACGTCTTGTGCATATTCGTCACTGAAACAACAATGATGCCGGGCTTCTCGATCTTACTCTCTAAGATGTCAGGTTTGAGAATTACACCGCTTGCGACGAATTCCCCCTTTAAAACGGTGCTTCCGGCGGTTCTACGAGCGAAATAGCAATTGCTTACCGTTAGTTTGAATCCATTCTTCTTCTCTACGCCTTCCAGGCCGAACTTGTTCAACTCTCCAGAGACCATCATTATTAGCGATGACCCTTCGGGCAGATTGACGAGCTCCACAGAGCCCGCGATACTTCCATCTACGAGCTGGGCTACAAGGAAATTCGATTCGAAGTTTCTTCCATTTTCGAGCGTCGCGGTCCCGGAACACTCAAATTCAACCAGGGGTTTGTCGATGCTTGTTCCCATGCTATTTCCTTGATCGTTCCTCCTTAAGAGGGGCGCAGAAACCGAGGCGGCTAAGAGATCGAATGCTATGCGTCTCGGCCAGCGTTAGACCCTACCCAATGGGTATGTCGCTCTGAAGCGACCATAATGAGTTATTTTTTTTCCCCTCAATCACATCATGGCTCAGAGGGATTTCGGGGCGAATTCCCCATTCTCATAATGCATGGGACTCTTATCGGAACATCACGTTTCCCGAAAACCTAATATTGAGTTCTCATGATTTCTGAGCAGATTCAGGAAAAGTGAGTTACGCAAGGGCCGTTTCTGGCGCTTTTGTCGCTACTATCCTTTGGGTTGCCGCGTGCGCCTTGTCGGTTTTCATACCCAATCGGATAGGTGGGCTGGTTCCTCTTGCTGGAACGCTGGCAACCATACGCGATATGGAGAAGACGAAATCAGGCCCCGCGACACTCGCTGCGTTGGTTTCCATGTTTTTGGCATTTGCAATCGGCGACCGCGTGACCGCTACTTTGTACGTCATAGCAGTGATACTAGGATTGATCTCGATTCTGAGACTTTAGCCTCGTACAAAGAGCGTAATTTTTCCCCGGTGACTACTTACCATCCTTGTGATAGGAAGGCGGTCTCTTACTTCCAATTCCCGTTTTTCCCAGAAGTTGCGCCCCGAAGACAAGCGAATATAAGTCGCTCAGGTAAAAGGCACCCAAGAACATGTCACAATTGGACGAGGATTTCATGCGCGTTGCAAAAACAACGATGGGGCAAGCGCGTGGAGACATGCAGAAAGCTATGGGAATCGTTGAACGGTTGAGGAGTCTCTCGCATCAGCCTGTCATTGATAGGATGGCCGTTAGATCGGCGTTATTCGACGTCAAGGCCGCAATCGAAGAATCCAAGTGGACAGCGATTGGTGCTTTGTTTGCTTTCTTGGGTAGTCCTCAAGCCTCGACACAAACTCCAGAATCGAATGCTGGCATGCAATCAATCACCGGATCAATCGCAAAAATATTTGGGAACTTCAGCTCGAAAATAGATGCCACAATATTGCTAATCGACACGACGAGACCAGAGGACGATACAGCTGTCCGTCAAGCGGTTACTAACATATGCTGGCCGGTAGTTAGCTTTGGAGCAATGTATGGTAAAGTGGCAAGTGTCGTAGGGCTTGACCCAGTTGGCGGTCTTGAGTGGATTCCCAGGTTATTAGAACTGAAGGAGTTGGGGCTCGACGAAAGATGGGCGGCCGCAACATGTTACCTTGCGGGCATGGAAATTGCGATCAATAAGGCTCTGGACGGAATGAACCTGACGGGGGAACAGAATGAGGATTTCACAAAGAAATTCGGCAGGTTAACCGTGGCCCTGAAAGATAAGGGAAAACCACTCACAGGGTTATCAAAGCAATTCCCGCAGGCTTTTTGGAGGCTTCGAAACGACATCATTCATGCGGGTTATTGTCCGGCAAGTGATGAGCTAGAACTGATAATCAAATGGGTGAGAGAGATGATGAAGTCGCTGGGCGCGTTGTCTGGCGGCTAGTTACCCCTAATTCCGAAATCTCGCCTTACTTCTCTTCTTGTATGAAGTCCCAGTCAGACAGGATATCGGCGATATTTTTCCACCATTCATCGAAAGGAAGCCTCTGATTGGTTGGCTTGATTTCGCTGAACTGGCCCCTAGCTATTGTATCTGCTGATGGCTCGCAGAGACTCGACCATGTAATTGAAGTATTCGAGCTTGAGAACCCGACTACTCGTCTTCAGAGTCACCACTTTCCCGTAACCGCTCTATCTTGCCAATAACCGATTCATATTTCTCAATGATCTCAGGCTCGATCTTGGTGAATAGGTCTTCCAATTTCTCAAATTGTTCGTCCAAGTCTATGTCTAGCCAATATCCCCTTGCACTTTCTATTTCTGTTTCTAGTTCTTCTACAGTTTGACCATAGAAAATGTGCCCTTTCGGGGTCACTGCCACTACAATGGAGTACGGCCAATATCTCAAGTACTTCCGCATGTCGCTCAGACGGAACCCGAATTCGTCCGAGGGTCTATCTCTGAATTTTACTTCGGCGAGGTGGAGTTCATTTTCGTCCGGATCATAGGCCAGCAGGTCAGGTTTTGAAAAGAACATCCTAGTTGTTTCCGACTTGCCTTTGGAGGATCTAATCTTCTGCTGAAGCGGATCGATTAAGGTCTCGAAGCTGTGAACTTCATATCCTGAATCGGACAAAATGCGCTTGACAATCTCTTTCGGAATTAGTCCGACCAAGACATCAATCGGCCACCCAGTTTCAGAATGCATTTTGGGCAGATCCCCCACTCTTAGAATGCATTTCCTACATATTGGTACATGTCAATCACAGCGCTCACAGAAGTCATGCCCGCAGTATTCGCAGTCTGTCGGTTCTTCGTCCTCGACATCTGTAATGTTCGCATTACCGCATTGACAACACATGGCTATTGGCATAAACGACCTCCCCCCCAATCACGTCACGATGTTTTGTCGTCCAGACCCTTGTCTTTGGAAATCCTTCACAAAACGCTCAACAAATTCGCGTTCGTACTGCTCGCCGTTCGGTCCAGTCCAAAGCTCCGTCCGTCCGGTTAGCCGGACAAGCTCGGGATAGGTCAATGCCCGGGAACCGATTGCTTTGCCTTCTCGCACCATTCCGTACGAATCTCGACTCTCCCGATGCCTCTTGTCGTCCCCGCAAACAGTTGCGCCAGCTTTTCGAGTTCGTAGGTCCTACGTTCTGTATACCATCTGCCCACTTGCAGCCCTAGCGCCTTCTTTGCTCGGTTCTGAAAGGTCCCCTTGATGTCTACGTGGACCTCAATGCGAGTAGGGAGTGTTCTGACGATTTCGAACCAATCCTCGTACCAAGGCTTCCACGCATGAAATCCCCAAGAGTCGCTGTTCTGGTAGTAATGCTTGGACCGGAAAATGTACAGCCGATCAGATTTCCCCTTTACACCCAGCAAGACTGGGAGGGTATGCTCCCCGTTTAGGTCGGTTAGTTCGCCAAACTTCCCCTCGAAAGGCGAACGCGTGAATAATGAATCAGTGTCCATGTAGAGGATAGGTTTTGGAGCAATATCCATGAGTTTGGAGATTTCCAAGTGAGCTTTTGCGACAATCGTACTATACGCTGGAAAGTTCGTTGTCACGCTTGGTGCGGGCTTGTCCATCCCAAGCCGCCCCGTCGATGAGTTGGTAACTCCCTTGAGGAACTGCTTTTCAACCCAGTCTGAAGACTTGCCCTCGATCAGCTTGGTGACGACATCAGCGTATTTGTTGTGAAGAAGTCTTACGGATTCGCTAAACTTGGGCTTGAACCCGTCCCAAATTTCGATAGGGCGAGCCTTGGCTGCGAGCAAGTCGTAGATGTGGAAGAATCCGGGGATCTTGCCAGTGACGTAGTAATTTCGCTCCTTCCCGCGAACTGGAAGCCCCCAGAGGTCATTGTCAGTTTGGAAGATTCCCTTTAGCCAACCGTAGGGACTCCCGGTTATTGCTTCAAAGTCCGCGAGGTTCGAACCGCTCAAAGATTGAATCTCGGAATCCGCGAGTTGACCCACGTCCTCAATCATGAGGGCATTGGTCGCAATCGTGCACACCGAGTATTGTTTGGTCATATCGTTGTAGAAATTCTCACCAAGAATCTCTCCGGTCCAGAAAGCCTCTGACCTTCCTGCGAATGTGGCTTGATCCCTAATCTCTCGGTGATTCGGTCTCAGAATGACGCGTCTCCCCATCTTGACATGGAGTCGCGGAAATTCGAAGAAGTGATTCGCTATCGTACCGAAGGAATGGTATTTCTTGAAATCGACGTTTTCAAGGTACTTAGAAAGCATCTCTTCGCGTAGGAATCGAACCGCCCGCGACGTTACATATGCGTCATGTAGAGCGTATTTGCGGAACTCGGGTTTCTCCTCTTCAGTCGGAAATCGTTCGCCCAAATCGCGGGGCTTGGGCAGCTTGCGCAGGGAAGGGTCTTTGTAGTATTCTGATAGAAATTCTCCCGCTGCTTCGAGACTGCCAAGTCTTCGCTCTTTGGACTCCATTGTCTTGTAGAATGGTTGAACGTCGAGTATCGTCAGCGTTCTGCTCGTGCCAGGTATCTCGATGACGCAACGCTGAATCTTACCCAAGTCCTCGTCGTACTCGCCGGGTATGCCCCAACTCGCGAGAGAACCGTACTCTGGTCGAAGAGTCCAAGTGTAGAGGACCTTGCTGATTCGGCTGTGCTCGCTTAGCCACGCAATGAACTGGTCAATCTCATCCCACCAGAAAATCAGATTGTCCTTCCGTCTGTCCGTTCCGTTGCTTAAGGTGACGCAGATGGTATCGTTCTGGTCCTTCTTACCCTCCTTAAGGTACTCAGAATCAATTGACCAGTCCCCGGCATGCAACTATTGCTTTCGCCAATGCTTAACCAGTGGAAACACCCATTTTCCTTGTAACTGGGGGTCACTTGAGAAGGGTCAAGCGCCGGGGGGACACGAGCAGGAAGAATCGAACGCTTGTGCTCGGAGCTGTCATGGAACACTCTGGGGGATTGGGGCGAAACGAGATTTCCCGCTTAGTGGGGAAGAAACCAGATACGGTCCACAAGAGTCTTCAGAGACTCTTGACAGATGGGTTCCTAATCAGGCAAGACAACGGAAAAGGAAGACGTTCGCCCTATCTCGTGAATCCAGATCTATCCTACGATGAATTCGAAGAGAAGTGCTGGAAGGCGGGGCTTTTCCGTCCAGAACACGGGCATCTCCTCGCCGAGAGTATTGACAGATACGCAGAACGGCGAGGTAGACAAACACGGAAACGAGGGGTCACAATCGGAAAAGCGCTCGACCAGGCCGAGAAAGTCGCTAATTTTCTGATTGGACAAAAAGTGTCGAGAAAGATGGGCCCCGCACCGACTCCAAGGTCGTTTTCCCAGGAGAAAATCTTGAAGAGCCTTTCAACACGAGTGAATCCAAGACTACTGATGTTACTTGGAGACTGGTTCATTGCCATACTTCGCAAGGGTCCAAAAACAGTTCAAGAACTTAGACTTGAGGCGCCACTTGGTGGTAAGCCGCTTCGTTCATATCTCGTATTGGCCACTCTGGACCGCTTACGTCGTCAGGCAATTGTATACTCTGATAATGGAATATGGCACCTCCTTAACAAGCGATCAGAATTCTACCAAGACCCAGATCTCTGAAGGCAAGGTCAGAGCCGATTATTTTCAGACATGTGGCCCGCCCACCCATTGTGTTGCTTCAGATGGTTAGACTCGTGTCCAGGTCAGTACCTCCTTTACCAAGTCCAAGTGAGTAAGAAACCTTAGACGATCTATCTTTGTCGCATTATGCGCAAGAATTCCTAGGATGCGTCGAATTGAGTTGATACCGACTTTCTCGAATAGCTTCCTACGTACCTAGCAATCGCATCAAACTGTCCCGATTTTTGATAAAGTCCCTGACCTCAAAAAGCCCGTTTGCTGCTAAGACCGTCACGACCACGGTAGTCACCAAGAACGCGATTATGAATATTTGGTTGAATTGGTCCGAGTAAAGGTAAGAGAGGATTGGATACGCGAACGCAACGATTCCTGCGTAAAGCAGACTCCTTCCACCTATCGAGCAGGATGTCCACATTTCCTTGAAATAGTCACCAGCTGGACGCCTCTGAGAGGCTAATTCCAGCACCTTTTGGAGCATCGTAGCTATATTGCTCATCTTCGATGACTCGTCCCTCTTTGACATTGATAGCTGATTGTACAATGTTTCGATTTCCTTCGCAGCTTCAGCTTTTTTTCTGTCTTCAAAACGAGCAACTTTCTCTTGATAATTCTGACTTATCGAGTCAACCTTATCCGAAAGCTTCCAGCCTGCCCCTATCAAGCCACCAATAACGGGCACACATAGCAAAAGAATCTCCGGGAGATTCTGGATCATAATGGACCCTAGCGAATTTTCCGCGAGACCCAAACGAGTCCTGCTACAACCAAGAGAAGAAAGTACACTGTCAGAAGGGCGTATAGCAGACTCGTGTTCTGTCCAGCGACGAAGAATAGGACGGCAATTGCGGCAGGAAAAACGACTACGTACACAAACAATGTTCCAAGCACATTAGAGAGCAACTCGCCCGCGCCAAGCCGCGGCAAATTCAAGAACCTCACGCCAGATTCGTGGCGGCATCTATTAGAGATTACTCGGCGTACGTGGTAGATAATCGTGTTTCCCCCTTTGGTTTGCCCAATTATGAAGGAGCCCTTCTAATTCAGAAGGGGTCGTTCTATCACGATACGGCTACCCAACGCTCCCCTAGGTGAGCCGTTGTTTTTCGCCGTTCCTTCGTAACTGGCAGTGAATTCCCCGAACCCTATTGAAGCAAGGTTTTGGACCTGCAAGTCAACCGCCCTAAGTGCACTTCTATCAACACAAATCTGCAAGAGTTCCGACGTCGGTACCCTTCCGCGTTCTTTCAAGTAGAATCCTCATTTAAAAAAAGTGGAAGAGACCAGCATAGAAGCGGGTCTCTCCAGCAAAGGCTTCATTTTCAACTGCTTTGGTCCCTGTTTACAAAACATGGTTTCTGAATATGCAGGACTTTCCCAAATGCTACTCGAATTTGTTTTCTACAAAATGAACAGATTGCTAAGTCAAGTATTCTAATTCTCTAATTCTCAATACTAAGATCGATACTCACGATTGGTATTATTGTTATGAAACATATTCTTATCTTGAAATGTATCTTGATTTTTCGCAGCTTGAACATTGACGCGAAATGGTTGCTACGAGGCGACAGCTACCGCGTTGTGTGTCGAACAAACTCTGGTCCGGGGAAGAATCAGTCCAACACTCTCGACTCACCAAACTACCACCTCCTCCCGTTCACTATTACCTAGAGCCATAGTTCAGTAATAAACCATAGAGTGCCACTCTGGGGGGTTGTGCATTTGTGCTCGTGAGTGAATCGAGAAGCGCAACGAAACGCTCGGGACATGTCCAGGCGCTCCCCCGCTTCTAAGCTGCATCTTTGGCTTGTCGGAATAATGCTCTGAGTCTGCATTGAGTTTTCGGGGTTAGCCCTGAATTTCGCCCCTATGAGTTAGGATGGGTAGAGGTTATGTCATTGTCGCATTACGCCCAAGAATTATCAGGTTCGCCAGCCTCCGAGAGCTTTGAAGACTAGCCATCCCATTCGGCTGATGAATCCCCTTCGTTCCTTCTATGAACCGTCTTCCAGTGCATCTTCAAATCGTACCAAGCGTCGAAGGGTGCTCCGCAAGTGTAGCAGGGGTGCTTTGCCAAGGCTACTTTCGCTTCCTGAACAGCCTCACGCCATCAAGCTCGGTAACGTAGTCAAATCCAGACTCAATGAGTAAACTGGCTTCGGATAGAGACTTAGCCGTCTTACAAACCCAATCAGAATCCAGATCGTTCAAGAGGTGTGTGTAGACCAATGTGTTTCGTATGTCTCTATGTCCAAGTGTCTGCTTCACCAGTAGGATGTCTCGCGTTTGTCGGTAGAGGTTGGATGCGCCCCAGTGTCTGAACGTCTTGAAGCCTATTCTTTGCATTCTTGGGTTGCCCAGCTTGCACGCTAGCTCCTTTCTCTTCATGTAGAACCATCTAGCAAAGTCGTCCAAGTCCCCACCACCAAACACGTATTCATTCCTCCTTGGCAGAGATGCCAGCATAGCGAGTAGCCTACCGGATAGCCTCAGCAATCTAGGCAAGGAGCCCTTCTCTGGGGTAATGGAGACTGTCCTCGCCTCTGGGTCTAGGTCAATCCATCGTAGACCCCAGACCTCCCCAGCCCGCGCCTTACTCTCCTTCAAGAACTGGAGATAAGTAGCATACTTGGGACCCATTCCAGCAACTAATTGGTCAACTTCTGCTTCAAGGGGAATGAAGGGTAGCTTGTCTACTCTGTGGTACCTTGGTGGTGTGAATTGGAGGTTGTTCTGTTTACAGAAGCCTGCGTACACAGTTACTAGATTCTCCTTCCTACCTTCTGTGGCCTTCAGTGTTGCTATCGCTACTTTGACAGACTCGGGATCGAGCAGGTCTGATTTCCTGGCAAGGCCCCTAAGCGCCTTGACCCTTGATACTATCGTACTCTGTCGGTATCCTTCTTTTCCCAGATAGAAGGCGTGATCCAGGATCTGCTGGTTTGCGCCACTGGATAAACCCTTTGGTGCGGGGGGTGGGATTCGAACCCACGAAGGCCTACGCCACGGGATAGCACACCCGCGTTCCGCTAGGGCATCAATTGTTCTGATGCCTTCGCGGTATTGGGTCTTGAGTGTAGCGCGCGCGTGCTAGGCGCGACCCGCCCATCTGGTCAGACCTCTTTGACCTGACTCTGGTACCCCCGCCGTGGAGACCTAGCAAAACGATCGTCAAATATGCCTTGAGGCGTATCATGCCAAGGGAACGTTGGTATCAATTGTTCAAGCTATTTTGGAGTTCCGCCCCAAAGATATTATTGCTCGAATTCCCTTTCCCCTCTGCCTAGGGCTCTCTCGATGTCTCAGACCCAAACCCGCAAGCAAAAGATCCTTGGAGATGTCAAGAGAAAACGCCGTCAGAGAGCACTAACCACCTTCGCCATCGCGATAGTTCTGATTGCGATAATCGTAGCCGCAGTCGTCTTTTTGCGTCCGCCCCCGAACAATGTACCGCTGCCTGACTATCTGAGCCATTGCGTCACAGCAAGCCAGGTCTACCATTCTCACCCGAGCGTAACTGTTACAGTCAACGGAGTTGGAGTTCAGATTCCAGTCACATTTGACTCGGGATGCAACCAACCGATCCACACGCACACCACAGACGGCGTATTGCATGTGGAAACAGACCAGAATCGAGATTATACTTTAGGCGACTGGTTCTTGCTCTGGGGACACTTCGAAAACAGCCCTGCGAGAGCTATCTTGAACTCCAGCCAAATATTTGGTTTCAAGACTGACGCGACTCATCACCTGACCATGACAGTGAACGGGCAGAATTACACTCAGACCCCCCCTCAGGACTACGTTTTTCTGAGAAATGCTCAGACGGGGGCCAACAATTGCTCGCCCACGCCCCCAAGCTGTGTGCCAGATAGCGTCGTACTTACTTACGGATCTTAAGCAGTTTGGTTCCAAAGGAAGACGCATCTGTCTGCGTGAATGTATCCGTCTTTCTAATGATGATTACTAGCTTCGACCCTTGGCTCGAAAGGACCATATGGGCCAAGACACTTTTAGTTCGGTTTCACACAGGCAATTCGCAGAGTTTGCCGCCCTAGAGACGTTTCGAGAGCTAGACTATTGAGAACCAGTGAGATTGTCGTAATCGCGCTCGTTACTGTTGCTCTCGGAGCGGGAGGCGTGTTCGCGGTTCTACTCAGCCCTCCCCTATCTCCATGTTCGGGCGTGACCGGAGCGATTCGTTCTTTCACGATTATTGTAGATTTGACGGGTTACGACGGAAGCAAGTCTCAAACTGGGCCCTGGCCGATCGTTACGGTTCAGCGTTGTGATACTGTGGTTTTCACGGTGATCAATAATGACACTCAATCTCACGGGTTTGCCGTTGCATCTTACTCCAATGTTGGTTTAGAGCTCGTTGGAGGGGACCATCAGAAATTGCAGTTTCAAGCCACCAGGATTGGACAATTCAGAATATATTGCACGATCAATTGCTCTGTTCACATCCTGATGCAGAATGGTCTTCTAAACGTAACCTAAGCATCTCACACGGGCAACTATCATGCGACTATCATACGCGATCGCACGAATCATGATCCTCATTTTCTTCCTTCCACTCGCGCCCTACACAACACCACCCGCTCATAGTGTTAGCGAGCCGGATATTGTTCAATCCAGCCCTCAAACCTACGTAACGTTCATGCAGAAACCGCTAGATTCGAGCCCCAGCCCCTGGGTCCTTTATCCAACAGACACTACAGTATGGGTTGCTGGAATATCTTCGGGGACGCCGCCGACCTCTCAGATAAGGGAATACTTCATTGATAACACAACTTCGAAAGCTGCGGTTAATCTCGCAAACATAACAGTCAGCTCCCTAGTTGCCGATTCTGGGGGCAGAGTCTGGTTCACGGACAATTCCACACTTGCATACTACGACAGCCAGCGCCTAACGGTAAATAAGACAATGACTTTCCCTAACCAAAGCCTGGAGTATTTGGCGCTAGATCATCAGGAGAGGATATGGATGACGGTGTTGAGTTCTAGTGGCTCCAGTAGCGTTGTCATGTTCGATCCCATCGATGGTTTGAACCGGACCTATCTGGTTCC
>WNGG01006370.1_pt1 | contig 21232 bp, 13 predicted proteins | sample 5400661 | NCBI WGS metagenome assembly WNGG01 (sample SAMN13153372, study PRJNA577476) | soil metagenome | isolation source: 100 cm soil or saprolite under Garry oak tree replicate 1 | place: USA:California | collected 2016-06-15
GCTGGGGTCTGGCATGCGCGTTTCACGCTTGAGCGCGATGCGACGATCAGCGAGCGAGACGTCTCGCATCAGATGCGAGCAGCGAGAGCGCTTCTCGGTGGGGCGAATCCCAACCCAGAACGTCTCCCCTCATCGGTAGCCTACTCTACGATGCTCTATTTGCGCTCTATTTTGATTGTGTTGTATAAACGGCCCTAACAATAGGGAGAGGGAAACCTTGCGGCCGCCCTCGAATCCAAAACGAAGAAAGGTTCAACTACAACATCGGTATCTTCACCCCGCGTTCCTGCACGCATTCTATGGCTTCTTCATACCCGGCATCGACGTGACGCATCACGCCGGTGCCGGGATCGTTGGTCAGCACTCGCTCCAGCCGCCGCGCTGCCTCCGGTGTGCCATCGGCCACGATCACCTGCCCGGCATGGATGGAGTAGCCGATGCCGACGCCGCCACCGTGATGGATGGAGACCCACGTTGCGCCCGATGCCGTATTCAACAGGGCATTGAGCAGGGGCCAGTCGGCGATGGCGTCGCTGCCGTCGCGCATGGCCTCGGTTTCGCGATAGGGCGAGGCCACCGAGCCGCTATCGAGATGATCGCGCCCTATCACAATGGGAGCCTTCACAACGCCCTTGCGCACCAGTTCGTTGAAGGCCAGCCCCGCTTTGTCGCGCTCGCCGTAGCCCAACCAGCAGATACGCGCAGGTAGTCCCTGAAAATGTATTTTCTGGCGGGCCAGCGTGATCCAACGTTTCAGCGCGGCATTCTCCGGGAAGAGTTCGAGAATAGCCTCGTCGGTGCGATAGATATCTTCGGGATCACCCGAGAGCGCCACCCAGCGAAATGGGCCTTTGCCACGACAAAAGAGCGGGCGAATATAGGCAGGGACGAATCCCGGAAAATCCAACGCGTGCGTCTCGCCAGCGGCTAATGCCTGTCCACGCAGGTTATTGCCATAGTCAAACACAATCGCGCCCATCTTCTGCATGTCTAACATAGCGCGGACGTGGGTCACCATTGACTCTAGAGATCGTGCGATATACGCCTGTGGATCGCGTTTGCGCAGTTCGTCGGCCTCTTGCGAGGAAAGACCAGCAGGAATATAGCCATTCAGCGCGTCATGGGCTGATGTTTGATCGGTCACCATGTCAGGTATGATGCCACGCCTCACCAGTTCAGGATAGACCTCTGCGGCATTACCAATTAATCCGATGGAGAGTGGCTGACCTGTATTGCAAGCCTCTCTTACCTGCGCGAGCGCTTCATCCAGGGTGCTTGCCATCTCATCACAATAGCCTGTCTCCAGGCGGCGCTCAATGTGGTGTGGGTCAACCTCGACGGCAAGGCAAACACCCTCATTCATCCTAATGGCCAATGGTTGCGCTCCACCCATTCCACCAAGCCCGGCAGTCAGGACGAACTTGCCCTTCAGTGTGCCACCGAAGTGCTTGCGGGCGGCCTCTGCAAAGGTCTCATACGTTCCCTGCACAATGCCTTGTGAGCCAATATAAATCCATGAGCCAGCAGTCATCTGCCCATACATTGTCAGGCCCAGCGCTTCCAGGCGGCGAAACTCGTCCCAGTTCCCCCAATGGGGTACCAGGTTGGAGTTAGCAATCAGGACTCGCGGTGCATCAGGATGCGTGCGAAAAATACCAACTGGCTTACCCGATTGTACAAGCAAAGTCTCATCGTTTTCCAGGTTGTGTAGCGAACGTACAATAGCGTCAAAGGCAGCCCAGGAACGTGCTGCACGGCCTGAACCTCCGTAGACGACCAGGTCGTTGGGTCGCTCTGCTACATCAGGGTCGAGATTGTTCATGAGCATGCGCAAGGCGGCTTCTTGTTGCCAGCTTTTGCATGAGATAATTGTTCCTCGTGGTGCGCGAACAGTACGTGGTCCGCTTGTCTGCTGTGACGTCGCGGTAGGGGTTTGCTCAGGCTGGGACATGGCTTCGTTGCTCCTTTCCCTTCTAGAGTTGGTTGGTGCTATTTGCTTTTCTTTGAGTATATCGCATTTTATGAGGAAGGTGGGAATCCAATTGCTTGTCCCTCTCTAGCAGCCTATGGTATAATCTGCCAAGAAAACGTATCTTAAAGGTCCGTCCAGTCTAGCTCAACAAGTAATCTCACCCCAGCATAACCAACAACTATGGGGAGATTATCCAATAATAGACCATTACGGTGCGAGCCGATGCCTGCATCCCTGCTCCATGCGGGGGCGCGATAAATCTGGCCCTACGCTCAGGAAAGGAAGTTTTCCATGATTGATCCCGATAGCGAGTTGGGTCCGCGATATCAATCAATTGTAACCAGTCCCGACTGGTATCAGACGAATATTCCCTGCCAGGTGGGATGTCCCGCCCATACCGATGTTGCTACCTATATCGGTCTTATCTCGCAAGCTCGTTTTGACGAGGCGTATCTTCTGAATCGCCAGGCAAATGTTGTGCCTGGCGTGCTTGGACGTACCTGTGCCCGTCCCTGTGAACCTGTGTGCCGTCGGAACAAGATCGATGGTAAACCAATCGCCATTTGCTGGTTGAAACGTGCTGCCGCCGATCACCGTGAATATCGCCATCACGCTGAACGACCACCAATCACTAAGGACAAGAAAGTAGCCGTTGTTGGCGCTGGTTCTGCTGGCCTGGCCTGTGCACGTGATCTTCGAGAGATGGGCTACCCGGTAACAATCTATGAATCCGATCCGGTTGGTGGTGGTGTGATGGTGAATGGCATACCTGTCTGGCGTCTACCGCGCAGTGTCACACGCGAGGAATGTGACGAATATATGGCAGACCTTGGTGTAGAGATGATCTATAATACCAGGGTTGGACGCGATATACAGGTCACCGATCTGCTGAAGCAGTATGATGCAGTCTACCTGGCTGCTGGCTGCTATGTTTCCAATCCAATCACAGGACCAGATAATAAGATCATTCCCGGTGCAGACCTCAAAGGTGTTGAGGATGGCATCAAGCTGCTGGATAAGACCAACTATGGTGAGCCAGCATATATTGGGAAGCGAGTGATTATCCTTGGCGGTGGTTTCACTGCGATGGACTGCTGCCGTACTTCTGTACGTTTTGGTGCTGACAAGGTCTATGTGCTGTATCGTCGCTCTAAAGAAGAAATGCCTTCCGACGAATACGAAGTCGATGAGGCGATGATGGAGTACATTGAGTTCCAGTATCTTGTGACTCAGGTTGAGGTTCTGAGCGAAGATGGCGTACATGTGAGCGGTCTCAAGCTCATTCGCAATAAGCTTGGTGATCCTGATTCAAGTGGTCGCCGTCGCCCAATCCCGATTCCTGGTACGGAATTTGTTATAGAATGCGACACGGTTATCGCTGCCTTTGGTCAGTACAGTGATACCTCCTGGGTGCCAATTGATGAACTGAAACTGGAGGTACAGAAACGGACTGGTATTCCCCTGGTAGACCGCGAAACCTGGATGACCAGCTACCCTGGTCTCTTCGCTGGCGGTGATTTTACTGAGGGGTCGCGCAATCTGATTACAGCCATTGGTGATGGACGTGATGGGGCTGCAGCGATCAACCGCTACCTTGGTGGTGTGGACAAGCCTGCTGAACCAGCAGAAGAGATCGAGTTGCCCGACTATCGCCGTGGCATGGTCGATGACTACGAGTCCATCCCGTTCGAGTTCATTCCAGCTTTGCCACTGAATGAGCGCTACAGTAATACACGCGAAACCGAAACAGGGTATACTCCTGCCCAGGCTGTGCAGCAGGCACGACGCTGTCTACAATGCCAATTGAATATTATGATTGACCCCTCAATCTGTATTCTTTGCTCTGGCTGCGTGGACATCTGTCCTTACGACTGCATTAGCATGGAAGGACTCTCTCGCGTGGTCAAGGGCGACCCGATGCATCAGGGTACTGAGACCTGGCTGGGCGGAGCTGATATGATCATCGACGAGGAGAAGTGTATCCGCTGTGGTTTGTGTATCGTGCGCTGTCCTACGGATGCTATCACGATGGTACAGTTTGAGGTGGCAAGCCCGAATGATCGCTGGACGGTCTCGAAGATACCCGTACTGAATTCCAGGTAAATGGATTACTGTTTCTGAACGAATAGGAGCCAGCACGCCGTGCTGGCTCCTATTCGTTCAGAAACAAGTACTAAACTCCTCCTATTGACTTGACCAGCCTGTGCATACCATTGATAATGACGATACTGCATTGATGATGATAAAAATTGCGCAGGCTAATGTCTGTGTTTTCACTTTTTTAATTTAAGGCATGGTTCAAATGAACTTGACAGTTCCTAACAGACTGAATAACGCAAAATGGCTTGCTGAGCCGATTCGGATGTAAATGTGATTGTTCAAACTGTCAAGTACGATTCGCCCAAATTGAACCTTGCCTAAAGGAAGTAGGAAGATAATAAAGTGTTCATCGTATTGAAACGCATACTGATTGCCGGGATTACACTTTTGCTCTGTACCTTAGTCGCATGTAGTGGCTCACCGGGCACCACTGGAAATACCAGTGCCTCGACGCCAACACTCACCCAGCAACCTCAGAACCTCTCAACTTCTACACCTGGAACAGGTCCGATTGTGATTACAACTCCTACACCGGCTCCCGGTGGTAATTCGCATAGTCAGCTAGTGATCCTGGCAGATCGAACCCTGACAATCAACGATGTGACAAAACAGGCTGGTTCGGATAGCAGTTTGACTGCTGTTACGTTGATGCTGACAATTAAAAATACTGGCTCAAAATCTATCAAGAATCAGGAAACGTTTTTCCAGCTGGTCGCTGCTGAAGGGGATAGCTTTGGAGCAGAATCAGGTACTCCCGCCAGCTTTTTTGGCATAATTGCACCGCATGACTCTCGCACAGGTGCTCTGGTCTTTCAGATTCCACTGGGTGCAATGAACGGGTTGCGTTTATTGTATCGTTCGGAGTTTGCGGAAGAGACGGTGTTTGTGACGCTGAATATTCAGTAGGAGAAAGTTGGGAATGTAGCAACATCCCCGGCGGGGATGTTGCTACATTCCCAACCACTTCACAAGAATTATCTTTTGCTAAGAAGTTTTTCCCTTGATTTTATTCCTCATGAACTCAAGCACTACGCGATCAATACGAGCATCCTCAAACCAGCGTTCCTCAAGGTTCTCGCGTCCGCTAAACTGGCGGAATGCATGGCGGGTGACATCGTCGTAGATACCGTTGATACTGGATTGATAGTCACCCGTTATCGTCAATAGTTCTTGCAGTTCACGCGCTATTGGCTCGTCAATCACCAGGATAGCTTCAGGATTGGGTGGAAATAGATAGAGTTTGTGTAATTGTAAGAGGCGGCGAAGTTCGTCAATAGGTTGGGGATGGTCGTCAACGCGCAGATCGATGAAGCGATCATTGAAGCCTCCGTAGCCTGCACCCTCACGTACTACAAGCAAGGCGGCTGATTGCTGTCCTCGACTATCTCCGCCTGCAGCCTGCCCAGCCGCAAGTGCGGCCAGCAAGCGATCGCAGAGGCGACCTGTTGTCTGTTCAAACGTCCGTGCCATCGCCAGCACCGTCTCTTCACCCACTAAGATATTCCCCTGGCAAGCATAGTCTTCGCCCGTTTGACCTCCGGCCCAAGGGAAGCACTGATCACCCGTGAAAGTAGCAGGTGTCCCGGTGATAGCGATAATCCCTACCTGGCGCATGGCCCGGTTTTCATCTTCACTGGTAAGCTGTGTCAGTGTTTCGCTGGCCGAGAGCCCACTCGCCAGTAGCTCTAATCCTCGTGGACCGTAGCTGGTATTTGCCCAGGATTGGGTGGCAATTGCCCCTACACCGGCTTTTGCCCATGGAACAACTGCGCCAACGGCCAGAAACTTCGATTGGACGGCAATGCCTGACTCACCTGCCTGTAGGTCGCGTGCTACGATAGAGAATGTCATGAGTGCTGCCTCCATGCTGTAAATGCTGTAGTGCAAGTATTATAGCATGCTAAAGCAGGAGTAGGGGCTGACCCTGAAAAATGTACTCAGGTGCTTGACTTTTGCCAGGTTTTTCCCCACAATTGGAATAGCCATCCCTTACTCAGCTGACACATGGTACACTCATCCATGTCGATCCACTTGTGGATACGACACGTTGAGAGATTGTGGTTCTTTAGAACGTATATCTTTCACAACAATGGTGAGTGCACCACCAATAGGTATGTCCCTCATACCATAAACCGCTATTTTGATGTAAAATGCTGCGAGACGAAGGAGTCTTGCGGGGATAGTTCTGTGGGGGACATATGCAGATCTGCAAGGAGCAATCATGGTGCGACAGGACTGGTCGGATGACGACCTTGCCCGGCGGCTACATGAACGCGACCCAGAAGCGTTGGAGACGCTCATCTCCCGGTATTCGCGTGAAATGTTTTATTTCATTCGTTTGGTTTTGGAGGGCATTGGGGTAGCGCAAGATGCTGAAGAGTGTGTGAACGACCTCTTCGTAGCAGTATGGCAGGAGATCGACACCTTTGATCCTGGGCGCGGAACGTTACGTACATGGTTGACGATGCGTGCTAAATATATAGCGCTGGATCGTCGCCGCCAATTGTGTCGTCGTCAAACACATAACCTGCAATCAGCGGATGAAAACCGCCAATGGGCATCATCAGATGGTAGTGGGGGACACAGTGGATTTGGAAGAGGCGGATATGACAATGAGGGTCGTGTAGCTCTTCCTCCACATCCTGAAACCAGCATGGAGCATTTGCTGGAACAAAGCGAGAGGCGCGAAGAACTGCGCCTTGCCTTGGCGACGTTGCCTGAGCTTGACCGTTATCTGATCTATCAACGTTATTTCAAGTTCGCCAGCACGGAGGAACTGGCAGCGAAGACAGGCCTGACCCGCCACGCTGTTGACACGCGACTCTGGCGAGCGCGGAAAAGCTTACGCGAAGCGCTCAAGGAGTACACATATGACTATGAGTGAGTTCGAGAGAGAACCAGATAAGTGGGAAGAGCAGGATATCTGCTCTCCTGGGCGAAGTCGAGCACTTCCGGCTGATTTCAGCGAGGAAGATGTAGATTTCGCTCAGGAGTTGAGCGCTCTCTTTGCTCCAGACAAAGAGGAGATCCCACCCTACTTTGTGCACACATTACTGGAATCCGAAGACCCCCGCTTCCAGCCGGTTGAACATGGGTTTGAGCAGAAGATGAGCGCCCGTGTCTTTCGTCGGCTTAAGTTGCGTCGCCAGCTCTTCCCCTCGTACCGTCGCTCTTTTAGTGCGATAATCAATGGCCCGGGTCGAGGGAGAGTGGGACGTCCGCTCATAGCTGCTGCCGCTGCACTTATGCTCTTTATCTTTGTAACCGTTGCGTTCACCGCACCGTCGTTTGCTTCGGGTCTGGCAATCCTGCTGCATGGCGCACACAGTGGTGTCTACCAGGTAGGCAGTTATCCTACCGGAGTAGCAACACCTTCTCATTCTGCACCTCAACAAGCTAATACAGATACTCAACCCAGGCAGATTAGTCTGCTGGTGGCACAACAACTCTTGCATTTCCCTATCTATTGGCCGCAGGAGATACCTGCAACCTATGCTCTGAATAACATCTACTTGTATCAGGGATCAGATGAGAGCTGGGCTGATGGTCCTGTCCTCAAAATGGAATATGATTACTCTGTTCCTGGAGAAACACCTCATGGCACGGGTGAGCTTGTGATACGTGAATTTAAACCGAAGGTAAATGTGCTTCAAGTTGTTGAGTCTGGAGCCGCTCATCCTATCCAGATCGATCCAAGTGGGCAAGCCCAGGCTATCTATGTTGATGGCCAATGGGTGGGACGTAACGCATTGTCTTATCATAAGTGGGTCTATGGTGGACGCAGTGAGTTGATCTATCAGCGAGATGGGGTGGTCTTCTGGATTGTGGGTGATCAGCGCGATGGTATAAATAAAGATGCGTTACTGAATATTGCGAACTCTCTGCGGATACTGAATCTGAGTCGTGTCTTACATGCGGGAAGCCCCATCAATTATGTGACACAGATCGTGGGAGATTGGCCTGGCCCATTTGCAGGTGATGTTGTCATAGTCTTCCCTGATGATAATATGGATGGCGCGTACTTGCGAATCCTCGGTTCTGACCAACCTAGCCCTGGGAAATCTGGAGAGAAAAGTACAGCCCATCCGCATTGAGATTCATGTGTGAACATTATGACGGTCAGGAACCCCCTAGCTGAAGCCAGGGGCTTGCTCCAATCCTTCAGCTAAGACATGCATCTGTTGCTCGTGTGAGAGCAGGCTGGCATGTTCACTATCCTGTCCAGGCTCAGTGCCTCGTGCACTACGTTATTCAAGAGCGCAGAAACCTTGAATAACATTGCCGAGAGGAGCCACATCGCAAGATGTGCGTCACACAGGCCCGTAAGGGCACGGTTTGAGCCGTTCCGTACAGAAAAACGGTTCCCCGCAAGGGGAATCCTGCTACGCAGGCGGTGCTTCCTCCCCACGCCTGGAAGCGCAGGGGCCTCCGCGCCGCGATGAGGCGATGAGGTCAACAAGCGGTTGGAGAACGTGTTCCCTGATCCGAATACAGCTGCGAATATGTGGAATGTTAGCGATTGGTGGGTGGCTCCTTAAGTGAATATGGAAGTGAAGGTTGCTTCCTGAGTGTTCCACCAACCACTAACAACCACAACGCCTCAAAGGCATAGTTGTGGGCAGAGCGTCTTAGTGGAAGAATTCGTGGATCAAACTCTCGCTTTCGAATGGCTTCTGCCAACCGACTCTGTATCTCTTCTGCCCTATCAGGGAAACGCCGTACTATTTGTGCCAGTGCTTGAGCACATGTAGAAGCTACTTCAGGATCTTCATCGCGAAGTCCACTCGCCAGTTTAGTACTTGTATTGGGAAGCTCTCCCCAAAGGATCTGCAGCGTTGATTCATTGTACATACCAAACTGACCTAAAAGGGCAGCGGAGTAACGCCGATATGAATTTTCGGGACTGGTTAGTGCCTTGAGTAGGACTTCTTGTGCATCGGGGGATGATGGCTGCAACTTGCTCAAGCTTCGTGCTGCTGAGAGACAGACAATAAGGTCTTTATCATGAAGTGCGTCGCGAAGTTCTTTCACTACGCCCTCCATAGCACCCTCTACATCCTCGGAAGAGATCTGCCCCCACCGCTCTAGATTTTCCGCTGCCGCTGCCCGTGCAAATGCATAGAGGTCAGTCGTCGTTGCCCCGCTAACGTCCTTGGTCTCCGCTTTGCGGAGACCGCCAATCAGTCCCCGTACTACCTTGCCAGATGTGTCCTTCAACTTGCCTAGACTCATTGTGGCCGCGAAACGGGCACCTGGATTGCTCTCTGAGAGCGTAGAATTGTAGAGAGTGTCAAGGATTGGATAGATCAAGGTCAATTCAGGGAATTTCTGTGCTAGATTTCCCAGGGTTGTAGCAGCTTCCTGGCGCACCTCTGGCCCTGACTCTGGATTTACCTGGCTCTTCATCTCTAAGATTTTGATGAGTTCATTAACCACTATCGCAGTAGGGTAACGAACTTCCTCCAGGCTCTTTGCGACTTCTTTAGCCACATCCTTGTATATAGAGGTACCTGGTACCAGACATTTTAAGATGTCGGTAAGTCCTTTAACTATCATAGCAGTAGAATAACGCTCTTCTTGTGGGTTACCTGGAGCTTGCTCATGTACCTGTCGTCGCTCATCTTTTAAGGTTTCGATCCATTTCTCAAGCTCGGTGGTAGGAGAACGCATTTCTTCCGGAATCTCCGTTACACCTTTGAGTACTAGTTCTAATATTTTGATAAGCTTCTCAGACGTAATGGTGGTTGGGTAATGAAGTTCTCCCAGGCTTTTTGCTGCTGCCTTACCTACACTGGAGTCTCGATCGTGCAAGGCTCCGAGAAGAGTCGTAACTACCTCGGGGGATGGTTGAAGCAGTTCTCCCAAACTTTTCGCTGCTGCAGCACGTATGGAAACATATGTACCCTTACTCTGTAAGTCTTTAAGGAGAGTGGAGATTACCTGATTTGGTATTACCTGTCCCCACTTACTCAGAATTGTTATCAATGTGGAGCGGATGGAGGGGATATTTGTACTTCCAAGAACGTCGAGGAGAATCTTGATTACTTCTTGCGTAGGATATTGCAGATTTTTCAAGGTCGCTTCTACCAATTCATGTACAGAAGCATTGATATCCTTCATAGTAGCGAGAAGGTCCTGAACTGCCTCTGGAGATGTTCGGCCTAGTTTTCCTAGCGCATCTGCTGCTGCCTTGCGAGTGGCTTTGTCCCTCACAGGGTCACGCAGAGCGCGGACAAGCCTATTTCTCACTTCTGAAGATGCGTTACCTAATTCCCCTAAACATTGCGCAGCGATCTCGGCGGCAGGGTTTCCATTTTGCAACTCTGTAATAAGGTTTTTCTGTAATTGGGGGGAATACTGGCGCAATGCTCCCAAGGCTGTAATAGCCCGAAGACGTACATCAGCATCTGCATCAACTGTAGCATTAACGAGTTTAGGAAGGAGTTTAGCTGCGGTTGGACTTCCCCTCAGATATTTGAGTCTTTCTTGTAACGACTGTTGGTAGCGATCAAAGCCTGCAGATCCTTCCTCGTAGAGTAGTTCCTTAGTCAATCGGGTGATCAATCGTTCCATCAAATTGTCATTGATAGGAACGTGGTCTGCCAGACAGCGCAAAGTGAAAACATAGTTGCGTCCAATCAAATCTTCATAGGGGTCAGGATCAGGTGCTCCGTCTTCTAGAATAGCTCTCTCTATTAATTCGGTGGTTTTTTCTACAGAAGATTTCCAGCCCACAAAACCAATGGTGAGTATGATTGGTTGATCCCAATAAGGATCGTGTAGGTGGTCACGAATGAGCCGTATTCGGGTATCAGAAGAAGTCAGGTAACGGGCCGCGTAGTACTCCTGGAAAGGTCGATGTGTGAAGCTATAACAGTTCGGCTCTTGCTCCACAAGAAGTCCTGTACGCTGCTTTGCCGCCTCCAAAAAATTTTGGACTACTCGCTCCATTTGAGTAGTCGGGTTTTCTTGGTCCCAGGGTAGATGATTGTCTTCTGCCCATTTTTTAAAATATGCCGGATGTTTACTAAATTCGTTGCATATATCCTTTATAGTGGCAATACCTGTGGGGCTATTGTGTTGGATCCAGTAGGCCAGTTCGCTCAAGAGAGGCGTGAGATATGTTTCTGTAACTAAAGCAGAGGTGGGCTCGTTTTGTGATTTACGCCAGGAGGCCATGGTCTCAGTAACCATTTGATAGAGTTCAACTCGCGTTGTGGGTAGTGTGACCCCAGGACGATAGATGAAGGCCATTTTACGTAAGAGCAGTGGGTTCGAGATCAGGTGCTCCATCCCGGGAGAAGTTAGTTCTAATTTGAGGAGTGTTTCCCTCGTCTCCTCTATCATGTTTCTATCTACCTTTGAATCCTGAGTCTTCCCTATTACTGGACACCAACGCCTCAGGAACTCACGTACTTGCTGCTTGTCCATTGGCTGCAACGTGTATTGTAGGAAAGCTCCTCTCAATGGGACGCTATGATAACCAATGATACGGCTGGTTACAAGAAAGCGATTAAGGGGAGGATAATCATTAACAAACTCATCAATTCTTTCGGCTATTTTCTCTCGATCTTGTGCTTGTATAACCTCATCATATCCGTCCAGCAAAATCAGACAATTACCTTCAGCTAGTTCTGTTTCCAGCAGGTCTTGTAACCCATCTTGTGGGCATCCAGGCATGGGATGGTATCCTGTACAGAGGTAGTTCTTGAGAGAATTTTCCTCTGGCTTCCCATGTTGGGCATAGTCAGCAAGACGTATCAGGATAGGAAAACGAGCTAGTCCTAGATTAGAATCAACCTCGGTGCGGTTATGCGATAATGCCTCTGCATGTTTGAATGCTAGATATTGCAGGAGAGTTGACTTACCACTCCCTGGTTCACCGAGAATCACCAGGCGATCATACAAGTTGACTATCTTAGCAACGTCTAAGACTTCGCTCTGACTCCTACGAGCAGCACTCATGCGGCTTTCGAACCGCGTCAGTAGTTGCTTCAGCTTCTGTTCTCGCTCCTGATCAGATAGTTGGGTTTCATCGATCTGTCGAGCGTCTTCTTCCAAGTCCTCTGTATCCACCTTAGGAGATATTACCTCGTGTTGCGCTTGTAGTGAGATATAAACAGCATCCAAATCTACTTTTCCCTGGTGAAGTGCTTCAGGAGTACCCAGGCGATCCAAGTATCGATGGTAATTGGTTAACGACTCCAGGTACTGCTGGCGGGCTTCGGAAGTAGTTTGCTGTTTGCTCAAATCATGGTGAATTCTCTCACAGTTACTTATAAGTCGTTCTACATGAGCATCATTATGTGAGCCTCTTTTCTCCAATTCGGTTTTAAACGCTTGCGCTAAGTAACAGAGGAACTGTGTCGCCTCAGGTTCCAAATCCCGTATAAGGATGAGGCGTTTAACAGAATGATTGTGCATAAAATCTGCCCAGCATGTTGCTAGTTCATTGGAAGTCGGAGTACCATCCGGCTCCAGAAATTTTTCTCGAATTGCTACTCCTTTGTCTGATTCTAGAGATTTCACTAGAAATTTTGTTCTTTTGCCTTTAAAAATGCCGTGATCAAAATACTGTTTCGTCCACCCAGGGTGGTGCCTCTCAAAGTCCTCAGAGGCTATTTGCAGCGCCCTGGCAAAGGCTGACCCCACAGGATGTAGCCAGTTGAATATCTTTTGATATAATGGAGTCAGAGGAAGAATAAAGGTGACCACGGCGAGAAGAGCACCGAGAAGTGCGGCGATGGCTCCAACAATTGTGAAAATCAGTGTCCAGTCCGGTCCTGAATTGGAGCCAGGGGAACCAATGCTAATAAATACACTGCTCACTCTTAAAAGCCAAGTTGGTATAGTCATATCCCGCTCCCGCCTTTGCTACCGAAAATACTGCTCTCAATGGAACTCAACCGTATAATATCGAATTATATCTGTGAATGGAAGAAATATCAATAGCTGTAGTGGAAAATTTAGCTCTGATCACCCAAAATAGTTAAATCGTACATATCTTACGTTTGCTCGTACAAATGTACATCAACCTGGGAAATGAAAACGTTATACTAAGTGTACACCTGAGAAGATACCTGTGTTATACAAGAATTGGGAAATCGATAAGCCTATCGTAGCGAATAGATGCTAAGGCAGGAGATCATAAAGAAGCTATTAGTATGTGATCTTATCCAGGCCATATTTCTTTTGTTACAACCCCACCTGTTACAACGTCTATGCATGTGAGATAATAGGCTCATCCGTCATATTACAAATGATATGCTTGTATTGTTTGGAGGAATAAAAAAACATGCAGTTCAATTGGATCGACATTTTCTTTCTTGTAACAGTGGCCCTGCTGGCCTTCAATGGTTTTCGGAACGGAGCTGTTGTCAGCCTTGTAAACCTGCTCAGCATTCCACTGGGAATAGCAGTAGCCTACGTCTTTGGAAAACAGTTCACCCTGGCGCTTGGTGCCAATGGTTTGTCTATCGCACCCTTCATCTCCTATATTGTTCTGTTTTTTGCGACTGTGCTGGTGCTGCATATTATTGCTACGGTGGTACGCGGGGTTGTGCATAGGATTCCGGTAGTTAACTTCGGAGATGAGATTTTGGGTGCCATACTCGGCTTCATCGAAGCCTACCTGATCTGGCTGGTGCTGCTGATCGTCGTAGGCAATTTTCTCCACAGTACCCAGGACCTTATTCAGCGAGGGCAATCTGTCATTCCTGGCCTCAACATCTCGGTAAATCAATTTAAAAGCTGGCATGATACCTACAACTATGCTGTGACAAATAGTACGTTTGCCAGAGTGAACAGCTTTGTTATCACAAGGCTCCCGGACATTCCTAAACTTCCTAAATAACCCTATGTGCAAGTTTTTTCTTTCAATGCCGCCTCCGGCGGCAAAGAGAGAAGAGAGAGCGGGGACATCCCATTACCTGCCCCCCTAGGGGCTACCGCCTCTGAACCCTGCTTGTGTGGGTGCCAAGGGAAAGTGAGGGTGCCATAGTGGGCTTGCATTTTCACTCTGAGGTGCTTACAATAAGCCAGGATGCTTGCATAGTTGGTACAAATCAGACAATTGAGTGGAGGTAACTACGGCAAAACAAGATCGTTTGATTGAAACAGGTGCTCAGGGGAAGCGTGAGCGGGCTTACCTGGTTGCTGTTGAAGGTGATGATGAAGATACCGTGTGGGGAGTCGAGGATTCGCTAAGAGAACTCGAGGTGCTGGCAAACACTGCGGGTGCTGAGATTGTTGGGAAAATGATCCAGCGGCTCCGCCATCCCGATGTTACGACCTATATAGGGAAAGGGCGCGTGCAGGAACTGAGTGACCTGGAGAAGCAACAGGGTTTTGACCTGGTAATCTTCGATGATGAACTCTCTCCCTCGCAACAACGGAACCTGGAGAAGGCGCTGAATGCTCGCGTGATTGATCGTACTGCGTTGATACTCGACATTTTTGCGCAGCATGCCCGTACTCGTGAAGGACGGCTGCAGGTGGAACTGGCCCAACTGGAATATCGCTTACCCCGCCTGGCGGGACATGGTACGGAGCTTTCCCAGCAGACGGGTGGTTCACGGAGTGCTGGCCCTGGCGGTGCTGGCGGTGCTATCGGTGTACGTGGCCCTGGTGAAACAAAACTAGAGATCGACCGGCGGCGCATTCGTAGCCGTATTGCGGAACTGCGTGAAGAGATTGAGAAAGTGCGTGAACAACGGCTGATTCACCGCCGACAACGGGCTTCTCAGACCATCCCTGTTGTTGCGGTCGTTGGTTATACCAATGCGGGAAAATCAACGCTCTTTAATGCTCTGACAGAGGCAGAGGTGCTGACAGAAAATAAGCTTTTTGCCACCCTTGATCCCACCACCCGGCGCGTCATGTTACCTGGCAATCAAGAGGTACTGCTCACCGATACAGTGGGCTTCATTCAGAAACTTCCCACCAAATTGGTTGCCGCATTCCGGGCCACACTTGAAGAAGTGATCGATGCTGATATGTTGCTCGAGGTGGTGGATATCAGTCACGAGAATGCCATCGAGCAGACTGAGACGGTAAACGATGTTCTGGGTGAACTGGGTGCTCATGAGAAACCCCGTGTCACAGCACTTAACAAGATTGATCTCCTGGACGACCCATCAGAGGTCGATACCTCCCTCTATCCCAATGCAGTGCTCGTCTCTGCCCTGAAGAGAGAGGGACTGGATGCCCTGCGCGAGAAGATTGCCCAGATGCTGGCAGATAGTATGCAGGTGATGCAGGTTGTTATCCCTTACGAGAAAAGCGAGCTGGTAGAGCTCTTCCATCGCCGAGGACATGTAGAGCAGGAGGAGCATCTTTCTGAAGGAACGTTGCTCCTTGGTCGCCTTCCTCGCTCCTTGTATGGATATTACATCCCATATGTTCGCCTATCGAGATAGCTGTAATGGCTCGCGAAATATTAGGGATGATATATATCAAATGGAAGGAATAAACAATGTCAGAACGGAAACAGCAGGGCTGGTTTGTGCCTTTACGTGTGCGTTTTCGCTCTCCTGCTGAGCATGGCCAATTGGGGCGGGAATCAGGAGTAACCACCTCTATCGGAGGAGATGACTCGGCGTTACAGCCTCATGCAGAGGGCGCAATGAATTGGGCCCCTACATCCATACCTGCCTCAGTACAACATACACGGCAAATCAAAGAATTGATCCGGCTGGGCAATATTTTACGCGCAGAACTGGGTCTCAACGAAGTCCTCCAGCAGATAGTTTCCTCTATGAGTGCCTGCACCGGCTTTCGTATCCTGGTCATCAATTTGATCGAGGAGGGCAATGATTACCTGACACCGATTGCCTTTGCAGGGGCATCTGAAGAGGGACAGCGCCTGATACGAGAAAATCCTGTTACTGTGGAGCAGATGCACCGGTTCATGCGCCCAGAATTTCGTACCAGCCAGAGTTATTTTATTCCGCATGAACGTGTAGATATCTATTCGGATGTCGCGATAGCAGTAGATAAGACAATAGAAGACTATGAACCAGGTGGCTGGCATCCCGAAGATATGTTGATTGTCCCTCTGCTCAGTCCGCGTCAGAAAAAGCTCCTGGGCTTCCTCTCGTTGGATGATCCAGTGGATGGCAAGGTACCAACGCTGGAAAGCATCGAGGTGGTAGAACTCTTTGCGAACCAGGCAGCAATTGCCATTGATAATGCCCGTATTTTTCAGGAGCGCGAAGCTGAACGCCAGGCGCTGGAAGAGGCGATTGTCCTGTTGCGGCATGATCTGGAGCAGATCCAGCGTGGTGATTTGCGTGTTCGTGTGCGCTCTCACCATGAGAAACTGCAACCAATAGGCGAAGGCATCAATACAATGGTAGAAGAGATCAGTGGCATTCTCGGTAATGTGAAGATGGTGACACAGGCTGTTGACGAGCATACTCTGGATGTCCAACGAAGCTCCGAACTCTTAGTACATGATGCCAGCCACCAGGAGCGACAGGTGCACCAACTCTCCCATATTGTTGATGAAATGGCGGTGACGATGCACCAGGTCTCAGTGTATGCAGCCAGATTATCCCAGGTAGCCATGGAAGCCATGGATGTGACAACCGAGGGACAGAGTGCGGTTGATCGTGCAATTGAAGGCATGGGGAAGGTGCGCGAAGTGACACTGCAATCTGCCCATGTGATGAAGCGTTTAGGGGAAAGTGGACAGGAAATAAATGAAGCGATGCAAGCCATCACCGATCTAACGTCGCGTATGCATCTGCTGGCGCTCAATGCAGCAATAGAGTCGGTACGTGCTGGTGAGCATGGTTCAGGCTTTGCTGTGATAGCCCAGGAGATCCGCACGCTAGCGGCCCAGAGTGGGGAAGCAGCACGTAAAGTGGTAACTCATATGCGCACCATCCAACAGGAAACATCCGCTGTGTCCCTCAGTGTGGAACAAAACACGCAAAAAGTCGTGATGCAAACGGAGTTAATCACCCAGACCGGCATTGCCCTGGATTCTATTAGCGTAGTAACAAGCCAGATGACCAACCTTGTGCGTGACATCTGTGCAGACGCCGAGCGCCAGAGACAGAGTTCCCAGCTGGTGGTCAGTTCCGTTGAGGAGAATGCACGGATGACCAGTGAGATTGCCCAGCACATGCGCTCGATGCAACAATCGCTGACGCATCTTGTGGAGCTGACTAATTCGTTGCGCTCACGGGTGGCGGTGTTTCGGACCTGGGATAAATAGCCCGGTAAGCAGAACGAGGGCTGGACAACAAGAGTTATCCAGCCCTCATCTTTCTCTTCCAAGCTTCTCCCCATCCCCCTGGCTGCGCAGGTTCTCACTTGACTTGCGACCAGATACAGGATGGTTAGAGTTCTCAGGTGTTCCGTCAGGACGCCCGCCTTAACGGGCTCTCCTAATCGATCTGGAACACCATCCCTAGTAAGCGAATCGGTATCTTCATAGGTTCATCAGCCTCCTTTCGGCTTCTCTCCCTATCTAGAACCTTCGCTCTAGCACCAGGGCTCTTTACTCCCTGGCGATTCCATTGTAATATCCTGGAAAAGCAATGTCAAGGACAGCAGTAAGGAGGGTTCTGCATCATTTGGTTCTTTTACAGAGCGATTAAAGTGATATGTAGAACTTAGTTCCGATACCGAACTCGCTCCCCGCCTGGTACTTTGGTCATCCCCGTAATCTGCCCTCTGTAGCCGCTTTCTGTCAAGCATGCAGTAAAAAAAGGTTTTGGACTGCCATTTTTGGACGTGGGATCAGTTTCTTTCGTGCTCTCTTTCTCGTTGGGGAGAGTGAGCGGCTCGGCTTATCGCTGAACGCAGTACCACTAGCGCACAGAACTGATCAACCTGGTGACAGGGGCCGCGCTGGGGACGCTGGGTACGAGCCTGCTGAGGCGTCATGAGCGGGCCTTGTGAAGGTGGTGCCGATGCCAGCGCACTTGGCGATGGATGTGCTCGCCGTGCAACACCAGCGGCCCATTTGCGCTTTTGAAGAAACGGCAGCGCGATGGAGTGACCGTTAGCCTGCTTGCCAGGATGGGGGCTTTTGAGATCGCGGTTGCTCTGCTCACACAGATCAGGCCCGCTATGGAGGGTGTGTTCAACGCTGTGAGTCCTGGGGGTGTGTGCTCAGTGGTAATACAAACTGCGGAATGTCCATGTGTATCACTATTGATTTACTCACTTGGATATGGTAGAATGGCTATCAGTTCAATCAGGATATCATCTATCACGTTCTTAACGCCTTTCTCGATCAGACGAGCATTTTCGGTAAGCAGAGAAGTCTCTGAGGGAGGTGACTCATGGCGGAGCCTCTTTATTGCAGGAAATGTGGCCACAGTCTTCAGCCAGGGAGTCTGTTTTGTCCGGTCTGTGGAGCCTCTCAGCACAGCAGCGATCAAGCCCCTACGAGCCTCCCAACGCGCGAGCCATCAGAGATGAGTACGGGGAGACTGCCCACCGGATTTCTGCTGCACCATCGCTATCGTCTGTTATACACTATAGGACAGGGAGGCATGGGCGCGGTCTACATCGCCCAGGATACCCAGCTTGGTGACCGCCTAGTCGCAGTCAAAGAGATGAGCATGAGTCGACTGGCTCCGCAGGAGGTTCCCCAAGCGGTTGAGCAATTTAAACGCGAAGCGCACCTCCTCGCTGGCCTGCACCATCCCAATCTCCCGGTGATTTATGAATATTTGGTGAAGAGAGTCGCTGGTATCTGGTGATGAGCTTTATTCAAGGTGGAACGTTGCAGGCCTACCTGGACGCTGTGCCGGGGAAAAAGCTGTCCGTCCCCGAAGTGGTGCGCATCGGGATCGAACTCTGCAGTGCCCTGGACTACTTGCACACCCACCAGCCGCAGATTATTTTCCGCGATCTCAAACCGCTGAACATTATGATCACTCCTCAGGGGCAGATCTACCTGATCGACTTTGGCATCGCTCGCCACTTCAAACAGGAACAGGCGAAAGACACCATGTATTACTATTCAGTTGGCTACTCCCCGCGAGAGCAATACGGGCAATCGCAGACTGGCCCGCGTTCCGATATCTATAGCCTGGGAGCCACACTGTATCAGATGCTCACTGGACACAATCCCGCCAGTAAGCCTTTCCATTTTCCTTCACTGCAATTGCTTGATCCGACCATTCCTGTACCACTGCCAAAACTGATCGCGCAGATGGTAGAACTGGATGAGCAGCAACGCCCTGCGAGTGTTGCTCTGGTGAAAGAGGAGCTTGGGAAGGTTCTGAAACCCGGGCAGATTGAGGAATTCAGGAAGGTCGACGACGGTGAAAAGGAGAGGAAGGCCAGAGCTGGGAAAGTCAGCCCAAAGCAGAAGACAACCGTAGATGGAGCTCAGCCACGCCCCAATACCTGGGAGAGAATCAACCTTTTCCTGGGCAAAGAGAGGATGATCGCGTGGGGAGGTTTTATGGTGCTGATGGTTGCTCTCGGCGTTGGGAATGGTCAATTTATTCGAGTGTATTCTGGAACTATATATTCTCTTTCGGGAACTATACGAAATATCGAATCTTATACGAGTTATCCAAGTGATTATGACACTCTAAACAATTATATTAACTTTATACATAGATATAGTAATTTCTTCTGGTTTGATGTAGTAGGCATAGGCGCGGCTCTGATCGGTCTAGCTTTCCTTCGGGCGAATGGCCGGGTCATCGTCGATATTATCGGAGGCATTGCCTTTACTCTTCTGAGTAATATTCTGCTTTTTCAGGAAACGGATTTCTTTCGCTACTTTTCGTATCTTTTCTCTGATGATAGACCACTTCTTTTTGCCTTTCTGGGCGCAAGCATAAGTGCATTTCTTCTGCTCCTCCTGGGAGCACGCTTCTTTGCACGTAGCGCCAACGCACTATTGGGATCCGTCGTCGGAGCCTTGATGATCATTGCCGGGATTGTTTTTCTCATTCTCAGGTGGAACGACGCATCTCTGCATCTACATCTACCAGCATCTTGGCTATGGATACTGCCAATCCTTCTATGGATACTGCCAATCCTTCTGGGCATCGTTGTCGTTATCGTTGCGCTTCGTAAAGAATGGTTAAACAGGCAGAGGAGGCAAACATACGCTTCTTAAGTAAGGAAGAAAGCAATGACGCGCTTGAAGCGGGGTGAGCAGTGGAATGTCGAGGCCAACGCGACTGCACTCTCCTGAAAAGGGGGTGGCTGCTCTTTCGTACAAGCCGCTTGTCGAGCCAAAAGAGCAGAGAGAAAACCCTTACCGTTGTTTTTGGTTCCGTTGCACCTCAGAGGCCATTACTCGCACTCTAACCATCTTTGATAAAAGAGACGCGATCTTCTGAGAGATTTCAAACTCCTCGACATTCAGAACGGCCACAAGAATGTTCAAAATAGCCTCAAACAAGTGGGCTGCGACAAAGGGGGAGGACCCAGTAAATGAGGCAAGCCGCGAAGGATGCGGCTTGCCTTCTGGGGTTGCAACTTAGTCTGATAGCGGTAATGCTGAGCGTTAACCGGTGCGTTGCAAAGGAATTGGCTTCCCGTCCGGGGTTGAACGACAAAAAGAGACCCAGGATACATACTGCTTGATAGTGTGCATCCTGGGTGTTTGCTCTTCATAGGAAAGGGGGCCTATGATCAGACCTCGCCACGACCTGCTTCACATATACCTTTCCTATCCATTGGACTAAAACCTTGTCAAGACAACAGGGAGATAACGAAGCCCCCAGAGGGCAGCTTTGTGGCGTTTGGCAAAAGACGGCAAGGGAGTGGGCACGACTTGCAACGCCCCCGGCTTCTGCGGGTCGGAGACATTGCTCTTCAGACCTTGATCGCAGTCAGCAGGGTCGCCTCGGTGAAGGCAGGATCACAGAGGTCTCCGGAGTCCTCAAGACACCACCACTCACTCAGGACGGCCTGAACCAATCCCCACCCGCGTACGCGCGCACGATCCACCTGCAGCTCTTCGGCTAATTGGTCCACGCGGCGGGCGAGGAGGCGAGCGAGTTGGTAGCTGGAGAAGTGCTCAGGCAGCGCGTTGCGTACCACCTCGCCTACCTCGTAGGCAGGTTCGCCGATCAGCCCCTTGGGATCAATCGCCAGCCAGGGCTCGCGCTCTGCTGCCAAGATATTGTCGTGGTGGAGGTCCCCATGCAGCAGCACCGGTTCTGCCATCGA
>WNGG01008530.1_pt1 | contig 21232 bp, 13 predicted proteins | sample 5400661 | NCBI WGS metagenome assembly WNGG01 (sample SAMN13153372, study PRJNA577476) | soil metagenome | isolation source: 100 cm soil or saprolite under Garry oak tree replicate 1 | place: USA:California | collected 2016-06-15
TAAAGTCGGGATGTATGTTAAAACACCTGTATAACAGTTCTACTCTACACAACTATTTCTATTCACATTGGCAAAAGCCTGCTAACCATGGGAACACGTGAACCTGTGAAGGATTTACAGAAAACCAAATAGTGGGTTAGCATTTACGAGGCTGGGACATTTTGAAGACAGTTTGCAAACAAAAATTAGCTTTATCGATACAAATCTCTATTTCTTACTATGTGGCCTACGAGATCCACGAAATTGATTTTTCATCATTTGGGTGAAGAATATACAGGTCACAAAGCAGATAGAATCGCTAATATGGTCACAAAGCGACGACCATTAGGTGAACTATAATATGAGATGAGTAACTGTTCAATGTTGTATGCGAGTTGTCACCAAAAATGGGAGAACGGCGGTAAGAAAGCATTGAGAGAACTTTATTATATACATGAACGATACTAGGCCGACAAAAATCATCGACCTGGTGAAGATTGGGAAGGCACAAAATCTATCCGCGCAAAATTCGAAAAAGTGTTGAATAACATCCAAATCGAAATACTAGTCTTCTTAAATCCTCATTATCTAAACAAGTATATCACAACCCAAGACAGTCTCGAATAGTGAAACAAAATACACAGATAGATTAGATCCATTCTGAAGCGTAATGAGGCTATACTCTGCAATGCGAATTTCCATGAACCAGGAAACCTAGTTGTGAGCAAAGTGAACTCCATATGTGAATCGCTAGTTGGTCATGAACCGAAACATGTTTAGGCACAGGCGGTGGACCCGCAAGAGCAAAAGCCATTGATTGTGTGCTTACAGTCGCTAGTACTGCAACAAAAAGTGCTGCAGCTAAGGTTATTGTTTTCTGGTTTGTCATCTATCTACTACACCTTCCTAGATCTTAACTCTATCTGCTAGTTTAAACAACTGTTACTCGTTGCAACCGAACCTCGACAGTTTGCAAGCAACATTAAATACAACTACGAATAGTGTATAGTGCTGGGTCGTCTGCCTGTTATCTTCTTAGCTCGCATCAAAAAATGTTTAGAATGATATAGACTCCATAACAAGCAAGAATGGTACTTATTGAAATAAGAATTGCAGGATAGAATTTGGTTTTTAATACCGAAATGCCTCTTTATATCATAAAAGATGCTATTGCCAACCAAGCATAGTCCATCCAAATGTGAAATGAGAACAAAAAAAGAATTCGATGACAAAACCGTAGAAATGAATTGAATCAGAAATCAGCTTTAAACCCACTGTGAGCCACCATATTGGAAAAAAGGGATTTAAGGCGCTAAATATAACTCCTAATAAAATTGGTCCTTTTTTGTGGTTAATTCCGGCATGCTAATTATTTTCAGATATTCTTTATTTACAAAAATGTGCGAAAATGTTAACATCCCCAATGCTAGCGTTACGACTAGTGGCAAGGTCAAAACTTTTATTATGATATAAGCTATTATAAAAGCATTAATAGTATATTTCGCTAGGGGTAGCAAGCATTGGGAAAAAAAGAACTTACTGCTATCTTTTCATCAGACCCAGATAGATATTACAAGGTTTCGTTATTTGATAGATTAGGCTTCAAGCGTCAACGATGCAATAATTGCGGTAAATTTTTTTGGTCCCTGGATGAGAAGCAGTTTTGTCCAGACCACCAGTACTACGGTTTTATAGGTGAGCCTCCTACAAATAAAAGACTTGATTACGTCAACGCTTGGAAAAAAATAGAAGAATACTTTCAATCCAACGCACACTCGATAATCAGAAGATATCCGGTAGTCTGCAGGTGGCGTGATGATCTCTATTTTACTATAGCATCGATTGTTGATTTTCAAAGAGTAATCGGGAACAAGGTAATTTTTGAGCTGCCTACAAATCCACTTCTAGTCCCGCAAATGTGTTTGCGCTTTAACGATATAGAAAATGTGGGTTTGAGTGGCAGACATTACACAAGCTTCTGTATGATCGGCCAGGTTTGCAATGCAGACGCACATGGTGGCTATTGGAAAGATAGGTGCATTGAGCTTGATTATAGAATGCTTACAAACGCGCTGGGAATAAGAAAAGAGGAGATCACTTTTGTAGAAGATGTATGGATGGGTGCGGGTGCCTTTGGTTACTCTCTGGAATATTTTGTGAGTGGACTTGAACTAGGCAATGCTGTTTTTACTGAATTTGAAGGGAACGAGAACGACTATAGAGTAATGACCAACAAGATTATTGATATGGGAGCTGGACTTGAGCGACTTTCATGGATAACAATGGGAACACCGACAAGTTACGATTGTTCTTTTGGCCCGGTGGTACGAAAATTAGTTGACAATTCTGGAACCTCTGAAAGTCCAGAAATTCTATCCAAATATTTTACAGCAGTTTCTACTAAACTTGATTATATGAGTGGAGACATTCAAGCGGTAAAGTCACTCATTGCTAAGGAACTAAAAATCTCCGATGACCTTCTTACAAAAATGACTGTCCCCTACGAGGCAATTTATACCATTGCAGATCACACTCGTACACTGGTGTTCGCCATCTCTGATGGCGCACTCCCATCAAACGTGGGAGGAGGCTATAATCTAAGAGTGATTCTACGTAGGGCACTTTCGATTTTGGAAAGATTAGGTTGGAGCATGAAACTCGAAGATATTGCTGATATGCATATTGATTATATCAAGCAGATGTATCCAGAACTTGAGGAACATAGAGAAGATGTCAGGACGATACTTCAGATTGAATCTGGTAGATATATAGGATCTAGGGAAAGGATGGAAGCAATTGCTAATTCAATTAAAAGTACTGAGAAGAAGCTGATGGTGGATGATCTAATAAGAATGTACGAATCTGACGGTGTTACTCCAGACTTTTTAGTCGATTTGGGAGCAATAGACAGTATCCCGCCTACTTTTTACACAAAGCTCGCTGAACTTCATACTAGCCAAGCAGCAGCTCAAGCTCAAAAACCAATCTACGGCTTAGATGGTGTTGCACCGACCAGGCCATTATACTATGAGGACAAGTCAATCCGTGAATTTACCGCCAAGGTTCTTAAGGTGATCGATAAAAAATTTATCATACTAGACCAGACTGCGTTCTATCCGCGGGGTGGTGGACAAGAACCAGACACTGGAGAGATTGACGGCGTGAAAGTACTTGAAGTTATAAAACAAGCAGATATCATAGTTCATAAACTACAAGGTCCCCTAGATTTCATAGACGGCAAAACCGTGCATGGAACAGTAAATGACCGGCGGCGCGAATTAATCACTAAACACCATACTGCAACTCATGTGCTTAATACCTCGGCAAGATTTAACCTTGGATCATGGGTATGGCAGAATTCTGCATTCAAAGAGGAAAATTATGCCAGACTTGATGTTACTCACCATTCCTCTCTCAACAGGGAGGAGGTTGAAAGAATTGAAAAGACCGCAAACAATGTAATTAGACAAAATTTACCAGTTAAGATCAAGATCTATGACCGTGTTGATGCTGAGCAGGACTACAGTTTTAGAATCTATCAGGGGGGTGTTGTCCCAACTAGCAATATCAGAATTGTAAATATAGAAAATTGGGATATCGAAGCCTGTGGTGGAACGCATGTCAGCACAACAGGTGAAATAGGACTCATTAAAATAACTAAATCTGAGAGGATTCAGGATGGAGTTGTCAGATTAGAGTTTGTTGCTGGGGAGGCCGCTATTAACTATATCCAAAAGCAAGAAAACCAGCTTACGATGATCGCTCAGACTTTAGGGTCTAGTAAGGAAAAGGTTGTCGAATCTCTTCAGAAGAGCATAGACGAAGCTGAAGCAGCAAAAAAGAAGGTAAAAACTATTCTTCGAAAAATCACTCCCTCAATAGCAAAATCAATCTCTGAGGAGGCAAAGCAATTATCTTCTGATGGTATTAAGTTTTATCATGTATATGATAATGAACTGGATGAGGAGTATCATATTTCTATAGGGGAGAAATGTATTGAAAGTGATCCATCTCTGATCTATGTAGCGCTGATATCAAAAGGTGAAGGGATACGTGTGGTTGTATTTGTTGGTGAAAAAGCACAGAAAAAAATAAAAGCTGCCACTATCGCAAAACAAATTTCGGTTCAATTAGGAGGTTCGGGTGGCGGAGATGGTAGATTTGGACAGGGCGGAGGTAAATTTAAGGACAAGATAAGCGGTGCATTGCTTTCAGTAGAAGAATTAATCCTGAAGAGTAGTCCCTAGGATAATAACAAAAGTAATCGATCCATGACCAGTATCAATAATAAAAATAATGGGGACGCTAAGAACAGGGGGGAGAAGAACAGAATAGATTGGAATTCAATTGAAGAAAAGTGGCGGGACAGATGGGAAGAGCAACGGATCTTCCAAGCAGATCCGGATTTTGCAAGGAAGAAATATTTCATAACCGTAGCATACCCGTATCCAAACTCTCCTCAACACATCGGGCATGGAAGGACGTACACTCTTGCTGACGTACATGCCCGTTACATGAGGATGAAAGGTTATAACGTCTTGTTCCCAATGGGATTCCATTACACAGGTACGCCTATTCTTGCCATGTCGCGTAGAGTTGCAGCTCGGGATAAAGATCTACTGGAAACCTTTGAAAAGATTTATCACGTTGCCAAAGACGTATATACAAGTTTTGTCGACCCTCTAAAAATCGCGAGGTACTTTCACAATGAGATCCGGCTCGGAATGAAAGAGTTGGGATTTTCTATAGATTGGAGGCGCGAATTTAGTACGGTGGACATTATATATTCAAAGTTTATCTCTTGGCAGTTTAGGACTTTGCGGAAAAAAGGACTAATAGTACAAGGCTCGCATCCGGTCGGCTGGTGCCCAAACGATCAAAATCCTGTTAGTCAACACGATACCATAGGCGATGTCGAACCTGCCTTCAATGAATATACTCTAATTAAGTTCAGGATAAGTGATGGGTACATTATTCCGACGGCAACTTTGAGACCAGAAACTGTGTATGGTGCTACTAATTTATGGGTTAACCCCAATATAGAATACGTCAAAATATATCTCAGAGACAAGGACGAAAGATGGATTGTTAGCAAGGAAGCGGCTATAAAACTAGAATTTCTAGATCATAAAGTTACGATCGAGTCTTACGTGTTAGGAAAAGAAATAGTTGGGACATTGGCTAAAAACCCAATTACTCACGTTTGGTTACCTCTCTATCCTGCCTCATTTGTTCAAGCCGATAGCGGTACAGGATTCGTAATGTCTGTTCCAGCTCATGCACCATACGATTATCAGGCACTAGAAGATCTGAAAAATAATGATTCAATTCAAAAGGAATTTGGATTAAAGTTTATTGAAGTAAAACCTATTACGGTAATTGAATCAGATGGTTACTCTGGCATAGACGTAATTCCTTCGAAGCAAATCATAAATAAACTCAACATACAGGATCAAACAGATCCTGAAATTGAAAAAGCCACTAACGAACTATACTCACATGAATTTTACAAAGGAAAGATGCTTCAGAATACAGGGAAGTATAGTGGTATGCCTGTCTCTGAGGCAAAGGACAAGGTAAAAAGTGAAATTCTCATGAGTGGTGATGCTGATACAATGTTTGAGTTGATCAATAAGCCCGTCAATTGCAGATGCGGTACGCAGTGTGTTGTTAAACTGTTAAATGATCAATGGTTTCTGAATTATGGGAATACAAAATGGAAGTATTTAGCACACGAATGCGTTAATAATATGGAAATAGTTCCAGAAGAGATTAGGCAGGAGTTTAACTACGTAATAGATTGGTTAAGGGAGAGGGCTTGTGCGAGAAAAACCGGGTTGGGTACTAAGTTGCCCTGGGATCAAGACTGGATTATTGAAAGCCTCTCCGATTCTACTATCTATATGATATACTACATACTTGCAAAGTATGTTAATGATAAATCAATTATCGATCCTGATAATTTAAAAGATTCGGTGTTTGATTATATTTTCCTAGGGAGAGGCAACCTTGTGCAGGTCGCTTCAGAGTGCAATATCTCTACTGCACTACTTGAGCAAATAAGGGAAGAATTTTCCTACTTTTATCCTGTGGATTCAAGACATTCTGGAAGGGATCTAGTTCCAAACCATTTGTCATTTTTTATTTTTAGCCATGTAGCAATTTTTGACAGAAAGAATTGGCCAAAGCAGATTGTTGTAAATGGCTCAGTTTTGATGGAAGGCAAGAAGATGTCAAAATCGCTTGGAAATATTATTCCACTTCGTGATGCCATCAAAGAACATACTGCAGATGCAATCCGTTTAGCAATGCTTATTTCTGCAGAACTCTTACAAGATGCCGTTTTTTCATTTGATACCGTAAAAGGAATTCGGTCCAAGTTGCAAGATATATATGACATGGGAAAAGAATCTTCTACAAACTCCTCACAATTACAAATAAAAAGTGCAAAAATAATTGAAGAACTAGAAGACCGGTGGCTTCTAAGCAGGCTACAGCGCAGCATTGCAGATACTACTGTCTCAATGGACAAGTTACGTGTGAGAGAAGCAGCCCATAACATACTATACTCTTTGGATCACGATCTACAATGGTTTGAAAAGAGAGCAAAAGCCAAGAATCGCGAAAGTTCTTCAGTTCAATATACTCTCTTTACGTTTCTTAATACTCGTATCAGGATGCTGGCACCGTTTGCCCCTTTTTTAAGTGAAGAAGTCTGGGAGAAAATTGATAATTCATCTACTTCTATCATTTTTGCCAGTTGGCCAACAGCGGACGAAGATAAGATAGATATTATTGCAGAGGAATCAGAGCAGCTAATTATGAATCTGATTTTTGATCTTCAGAAGATTGTCAAAGTAACTCGGATTGATCCAAAAAAAATAATTTTTTATGTTGCGGCACGTTGGAAATTAAAGGTTTATAATAAGATTCTCTCAAGTGTATTTTTAGAAAGTAAGTCTAATTTTGGAGATATTATGAAACAGCTGATTAAAGATCCTGAAACAACAAAGGCAAAAAACGATCCCAATTTGGTGCGAAAAATGATCGAAGATATTCTCTCAGATCCCATTGAAACAAGAAACAGGCGATTACTTCTCGAGAACTTCGATGAAAGACTTCCAATAGAGGATGCTAGAAACTTATTATCTTTAGAAAGTGGAACCGAGCATGCTGAGATATTGGTATATTTAGAAGATGATACTGATCAGTCAAAACACGATCCCAAGTCCAAAGGAAAATTTGCTAGGCCCTTCAAACCGGCAATTTATTTGATCGATCAATAACAAATATTATTGATCCTCATCCTTATCACTAACCTCATTATCCGTTATTACTTGGTCGTTTGTTTTTTCCTCCTTGCCATAGTAATTGATGAAACCATGTATAACGCAAACCCTAACATGACCATGGGGAGTCCATAAAGCGAAAATCCGCCTCTATGCGTATAGCTTCCTACGCCCACAAATATCGCTCCTACTATTAACAAGGATAATCCTGCTCGAGCCGTCGCGGGCATCTGAGTTTTCCTCTTCGAAGATGATGACAATGTATATGTACCTACTTTCACAACTAAAACACTAATATCATTTTTGTCAGTTGAATGAATCACAAAATTATAATTATGGCGCCCAAGTGGATCCCATAGTCAGATCCTAGATGAAGACCGGGCGTAAACGTGGTACTAATGTGAAGCATGAATTCCCTACTATTGAACATATATTCAAAGCAAGAGACTTGTTAAATGAAGTTGTTAGAAAAACACCATTGCAAAAATCTGACACGTTTTCTAAATTAACAGGTACAAACATCTTTCTTAAACTTGAATCATTGCAAAAAACGGGTTCGTTTAAGGTGCGTGGCGCATTCTTTAAACTCGACATGCTATCGAAGGAAGAACGTAAATATGGCGTCATTGCTGCTTCAGCAGGCAATCATGCCCAAGGAGTGGCATATGCTGCACTAAAAAAGAATATTTCATGTACTATAGTGATGCCGAGGAATGCGTCTCCGGCCAAAGTAGCTGCTACAAAATCATATGGAGCGAAGGTAACTCTATGCGGGTTAGATTATGAGGAATCTTGGCTCGCCGCGCAAGAAATAGCAAAGGAGGAGGGTCGAACAGTTATTCATGCTTTTGATGACCCTCAAATAATTTCTGGTCAGGGAACAATAGGTCTGGAATTGTTGGAGGATCTCCGTGAAATTGACGAGGTTTATTTGCCTGTGGGTGGGGGAGGGTTGGCTGCAGGTGTCGCAATCGCAATAAAGGCAAAAAAACCCAATGTAAAGATTGTTGGGATAGAATCGAAAGCATTTCCCGCCATGAAAGAATCTCTAGCCAAAGGCACTTTGCGACATGTAAAAGCAGGATACACAATTGCGGATGGCATCTCCGTAAAATCACCTGGCAGACTCACTTATGAAATAGCAAGCAAATACCTAGACGACTTAAGATTAGTCAATGATTCATCGATAGTCGAAACGATGTTTTTGCTCATGGAAAGAGCAAAATTGGCTGTAGAACCTGCAGGGGCAGCAAGCCTCGCTTATTTAATTTCAAACGGTCACCCACACAAAAATAAGAATGTTGTAGCGTTGCTATCCGGAGGTAACGTGGATATGTATCTGCTTGGACAAGTAGTAGCAAAGGGTCTTATGCATATGGGAAGGATGCTTAAAATTTTTATACAGTTACCAGACCGACCCGGAGCGTTGAAGTCCATCGTCGATAGTATTGCAGAACTAAGTGTTAATATTGTCGAAGTCGACCATGATAGACTGAGTCCCAATATTTCTGCTGGAACCGCAGGTGTATACTTAAGTCTTGAACTAGAAAATGCAAATCATGCAGAACGTTTAATTGACTTCCTGGAGGCAAAAGGAGTAGAATTCAGAATAGTTACTTGACACAATTCCTAACACCAATCTCGCAGAAAGCAAATGTTAAGAATTTAGGGAACTTGCATCTGCGCTATATGTTACGACAGCATATACTAGCCGGATGATAATACATTTAGTTGGTAAAGTTATACTCTCTAAACCCTGCTTTATCAGCAGTAGTCCCACCTATTTTTACTAGGACGAACTCTTTGTGAACCGGTAAAAGTGAGGTATCAAAATTTGTTTCATTTCCGCGAAGTCTTTCATATTCGTCAATTGAAATCTTTTTTCTAGGTCCTATTTCTTTCTCGAGGTTCATTCCCTCTACGATTTCCTTGTATTCAGACTGAATCAGACCAGTAAATACCATTGCGCTACTACCACTGCCGTATGATCCAAATCCTACTCTCTTACTTTCAAGGTCCGTGCCCTTCCTGTATTCAAATTCCAATAGGCTTCTAAATCCCATATACATTGATGCAGTATACAGATTGCCAATTATGGTCGACGCTTCAAGTGAGCTCGCCATTTTCTTTTCAAAAACCTCATTGTAGAAAGATGTTTGCATAAATGCTCTCCTGAATTTTTCGTCGGCTTTCATAAATTCGGTATCAGCCAAAATTGATTCAATGGTACCTCTGGGGTCTTTGGGGACTGTTTCTTGCAATCCCACTTCTTTTATGACCTGATTCCACCGTGGGAGATACCTCCACTCATGTCTTAACAAATATGCCAGCGCCTTTTCACCCATTCGTCTATAAGGAAGATGAACACTGAACAAATCGATGTGATCTGTTATGGATTCCCCATCTTTCAGTTGAATCAAACCTGTCCTGATAGCTTTTTCTTTATAACTATCGAAGGCCTTCCTGACTTGAATTAAATATAATAAATTAGAATAGTTTCCATTAACCACAGGGGTTTCCTTTCCACATGGTCTGTAAAAATCATATTCATTTTTGATAATTGTGGAAGTAACTTTTTGATCAAATGCTAGTAATCTGGGATTCTCCTTTATTAACATAGCAACTGCGCCTGCACCTTGTGTATATTCCCCAGCAGAACCAATATCATATTTAGCAATATCGCTCACAATTACTATGGCAGCTTTACCATTATTTTACATGCAAATTTGCACTCGATTCCGCCGGCGTGTTCGAAGGAGCTTTCTCCGTAAACTTGTTCTAGCATTCCTATCACAAAAGAATTCATCGCTTTAGATTCGTCAAGGCCCGACTCTGTAGCTACATACATTCTACCTATATCTTCAGGATGCAGATGGTTTTTTTGCATTAATTTCAAACAAGCATTAGCGGCCATACAAGCTGGATCTTGGTTAGTATCAACCAGAGCCATCTTCTTTACTCCAATACCATACTCTAACTTGCGAGGGTCAATTCCTCTTGCCTCAGCAAAATCCTTATAATCTATATAGAGCTTTGGGACATATATAGCCAGATCATCAATCCCTACTGGCATTCATTCATCTACCATACAGCATGAAGCTACAGTTATAGACAATTTAAAGTTATATCTAGCTAGCGTTGACTAATTGTGGTAAGCTAATTGACATAGATACTTGTTAGTTTAATAATTCTTTATCGTCCTATAGAAGTTATCCCTTTCTGCGACCTCGAAACCAATCTGTTTAATAGCACCAATAATTTTATGTGCACTCAGTTCAGTCGATCTGGACCCAGTAGCAGTTACTACTTCTTCACCGATCAGGGTGCCACCAAAATCGTCAGCGCCATAATTTAGAGCAAGCTGAGCCATACCAACTCCGTTTGTAAGCCAAGAAGATTGAAGATGATCTATCAAACCATAATACATTATTCTTGATATGGCGATCATCTTCAACAGATTTAATCCCCCTGCTGAATATTTTATAAGGCCATCTGCCTGTATCCGAGTTTTGTTGGGCTCAAAACTCCAGGGGATAAATGCCATAAAACCTCTAGTTTTTTCTTGTAGTTTTGCAATTTTCATAATATGTCGTGCCCTTTGTTCTTCGGTTTCTACCGTGCCATACATCATTGTAGCAGAGGATTTTATATCTAATTCATGCGCCTCTTCCATTATTCGAAGCCATTCGTGGCTTTTGATTTTGAGAGGACTGATCTCTGCTTTCACGTCATCATCTAAAATTTCTGCACCCGCACCGGGAAGAGAATCCAGACCTGCTCTTTTTAGTCTTGCAAGAACTTCTTTAGTGCTACTTTTCTCTACTTTTGCGATAGTATCGATTTCAGACGCGGAGAGTCCATGAATTCCGACCTCAGGGCATCTCGTCTTGATTGCTTTGAAGGCGTCCTCGTAAAATTCCAGTTTCAGATTTGGATTGTGTCCTCCTTGAATCAGTACTTGGGTAATCCTGAACATCTCTCTAGACACTAATACACGCTTCACAATTTCATGTAAAGATAAAGTATAGGATTCTCCATGTCCCATCGGACGGTAGAAGGCACAAAATTTACAATAAGTTATACAGATATTGGTATAGTTTAATATAATATTATTAACAAACGTAGCAGTATTTCCATAGAGCCGCTGTCTAAGTGTATTACTTACCAGTGCAATTGGGTAAATGTCATTGGATTTGAAGAGCCTTACGCATTCATTCAGACCAAGGCTTTTTGAGTTTAGTGCGTTATGCAAAATGTCAGTGACATCAGATTTATTAATTAAATCATGTACTAGGCTGCTGGTATTTTGCAAAATTAACATATTTGTGTGGATTATCAATGCTATTTATTCCTTACACGCTTCTCCTCTTCTCTATTGCTTTAAAGCTGGAGGCAAAGGTTAACGGATGCAACACATATTATGCCTGGACTTCATAGATAGAGCTTAGTTTGCTAAAAAGTATTGGGGGTAGCGATGGGGTGGGAACACCTGCGTTGGAAAAGGCAATGGCGGGCCAAGAACTATCGTATAATGATGGACTCCAGCTGATGAATGAAGAGAATCTTTTTTTGCTAGGCGCGGCTGCTGACAATATTCGCAAATATCTTAAGGGAGATAGTGTTACTTTTGTTGCTTCATATTATTTAAATTACACCAATATCTGTGCCGCCAGTTGTCCCCTGTGCGCATTTTACAGAAAGGGCAGTGAGGCAGATGCATTCACTCTTAGTACTGACCAGATATTGACAAGAGCACGAGTAGCGATAAACCAAATGGGAAGCACGGAACTGCACATAGTAGGAGGCTTTCATCCAAAGCTTGGTTTAGATTACTACGAGAATATGATCAGGGCGATAAAGGCAGAGTTTCCTAGTGTTGTAATTAAAGCATTGACACCGGCAGAAATTTTCTTTATTTCCAGGCTGACGAGAAATTCAGTAAAGGAAGTACTACTCAGATTGAAAGCGGCTGGCTTAGATGCTCTACCGGGTGGAGGAGCCGAGATTTTTGATCCAGAAGCGAGAAACATAGTTGTCAGGGGAAAATGTTCTAGTGAAGAGTGGCTAGATACTGCCCGTCAAGCTCATGAGCTAGGATTGAAGAGTAATTGCACAATGCTATTCGGTCATATAGAGAAGCCTGCACACATTGTTGAGCATATTTTACAGATCAGAGAACTTCATAAAAAGACACGGGGCTTTACTACCTTTATTCCTTTAAAGTTTAGCTTAGAGAATACCGAGCTAGAAAAGAAGAATATAATCAAAACGGAAAGTCCTTCAACATATGACCTGAGGGTTATCGCGGTGTCGAGGCTGCTGCTAGCAAACGTACTCAATAACGTGTCGGTTTATTGGGTAGCATTGGGTAAGAAATTGGCTCAGGTCGCGTTGTCATATGGAGGAAACGATATGGTTGGAACTGCGTTTTCAGAGGAAATATTCAGGGCGGCCGGTAAGGATACAGGTACTTCTATTCAGGAGTTAGTAAGTTTGATTAAGGAAATTAAGAGAGAGGCTGTTCAAAGAGATACATTTTTTAATATAATTAGAAAATTTGATTGATGATCGATTGAGGAGACGTTCAATATTGAAAACCCTGAATGGAATGTGGATATAAAGCAGATCAACCTCTTGAATTCAAGCGAAATTCAATTGTAAAATCAACGGAAGTATTCCCTTCTCCTGTCCCAATTTGAACATTTTCTTGATAGATTTTTCGCCTTCTGATCCCATATCAACGGTGATATCATTTACATACATTTTGATAAACTTTGTCATTACATGTTTTGGCTGCCCCCTGCTATACCTCATCGCATGATCTACCGCAGCATTTCTGTGTTCGAGTCCATAAATAATTGAATTTTTGAAAAGATAGTTGAAATTTCTAATTTCTTCAATTGTCATTGATTTGGTGCTCGCGACATTGATCCCAAGTGGCACCGGCAGCCCATTGGTTTCGGTATGCCACCACGCTCCCAGATCAAGTATGTTGTATAGGTGTGACTTATAATAGGTAATCTGCGATTCGTGAATAACCAAGCCTGCGTCGACTTTATCGGACAACACGGCATTGGGAATTAGCTGAAAATTTATTTCTTGTTCATTAAATTTTCCGAGGGCAAGATTTAGTAATAAATTGGCAGACGTCATCTTTCCTGGTATCGCGATTGTACATTCCTTTAACTGAGAAAGTGACAACTCTTTTTTTGATACTACTACAGGACCGTAGTTAAAGCCAAAGCTTGCTCCAGTACGTAATATAGTGTAATTCTTCAAATAAGCGTACGCATGGGCTGAAATTGCGGTAACGTCGAGCTCGTGTTTCAGGGCATGTTTGTTAAGGGTTTCGATATCTTCTATAACATGTTCAATTTTAAAATGTGGAGATTTTACTTTACCTGCCTCAATACCGTAAAACATGAAAGCATCATCAGCATCGGGGGTGTGACCTAACGTTATCTCCCTCATAGCCTAAATCAACATTGGGAGACATTTTAGAGAAATATTTTCTTTCATTTCTGTTTTGATCTTGATTACAATAAAACCAATCATACTGACTTTGTTTCTCTTGATTCATTTATTCATTCCTATTGTTGTGGGATATCCTCCAAACTATATTTTGCACCTGATACAGACCCAGTACGTGCTTTTTATAGAATTACATACAGTCATAGATATGATATGCTCCACATGCCATGCAAGCTTCATAATGCAATTCACAATCTCCATTTTTAGACTTACTTAATTGCAATTTTCATCGCAACGGGAAATCATAAATCTAAGGGATCGAGACCTTAAAAGGTAGTTTTCGCACCTATCGCCAACCTCTTAAGTAACCCACATTTTGTGTTGCTAATCGTAGCTAATGAAGTCATAAATTGCCGATACAGTCCTCTCCATTACCGAATGCGCGCTATTTAGCGTATAGATAGAAAGGCGTAGCTTATCTCGTGGTACTAGGGAACGTTTAATAATCCTCCATCGAGTTTTTTTCGATTATATATGCCAAAATTCAAATCCACTCAAGATATTTTGAGAATTATTGGTAATAAAGAGCAAATTCGAAACTTTGGTGTTATAGCTCATGTTGATCACGGTAAGACTACCATGAGTGATAGTCTTTTGGCTGCGTCAGGTATTATTTCCCCTTCTGTTGCGGGGCAGGCTCTCGCACTCGATTCGATGAAACTTGAACAAAACCGACAAATGACTATTCGCGGAGCTAATGTTACACTATTCTACGAAAGTGAAGGCAAGGAATATGTAATTAACATGATTGACACGCCCGGCCACATTGACTTTACTGGAAGGGTCACCCGCGCGCTCAGAGCAATTGATGGTGTAGTAGTGGTCTCTGATTCCGTAGAAGGAATTATGACTCAGACAGAAACAGTAACAAGACAAGCCCTAGAAGAACGAGTAAGGCCCGTTCTTTACATTAATAAAATTGACAGGCTAGTTAAGGAATTAAGGTTAGACCCTTCAGCAATGCAAAAATGGCTCTCGAATATAATCGCTGAATTCAATAGACTTGTTGATATTTATGCTGAAACAGAACTTAAAGAAAAATGGAAGGTTAGCATACAAGGAAATAGCGTTGCATTTGGTTCTGCGAAGGACAGATGGGGTTTTAACTTCGCGATGGCCCAAAAAAAAGGTATCAGTTTCAAGGACGTCTACGATTCATATACATCCGAAGATCCTAATCTTATAAAATTGCTAGCCGAAAGAGCCCCATTACATGAAGCGGTTCTGGGGATGGTTGTCCAACACCATCCGCCACCTCATGTAGCCCAAAGATATAGGATCCCCAAGATCTGGGGTGGCGATTTAGAATCCGATATTGGCAGATCTCTTGTATCGTGCGACGATAAGGGGCCTGCTGTGATGATGGTTACAACAATCAATGTCGATCCTCAAGCCGGCAGAGTTGCAACGGGTAGACTCTTTTCAGGAACTGTTAAGGATGGCGATGAAATCTACCTGATAGACGCAAAAAGGCCAGGAAAAATTCAATCTGTCAATATCTACATGGGAAATACTAGGGAGGTAGTAAGTATATTGCCAGCTGGTAATATTCCGGCTCTGTTAGGCGTTGATTATGCTATTGCAGGTGAAACAATTTCTACTGTAAAAAATATTCCCGCATTTGAATCGATAAAATACGTTTCAGAACCGGTAGTTACAATTGCGGTAGAGCCAAAGCATCCAAAGGATCTGCCGAAGCTAGTTGAAGCGTTAAGGAGAATTACGGTGGAAGATCCAAATCTAATTGTCAAGATCAATGAAGAAACAGGCGAGACTCTGATGGCAGGAATGGGGGTGTTGCATCTAGAAATCGCGACGTCCCTGTTGCAGGAAGCGGGACTGGACATCGCTACTAGTCAGCCATTAATCAATTATAGAGAAACAATTCGTGGAAAAGCAGGACCAATTATGAGCAAGTCGCCCAACAAGCATAATAAAATATTTATGCGTGTGGAACCACTTGGTGAAGACATAATCGAACTGATAAGGACTCGTCATATCAGAGAGGATATGGATAAGAAGGAGATGGCCAAGGTTCTTCGTGGAAAAGGTTGGAACGCTGATGAAGCAAGGAGTGTCGCTGCAATAGATGTAAGTGGCAATGTATTACTTGATGAGACGAAGGGTGTCCAATTTATCCAGGAATCTATGGACTCTATTAAATCAGGTTTTGAAGATGTAATTTATTCTGGTCCGATTGCACATGAAACCGTAAGGGGTGTCAAGTTTGTATTACATCACTTTGTTCCTCATGAGGACCCAGCTCACAGGGGTTTAGCCCAATTAATGCCCGCTACTCGTAGATCTATGTTGGGTTCGATGCTTATTGCAGATCCTGTGCTTCTCGAGCCTATTCTAGGTATAGAAATTAAGTGTCCTCAGGAACAGATTGGCACTGTGGCAGGTATCTTATCAGGGAAGAGAGGGAAGCTGCTTAATGTGGAGCAAAAGGGTTTAATTTCGATTATACAAGGCGAAGTACCAGCGTCAGAGACATTCGATTTATCTGAGGTGATGCGGGGTGGAACTGCTGGTAAGGCATTGTGGAATACATATTTTAAGACATGGCAACCCGTCCCACAATCAATATTCAGAACTTTGGTGGGAGAAACAAGAAGAAGGAAAGGTCTAAATCCAGAACCACCTAGTCCAGACGAATTTATAGACAAAGAATGATCTTGGTCTACAGCATGAATTCATTGACCAATAAGTTACTAGCAACTCTGAACTACTGATTGGAATGAAGAAGACAATCAGTAGACCAAGATGTACTAGTAGTACCAAGCTACTGATTAATGAGTCTCAATAATAAATCAATTTGACAAGAGTATGTCAGATAAAATAGGATGCCAGATTGATGGTCATCCAGCGCATGGCGTTCTATTTGGGCACTTAATTGTGAGCAAAATTGTAATAAACATATATGGAGGAAATGGCCAGGCGCGTGATTTCACCATCCATGTAGGTCGTAATCATCAACAAGCAGATACATTTCCTGGATCTGAAACAGGCATTGACGTAACATTAGGATTTGGAAGTTATCGAGTTACAGATGAGATACATAGTAGTGTCCTAAGTCAAGACACACTTTCACAATATAGCACAGATTGTTCAGGCGTCATACATTCAGATGAGACAAAGACACGTACGATAACTAACCTGGAAATCCTATGTTACTATTAGATATAACCCTAGTATATCATACATATAAGCTAGCATTATATACGAACTTACTTTATTTAATTTTGTATGAAACTCGACCTGCCAAGATATACGGAAAGGTTTGGAGCCATTAGTCTTCACGGGGTTCAGCGTGTTTACGAGTTGGATTCTGGATTTAACGACGGTAGGCCAGAATCTGAAGCCATTCGAAGTGTGGGAAATGCAGAGATTTCAGAAATTGAAAGGAAAATGGCTATTGTGATACCCATTAAAGGAGAACGCTTAAAGTTACTCGAGGGGGTATTGAGCGGGATCCCTCATGATTGTTTGACTATTATTGTTTCTAATAGTCCAAGGCAACCGGTAGACAGATTTAAACTAGAAAAAGAGGCACTTGAGCAATTCAATCGATTTGTTGGAAAAAATACTTTAATCCTACATCAAAAAGATCCTGGATTATCTGATGCTCTAAAGGAAGTTGGCTATACCAGTGTATTTGGTCCAGATGACATAGTGAGGAACGGTAAGTCAGAGGGAATGATTATTGGAATGCTGCTTGCAAAGATGGCAGGAAAGGAATACGTTGGATTTATAGATGCTGATAATTACGTTCCGGGTGCTGTAAACGAATATGTAAAAATATTCGCCTCTGGTATCGCAATGTCTAACACACCATATACGATGGTTCGCATTTCATGGATTTACAAACCAAAAGTGTCTGAGAGTGGACTATATTTTTCAAAATGGGGAAGAGTGTCTGAGATAACAAATCAATATCTTAATTCATTGGTGTCGTACTACACCGGCTTTGAAACTGAAGTTATGCGCACAGGAAATTCAGGTGAACATTGTATGTCTATGAAATTAGCAGAGCTTTTGACTTATTCATCCGGTTTTTCTGTTGAGCCGTACGAGGTAGTGAATATACTCGAAGAATTTGGAGGAATTTTGCCTACCGAAAATCAAGACGCAATGGATAAAGGTATAGAAGTAATGCAGGTAGAAACGCGGAATCCACATTTTCACGAAGAAAAGGGCGAGGATCACTTGAAGGAAATGTTTAATGGATCACTTGGTTGCATTTACCATAGCAAGATATGTCCACCAAGACTGAGAGATAAAATCAGTGAAGAGCTGCGTGGACGAGACATTATACAGGAAGGACGAGGGCCGGATTTATTAAAAAATATCAACTCCTTCAAAAATGTTGATATGCACGAATTCGCAAAAATTCTACATGATCGTGCAATAAGTTTCGTTCATTCGAGTTCGTAGGTAAACAAACGATTAAAAACAGAAAGAAATTCGAAATAATCATCTTTCTTATCATTAGCAGAAAAAATTGTTGTAGGCGTTTTGTGATAATAGTTACATAGTAATCATTGCTAGCGGACAGTTGACTTCTTATTGGTTCTATTTGGGTGCAACTAAGAAGACTTTTTTTGTTTGAACGTCTCACCATTCTCGCGATCTGAATACCTCTCTTCTGAAAAAAATAGGCATGCCACCGCTTCTTTCATGATATTCTTTCAAATGTAACCATTTATATTATTTTTACTTGATTAATGGCGCTAAAGTTACAAAAGCCGTAAACATGATATTATTTTATACAAAATATAAATGAGGTGCTAATAGTTCTAGATCGGTAAATGTAGTGTCATGATAACGACGGAGAGGGAGCGTGCATGGGATCTGCTGATATTTGAACATAAAAGGGACATAACGTATTCCGTACCACAATTATATGATGTATGTGGAATAATCGACCATATTCTGGACTATTTGATAGTCCATCCACTCTCAAAACCTTGCAATAACTAAACCGATAGATAAGCATTCTGTAAAAAGGCTTTTAAGTCGTTATGAGACAACTATTGTGATTGGAGCCGAGTTGGTTGTCTATCTATAGACACCGCTTCTCGGTCCACTAAATTGGAGATGACAATAATATGTGTGGAATAGTAGGCATTTTGAGTAAAAAGGGTGAAAACGTCGTGCCGCTCATTGGAGCTATGCTTTCTTGTATGACAAATCGAGGTCCAGACGGAGCTGGAATAGCGGCTAATCGATGTGTAGTACAATCAGACTCCTTTTCAGATTTAAAATATCACAAGATTTCTGGAGATAGTGCTTTAGGCCACGTGAGGCTTGCGATCGTAGGTGGTACTTGCGGACAACAGCCCTTCAGTAGTTGTGATGGAAGATTGACCATAGAGCATAATGGAGAAATATACAACTATAAAAGAATTCGAAAGAGATTACTCACACACCATACATTTGCCACTCAAACAGACAGTGAAGTTATCGTTCATTTGTTAGAAGATCACTTTAGAAGAAATAACGATCTACTGTATGCGATCAAGAAGACCGTTGCCGAACTTGATGGGGTTTACGCTCTTGTTATCAAAGACGAACAAGAAGGAACTATGGCATTGGTCAGAGATAGAATGGGCGTAAGACAGATTTATTATGGTGAAAATGATCGCCTAGTCGCCTTCGCATCTGAGCGTAAGGCATTGTGGAAAATAGGAATAAGGGAACCTACAAACCGAGTCCTGCCAGGTTGCGCAGTAATTATTAAACCAAACGATAAGTTAAAAGAAATCGAAATATCCCATCCCCCTGTTCGTTCGTCAAGGATTGTCTATAAAACACTCACTTCGGCAGCTGAGGACTACAAAAAAGCATTGCTCGCATCAATGAAGAAGCGCACTCAAGATTTTAATAGAGTTGGGATAATCTTCTCGGGCGGAATTGACAGTGTAGTTATTGCGTGGTTAGCGAAGAAAATGGTCAAAGAGGTTGTTTGTTACACAGGCGGAGTTCATGGCTCAAGCGATATTGTATTTGCTCGACAAATAGCCAAGAAACTAGATCTTAAGTTGAGAGTTAATGAACTGACAAACGATGAAGTAGAACAATTGATACCCGAGATTATCGACACTATTGAAGACACAAACGCCGGACAGATAGAAGTTGCAATTCCGGTCTATGCTGCCGTAAAGCTTGCACACGAGGATGGAATCAACGTAATGCTCACAGGGCAAGGAGCAGACGAGCTTTTTGGCGGCTATCCATGGTATGCAAAAGTACTTGAAAAGGAAGGATACCAAAAATTACGAGAGCACATGACCGAGGATTTGCTTTTACTTTACAGAGAGACTCTAGAACGAGAGGACAAGATTACGATGGCACATAGTATAGAGATGCGGGAGCCATTTCTCGACATGAAAGTAATCAGACTCTCAATGCAGATGGATCTGAAATTGAATGTGAAGGGGGTAGATGATACGATTGGCAAACATGTGCATCGAAAATTAGCTCAGCGGTTGGGTATTCCTAGAAATATCGCATACCGTATAAAGGAAGCGGCTCAGCATGGTTCAGGGATGCACAATGTAGTCGATGCAATTGCTAGAAAACATGGATTTGATGAATCTACTATCTCTAACCGGTATTTTGATGTTCTTAGGTCACGAGAAAAAATAGGAAGCTCACAAAGGTATGGATATCTATTTGAAAATGAAAAAATGTGGATTGCAGAACCACATGTGCAAATGTATTTCGATAGCATTTCGAAGACACTACCAACGTTCGAACAAAACCTCGTGGCAAAGCCGAATAAAAGATAAGATGGGCTGGCAGGTCTGATGAGTACGTTGCAGGTTCACTACTTCTATTTATTTGGGCGTCTTTTAATGTACTGTTCATATGATTGTATACATTTTTTTTGTGTTTCTGATTGAACCGATCCAGGTCGTAGCTTCCTAATTTTCATGATAGCATTTTCGGCACCCAAATTTTCTTCTTCTTTGAGCAGATAAGCAGCTAAAACTGTCCCGGTTCTTCCCTTACCAGCGGCGCAGTGAACCATCACAGGTTTTCCACTTTCTATTTGCTTTTTTATAAAATCGACTGTGTTATCTAATTGTTTGAGAGTGGGAGAACCGTAATCTTCTACTTTTAAATGGCGATACTCAAGATTAGTCCCATTATTATTATAAAAACGAGTAATATTATTTGTAAACCAGTGTGCTGGCAAAGGCACCTCTCTTACAGTTATTATGGTCTTGATCCCATGTGCTAGTACCCATAGAAATTCGGAATAAGTCATGGGCATCCCACTCCCAGCTAGCTCATCTTTGATAACCCAACTGTAATTGGTTGGTCTACTTGTCACACGTCCATGAATCCATCTGTAGGCACTGCCAATTCTGGTCATAGCATAACAGTTTGAATAAAATAGACTATATAATTTATATAATATGATA
>WNGG01002526.1_pt1 | contig 21219 bp, 23 predicted proteins | sample 5400661 | NCBI WGS metagenome assembly WNGG01 (sample SAMN13153372, study PRJNA577476) | soil metagenome | isolation source: 100 cm soil or saprolite under Garry oak tree replicate 1 | place: USA:California | collected 2016-06-15
TTCTTCGTTGGGGCGTTGGCGGCCTACACCCTGGTGCGACAAGGTATTCTGCATCTGCGCGCCGAGCCGCGCAAAACGAGGCTGGGTGGGCTGCTCACCACGGCCCTGGCAGCGCTTGTGCTCATCGCAGGCGTGGTATTTCTCGCTCGATAACCGTCGAGTACCTCGTGGCGTGCTGCATCTGGCGGCGACGACCTCCAAGGCACACGTCGAGATGGCGCTCACGCTGCTGCTCTCCCGAGCTTCGACGCCGTGCGCGAGCTCTATCGCTCGTTCCGACCGGCGTTGGTGCCGCAGGTCCGTGCTCTGGCGCTCGATGTGGGCATCTAGGACGGGCACATGCCGTCGCAGCACCGTCTTATTGATGCTAGCGACGCAAGCGAAGTGGCGCAGGCTAGGTAATTCGGTCTAGAGTGCTCACGGTACAATGAGAGATGGAATTACACTATTTTGTCGATGTCCTTCTGCTCCCAACAAGGTATATCTTTTATTGTGACAGTTAGCTAGAAGTCATCTCAGGCTATACGCGTCCTAAAAGGAGGACTTGATGGAGTTAATCATCTTTTTTGCCGTGCTGGTTGCGCTCGATAGTACATCCTTGCGCTGGGGCTTCAACAGCAATGACGGCTTTGACAACCTTGAGTGGCAGCGGCGACAGCGCTGGTATGGATTTCACTAGTGCATATGCAGAGCATCTTGTAGAAATGGATCATTATGAGTTTTAATACACCACCTATCACACCACAGCAATATGAAGTTTTGCACGGCGGAGGGGCCGAAGCTGCTGAAATCGCAAAACAGCGATTGTCGCGTCGACGATTCCTTCGTCGATCTCTGTTCGCTGTCTGGGGGCTGTCTTCAACCGCAAGCGTGGCTGGCGCACTCGCCATGCTCTACCCGAACCTGGCCGGCCAGTTTGGCGCTTCCTTGACCATTGGCCAAAAAACGGATTTTCCGGCCGCCCGACCAGCCGATTTCAAGATCAATCAAGCGGGCATATTCTATCGCCAGCCAGCTAAAACCTATGTAGTACACATGGCGAATGATACCGAGTTCTTATTAAAGGGAACGGCGTTTGAGGACCAGTTGATCGCGGAGACTGTCGTCAAAGATAATGATGGCTCGCACTGGATTGCGTTATATCAACGATGTGTTCACCTGGGTTGTACGGTCCCGTTTCGCGATGACTGCGTGAGCTTCAAATGTCCCTGTCACGGCTCTCACTATAATGTTGACGGTGAATACCTGGATGGCCCTGCACCAAGGAGCCTGGATCGCTTCGCGCTCTCCTTCAATGGAGAAAATGTGGTGGTTGACACTGGGACGCTCAACAATAAAGTGCTACATCCTGATGCCACCACGCGTTTGATCCCGGTACCAACTGTACAGTGCAGCGCGTAATAAATGCACTTTCTATTGTTTCTATTGTAAGGAATCACGGACAGAGGTGGATACGCTATGAGTATGCATGACGACCAGACACAACCAGCGAAAGGCAAGGTGCAGGTAGGCGACAAGGCCCCAGACTTTACGCTCCTCTCCCAATCAGGTGCGCCAGTAAGCCTTGGGGATTTTCTCGGTAAGAAACATATCGTGCTGTATTTCTATCCGAAGGATAACACTTCCCTCTGTACTGAAGAGGCGTGCGCATTTCGGGACAACTACGAGGTCTTCAAAGACGCTGGAGCGGAAGTAATTGGGGTCAGCTCCGATTCGGTGGAGTCACATCGGCAGTTCGCCAAAGAGCACCAACTCCCCTTCATCCTGTTGAGCGACGTGGACGGCGTAATCAGAAAGCGTCATGGAGTTCCCACAGCTTTCGGGCTGCCGGGGCGTGTGACGTACATCATCGACAGACAGGGAATTGTCCGTCGCATCTTCTTCTCGCAATTCACCTCGAAGAGACATGTCGACGAAGCACTCCAGACGCTGCAATAGATACATGAGGAATATGTGTAGTTGGAAAGAAAGGAAATACCTATGTCACTACCGGGTTACCCAAAATGCTATTTGTGATATGATCGGTACATCTCCATCGACCTTAAAGTGCTATCCGCGAGTGAGAGAACTGTTAGAAAAGAGGGTTGGTCTCCATCACGCCTACATCAGATCACAATCTCGGCTAGATGAAGACGAACTCATTGCAAAAGTAAAAGTCATGGCGGAAGAGCTTGTAAATCTTGGTCAACCAGTAACACGATATGCTATTGGTGAAAGAGTTGATGTTCCCCCATTAGTGTTGAGTCGATATCAGCGTGTTGAAATTGTGGTGAAACAGAGTATCGAAAGGCAGCAGTTGTTACATGAAGATGAGTTACTTACCAGAGTAAAAATTGCCGTACGCCAGTTGGAAGAGGATGGACTCAAACATTACCCACGAGTTAAAAGTATCTTAGGCCAGTATGTTAAGAGGGGTCCTTTAGCAAAAACACTTTAGGCATAGTTCAAATACACTTGACAGTTTCACGTAGCTCAATAGCTGTCCGGACCGCTTCTGATATGGTAAGAAATTGATTTGGGACTGTTCAAACTGTTAAGTTCGATACGTCCAAATTGAACCTTGCCTTAGAAAAAATTGTCTACTCTACTTCCAATTTTGCTTGCGTATTCGGCTCAATCGAGGATACTATCAGCTAGTATCCTTGAAAACCACAACAGATACAACAAACGAGCCAGTTCCCGAGATCCACGACCAGCGGCAGATCCCACCGTGGGTGGCACTCCTACGGCTGAATCTCGTAGAGGGTATTGAAGGGGTTCTCCAGTGGCACCCGCCGCACGTTGCTGAAGCCCGCCTCCAGAGAGAGCTCCCGCAACTTCCCTTCCGGCAGCCCCACGGTGCCAAGCCCCTCGCCGTGGCCCGAGAGCGAGGTGGTCATGCCACTGATATCGCTGAGCACCTTGCCTAGAAAGGCTTCGGTTTTCGCCTGATCGATCGTTGGTTGGCTTGTCATGTCTCGTTCTCCTTGCGTTGTCTTTCTGCTGCTCTGTACCCTTCATTCATTTTCCTCTAGCACAGATAGTCTCTGTGTTTGCAACGCGCCTATCAGTGTGAATTCCATTGTAATACCGAAATGAAATAAGCACGAAGTGATTAAAATGCCGATTTGAAAATCCGAAATATTCCACGCTAACTCTGAAAAAAGTGAGTGATTCCAGCGTAACTCCGAAAAAAGTGAATGCTTGTTTAGTACATTAATACAGCTATTTCATGGTTGCTCATTTGATAATATTTTGAAAGAAGCGAGCGAAGATTGGCTTATTTTAGAACGGATAACCGAAGTAGCCAGCACAGGTCGCTTATGAGATCGGAGACCGAAGCCAAAGTACCTGTCGCCTGTGGGAGGCTATTCCACCAGCAAGCTCGTGCAGGCCACTGTTTCACGGATTTCTGGAGTGCCTATCAGGCGGTGATCCCAGAAAACCAGCAAACGGCTGCCGGAAAGGAAACCGGTGAAACGGCGCGTGCTGGAACGGTGGAATACTACCCTCCGACAACGCTTGGCGCGCTTTGTTCGCAAAACGCTGTCTTTTGTTGAACGATAATAGTAATGGGTAGGTGCTGACAATGAGAATTGCCGATGACGAGGAAGGAGCTGACGACCATTACCAACAGGCCGCATTGCCTGATGGAAAAATCTTATCCTAAAAGGCGAGCAGGTGCCTCATGAGAAATCTTACTCTGGAGTGGTCCATCCACCGGTATTCTCTGTAGAAACAAGCTTCGGGTTACATTATTGGCGAGGCAACCACGCGGTTCAAGGGAAGATCTAAGGTCGAGTCAGTCAATGCGCAGGCTACTGACAATGAGAATTGCCGGTGAGAGGAATGGTCAGCACCCCGAAACGACGACGAGCAGCTTCCCCGACTTGAAAGTCGACTCCGTCTAGCGTCACAGGACGTCCACTGTGTCACTGCTCTCTTGCCTGGACATCCTGTCTAGACACCTAGCCCTAGAGAGAGCCGAAGGGAACAATCGTGAAGCGAGAGCGAAAGGAACGCGCCAGAGATGGACTATCTCACGATCATGGAGGCAGCCCGCCACAGCGGCAAAAGTGACAAAACGATCCGGCGAGCCATTCACAAAGGCCTGCTGGCAGCCCACTTTCCCCAACCCAATCGGTGCGAGATTGCGATCAAGGACCTGGACGCCTTTCTGCGTGGACAGGTGTCTGGACAGCTGGAATCCCTGCAGGAGCAACGGATTGCCGAGTTGGAAGGTCGGATCCAGGCTCTTGAAGCGCAGGTCCAGCGCTTGCTGGAGAAGCCAAAAGCGTTGGGGGCGCATCGGGTCACCTCCCCACGAGAGCGAATGGCTGGCCTGCTTCCCAGGCACCTGGTGCCATTGTTGCCCTTTGCCCAGATGCACAATGTGTCTGAGACCACTGTGCATGGGGCCATCGATGGGGTTGCTGCCGGTCAAACGGGGAAGCTGGACGCAACGAGACGGTGCTCCTGTCGCCTTGGCCCTGGACGCGAAAGGACAGCACGCGTTGCACCAACTCTACCATGACGTGCCCCCCTTTGTGGCCTGTGAGCAGTGTCCTCACGCAACACCTAGACAGGCTGTCTAGACACACCAACAGGAAGCAGGCTCCCCCACGCAGGGGGTGGGAGGATAGCCAACAGGTCATCAAGCTGGACACGTGTCCAGTCGATGACCTAGCATGACACCTATCACACAAAACACGAAAGGGTGTCATATGAAGAAAGATACCGAGGTCAAGCTCTCTATGCAAGAAAGACGCAAAGGTACTTCCCAACGAGTGGCTGCTGCTCGTGCTGGCATGAGCGAACGCACGGCTCGCAAGTATGAGCAAGTCCGACAACTGCCCAGTTATCTCAAAACTCCGCACGACTGGCAGACCCGCATCAACCCATTTGAGGAGGATTGGCCCTGGGTGGTCTCTCAGCTGGAACGTGATCCAGCGCTGCAAGGCAAAACGCTCTTTGCCTTGCTCTGTGAACGTCATCCTGGGCGCTATCAAGCCCTACAAGTCCGCACGTTGCAGCGTCACATCGCCCGGTGGCGAGCGTTGCATGGACCCGAACAGGAGGTGATCTTTGAACAACGACACCTCCCAGGCGAGCGAGCGCAATCGGATTTCACCCACATGGCTGATCTGGGCGTCACCATTGCAGGCTCGCCGTTCCCGCACCTGGTGTATCACTTTGTACTGACGTACTCCAATGCGGAAGCGGTCAGCATCTGCTTCAGCGAAACCGATCGCGGGCTCTGGCCGAGGGCATCGAAAAAGCACTGTGGCAGCTGGGCGGAGTACCCCAGCAACACCGCACCGATCATCTCAGCGCAGCGGTGCGTCACCTGGACAAGTCTGGACAGGAAGACTGGACGAAGCGGTACGATGCGCTCATGGCCCACTACGGCATGCAACCGACCTGGAACAATACTGGGGTGGCTCATGAGAATGGGGATGTAGAACAGTCCCACTACCGGTTTAAAGAGGCCGTCGATCAAGCCTTGCGCGTCCGAGGCAGTCGTGAATTTGCCAGTCGAGTTGCTTACGACCGCTTCCTGCACGAGCTGGTTCGCCAGCGGAATCTGACGCGCTCGGTGCGCTTTCGCGTCGAGGGTGAGGTCTTGCGCCCCTTGCCTGCTGCGCCCCTGGCTCCCTGCAAAGAAGTCCGCGTCAGTGTCAGTCGCTTCAGCACGATCCATCTGGACAGCAACGTCTACTCCGTGCCCTCACGCCTGATTGGGACTTCCGTCATGGTCCGTGTGCGGGCAGAAACCCTGGAGGGATTTGTGGGAAGTGGCCTGGCTTTCACCTTGCCTCGACTGGTGGGCAAGCATCGGCATCACATCGATTATCACCATATCATCTGGTCCTTGGTACGCAAACCCGGAGCGTTTGCTGCCTATCACTATCGGGATGATCTTTTCCCGACGACCACTTTTCGGCTCGCTTACGACCGACTGCTCACCAAGACGCCCAAACGGGCCGATCGCGAGTATGTGCGGGTCTTGCACCTGGCGGCCACGACCTCGGAAAGCGAAGTGGAGATTGCCTTGTCGTTGTAGCTGGAAGCCGGGACCCTCCCCAGCTTTGAGGCGGTTCGTGACCTGGTGCATCTGCCGCACCCGCAGGCCATTCCCCAGGTTCAGGCTCCTCCCCTTGATCTGGCTCCCTACGATCAACTCATTGCCTCCAGGAGGTCCCATGTCTAATCCCCTCAATCGACAGAGCGAACTCCGCTCCCTGCTCGAGCGACTCAATTTAGGTGGCATGGCCGAGAACTTTGCCGATCTGGCACTCAAAGCTGCCAAAGAAGGCCTCTCCCACGAAGCCTATTTGTACGAACTGGCTAAACGTGAGGAAGAACAGCGGACTGGGCGACGCACCGCTCGACTGCTGCGTCAGTCGGGTCTTCCCCAGGACAAGACCTTTCGCACCTTCCACCTGGCACGCCTCTCACCCACGCTCCAACTGCAGCTTGAGCGGCTGGGGAGCGCCACCTTTCTGGACACGGCTATCAACGTGATTGCCATCGGGAAACCGGGGGTTGGGAAAAGTCACGCCCTCGCCGCTGTGGGCTACGAACTGATCCTGGCTGGTCATCCGGTGTTGTGGACCAGCACCGCCACCCTGGTCCAGCGGCTCTTGGCGTCCAAGCGCGATCTGCGCCTCCCCCAGGAACTCGCCAAGTTAGACCGCTTTGACAGTATCATCCTGGATGATATTGGCTATGTCCAGCATGATCGCGATGAAAGGGAGGAGCTCTTTACGTTTCTGGCGGAACGCTATGAACGCAAATCGGTGATGATTACTACCAATTTGGTCTTTTCCGAATGGAATCGGATTTTCAAGGATCCCATGACGACCCTAGATGTTAGCTAGGATGATTACCTGGATAAGCGTTCCGATTTCTTCGGATGCCCTCGGAATAGCTCTTTAACCAGGGGAACTCAGGATAGTTAACCATCTAGGAGTCAGACATGGATGAACAAGAAATACGGTGGGAATATTACCCGCTCGTTGCCGCACACCCCGCTACTCGTGCCTTCGTGGAACGACTCTCCCTCAAAGGAAAGCGCCCCAAAACCATTGATGCCTACGCCCGTGCCATTGAGGACCTCCTCAACTACTTCTCTGGGAAAGATCCCGGCCTCGTGCTTGAGGCAGACGAAGCAGACCTCGATGGGTATATCGCGCACCTCAAGCGCCGCGCCCCCAAAAAGAGGAGCTATGGTGGGATGGGAAAGAACGAAGCCAACGAGGATACCAAGATCCGTTACCTCACCGGACGGAAGCTTTCAGACAATACCATTGTCCAGCGGGTTGTAGCATGCCGTCTCTTCTACGATTTTCTCATCCGTAAACGCTTGCGCTCTGATCCCATCAATCCCATCGCTCGGGGAAATAACGGGCGGGACGGACAACATCCCGAGCGAGGACCAGTGAGCTTGAGGATGCGCGGACCAGAGCCATGATCCTGTTGGCCTACGACGGGGCGCTGCGACGTGAGGAACTGATGTCGCTTCGGGTCGATGACATCGATTGGGCGCGTAGTCTGGTGACCATTCGGCCAGAGACGACTAAGGGAGGACGAATGCGGTATGTTCCTGTTTCGGAGGCGTGCCTGCACCTGGTTCGTGACTACCTTGAAGGAGACCGCCGGACGCTCATTGCCGTCTACGATGGCGAAGATGCCGGTCCCATCTTTTTGTCAGAATCCACCCGCACCCCTGGTCGTCCTCTTGCTGTTGGGGCCTTTGATGAAATCATGGAATGCGTCCGGGAGCGCGTCGGTCTGCCTGCGCTCACTCCCCATACGCTACGTCATCAACGCTGTACCATTTTGAAACGGGCTGGGGTGAATCTGGATGACATCGCGCTCTTCGCTGGCCATAGAAGCACAGAAAGCACGCGCCTGTATATCCACCTCGCGCCCAGCGAGTTGAGCAAGCGGATTCGCGCCAAAGTGGAACCGTTCGATGCTCCCATCCAAGCGTTGGTCGAGCAGACCATCGGAAAGGCGGTGCTCCATGATCGCTAGTTTTCAACCTGCTCCAGATGGGCACGCGAGGGGTTGGTGTATGCCCATTGTTCCCGAGAACTACGACCGGCGCCCACCCACACCGGAAGAATGGCAGGCCCTTGAACATTTGAGTCAGCGCCATGGACGCGGCATCCATGATCCACGATCCAGGGAATCGCACGCTGCACGGAGAAGCTTTGCCCGCTTTGACGTACCAATTGCGGACGTCTTTCGCCTTCGGCATCAAGGGTATTCCGAAGAGATGATTCGTGAGGTACAGCGCGTGATGCACTGCGAGATGCTGCGCCGTGGGAAGAGTTTCTGGGACTGGTCGGAACAGGAGTGGCTGGATACGTTGTGCCCCACCTGGGCCATCTTCAGCACAACGCATGGGGTAAGGTACGGCATCATTCGCACGTCGATCCTAGATGATGCCTATATGTTGGGCGGTGTGACCGATCTTCGCTCAGTCGGCATTGGACTCCAGATCTCCGCAGCCGCCAAGACGTACTTTGGAGCGGAAGGGCTTTCGCAACAAAGTGAACGGGTGATGAACGCGCTGGCGAGCAAGGGCTATGCAAAGGCAGAACACAATATCAGGCTGCTCCAACAATGCCTGAGTATGCTCTTTGTCCTCAACCGTTCGCCGTACTTGGAGGCTCTTCCGGAGCACCTCCTGATGGAGGTCGCGACGGAAGGCAGGCGCATGCGGCATATGTGCCAGCGAATCGCTATCGGCCTCCACCAGCTCCAGATCCTTCAACCGCCGAAGAAAAAGGCACGCCCCGTTTCCCATGCTTTCGAGCACAGTGGAATGGCACTGGAGTGGTACGAGTGGAGCGTGGCCTGGTATGAACAAGTGGTTGATCTGACCCCTCACCAGCGTCGGCAGTACCTCGGTCGTCTCCTGGCGATAGGTCGCTGGCTTTCCCAGCAGGCCCCCGAGGTGCGTACTCCTGCACAGTGGACTGAGGAGCTCGCTCTGCGTTTCCGCGCCGATGTGTGTTCCTGGACGGCTGGCCAGTATGCAAGCGCGGAAGGGCAACGCCGGATACCTCAGAGCAAAGTGGGGCATCCGTTGAGGCCACAGGGCATCGCCTGCTATCTGGACGCACTTCGTCGGTTTTTCACTGATCTGACCAGACGACCACACCTCGTCGCCGGGGCACAAGCGCCGAAGATCACGCTCGATTTCGCGCCGAAAGAGGTGTTGACGACTCCACAACACCTCAGGCGCGCCCTGGATGCCACCGCTCCCAGAGATATTGATTTGCGCGTGTGGGCCAAACTCACCGTTGCGGCAGCCACGCTGGCGGAAAGTGATCTGCCGCAAGGAGTACCCTACCCGCTCAGCTTCTATCGCGCGTTGGGCTTAGTATGGGTGACCTCAGCTCGCCGCCCCAACGAGATTGCCCGCCTCCGGCTCGATTGTCTCCGAGAGGATTGGGAACCCACCATGTACGACGAAGACGGCCATCCAGTGGAGCGGTTTATTCCTGCTGGCGGAAACCCGCCAGGGGCCAAAGACACAGAAGCGGAAAAAGTTCCCACCATCTGTTACCTCCATATCCCTGCTGGGAAGAACCGTGGCGCATTTTGGATCTGGCTACCTGACTACGTCGCGGAGGCCATCAAGGTCTGGAAGCAGGAACGACCGCCATCTCAGGGCAAGCTGCTTGATCAGAAGGACCGCGAGGAGGTGGAATATCTCTTCTGCTGTCGGGATATGCGCGTGGGGTGGCGTTTCATCAACTCGTCGCTGATTCCGCTGCTGTGCGCGCGGGCAGGAGTGGATATCGAGGACGCCAAGGGAAGAATTACGGGCCATCGCGGGAGAAGTACCCGTCTGACGCTGCTGCGCAGGAATGGGGTTGGCCTGGATGATCTGGCTGAGTATGCAGGCCATGCTAATACCAGAACCATTCGGCGCTACGCCAACCAGGATCCGCTCCAACTCCATCAGATCATTAAGGATGCCGATGATCTCAGCCGGGTCATGGAGGGGGTGGTTGATTTGCAAGCGGCTGCGCAAGGATTGCCGGCGCTCCGCTGGTTTATTGGCTATGATGCCGATGGTGAGCCGATGTACTGTGGCAATCAGGTCTATGTGACCTGCCCGCACCGACTCGACTGCAAACGCTGTGGCATGTTCATTGGTGGCGAGAAGGCCAGGCTCTTGCGAGAGGGAGAACAAGCATTACCTGTGACCTCAAAGGTGCCCATGACGCCACTGGAAACCTGTATCGTCGAGGGAGATCAGGAAGGCGCCCAAGCATGCCGAGCTGCTTTGCAGCAGATACCAGCACCGGAGACACCAGATATCAGGCTCATCTTCAACCCGGAAGGCTTGAGCAACACCGAGTTGGAAAAGCTAGCACACCTTGCCACCTCTGAGGCGTTGGACAAGTTGCAGCAAGCGCTCATCGCCCATGAAAAGCGGCTTGAGGAGGCGAAGCAGCACAAAACTGGTCGTAGTGCCTTGGTGGGAGCGCAGAAGAAGCGGATCAAATTCATCCAGGAACTCCTTGCTACTTGTGCGCAGCGCAGGCACGAGCAGGAGAGCAGTTAACAGGAAGAGGAGAGCCGACAGGCTCATCAAGCATCCCTGGGAGCTTAAGGCTCGGTGGGGGTGCTACCATGCTGCTCATGCCAGGGGCGCGGAGCAAGCGATGCCGCCAGGCCCGACCCTTGATAGAGAAGGGTCGGGCCTGGCGGCATCGCCCGCGCCCCTGGCTCGCGAAACTGTTGGGGCAAGAGGTTGACTTCCTCAAGATCATCCTACATAATGGCCGCTATTGATCGCGTGGTACATCACTCGGTCATTCTGGACATGATGAGTGTGGAGAGCTATCGTGCTGAAGTTGCCAACCAGCAGCATCTGCGTCTCCACCATGCTGCTGAGACTCCCTTGATTGTGGCGTCATCGGAAGACCCATCGGCAAAAGTAATCGCCACCATTAGTACTAAATGATTGACGCTGAACACGCACGGTGGCCTCGTGGCGAGATCGTGCGGGGAAGCAGTGTCAACGCGTGCATCAAGGCATCGTCGAGCAAGGAAAGCTCGATTTAGTCCACGTGCAAGCCGACGAGATCCGAGTGAAAGCGCGGGGCATGGTGGCGTGGATGGGATTGGCAATGATGGTCTCGACGCGTCTGTGGCTGGGTGGAGTGGTGAGTCGCACCCGTGATACGAGTCTAGCAGATCGGCTGCTGCGGCAAGTGCGAGCCTGCTCCCAGGCGGCTTGCGCACTGCTCATCTGCACCGATGGATGGGCTGCCTACCCCAACAGTATCAGACGGGCATTTCGCGACAAAGTCAAACGCACAGCGGGGCGTGGTCGAGCCTCATTGCAGGTCTGGTCGGGCTTGCACATTGGAACGGTGATCAAACAGACCGTGAACAAGCATCTCACGGGGGTTCTTCGTCAGATGAGTCAGGGGTCGATGGTGCAAGCGATACGCCTCTTGCAGCGTTCTGGAGGCGGGCAAGTGCTCAACACCTCCTCCATCGAGCGGTTCAATGGGACCGTGAGAGAACGGCTGGCGACCTTAACGCGCAAGTGTCGCCATGCCGCTCAGCGGCTCCAAGCGCTTGAGACGGGCATGTACTTGATTGGGAGTGTCTACAACTTTTGCTGTTTCCATCACGAACTCGGCAAACCAACTGGAGGAGAAGCTCACACACTCCTAAGAAGACAGACGCCAGCCATGGCCAGTGGTCTGACCGATCATCGCTGGAGTGTTTCTGAATTGTTACGGTATAAGCTCAGGCCTGATCCTTGGGTCGAGCCGAAGCGACGAGGCCGTCCACGTACGAGGCCACTGCCTGATCCCAATGTGCCCAAGCGTCCACGTGGACGGCCTCGGAAAATCCCTTTGAGCTCGTTCACCGTTTAATGGGGCTGTACCCTTTCTTAAAGCGTATTGAATGAGCTTTTGTTGACGCAAAAGTTACCAATTATATCCTTAAGTGTACGAACTATTACCATCCTCTGACCAAGTTTGGAAGGGACAGCTGCGAGTGATGATCCGTGGCTGGGGTCGCTGGTACCCCGTGGAGAGTGTCAGAATTGAGCGCACCGGACAAGAGCTGCTCCAGGAGGGTCTGACCTGGTTCCCTCCGGCAGGAGTGCTGGCTCGGGCTCCTACGGGACCTGCTCGTGGAGCTGCCGAGTACTGTGGTCGAGCCAGTCACGCAGATCAATCAGATCGTTCCGATCTGTAAAAGCGATTTGATCGCTCGTCGTTGGTCCATGGCATCATAGGCTTCTTTGATGCCGTTCAGGTCAGTCGTGAAGTCGAAGACGAGTCCAGGATGAATGCGTCCCTCTAAAACATCGTCAAGCAGCTCTGGGATATACCTTCGCACTGGCGAGACGCCGCCGCGAAGTCCAATGTTGCGAAAGATCACGGTGTCCATCGGCACCACAACGTCGTGCGGGGCGCCAATCGCACCAACAACGGAGCCTACTCGCGCGATGCTAAACGCCGTTGCCATCGATTGACCCGTCCCAACACATTCTAGAGCGGCGTCAACGCCTATCCCGTTGGTCAGTTCCAAAATTTTCTGTGTGGCTTCATCGCCTCGTTCGGCGAGGATGTCTGTAGCACCAAATGTCTGGGCAAGCTTTTGGCGAGCCGGGTTACGGCTCAACGCAAGAATGCGCTCTGCCCCTAATCGTTTGGCAGCAATGATGGCACAAAGACCTACTGCACCGTCACCAACTACTGCAACCACATCGCCTTTTTTCACTCCAGCACTCATCGCCGCATGATGACCGGTACACATCACATCTGAAAGCGCAAGCAGTGAGCGCATCATTTCATCTGAATAACCAGAGCCGGGGACTTTCACAAGCGTGGGATCAGCAAAGGGCGAACGCACAGCCTCCCCCTGACCTCCGTCAATGCCATGGTTTCCAAACGAGCCTCCGTGCAGACAGTTGGATGGCCATCCTGCACGGCAGTTGGCACACGTACCGTCGCAATAGGTGAAAGGAGCGATCACAAAGTCACCTTTTTTGATGGTATGAACATCTGACCCGACTTCCTCAACAACACCAATGAACTCGTGTCCGATTGGGCCCAGCGCATGAGGAGACAGACCACGATAATACCAAAGATCAGAACCACAGACGCACCCCAGTACCACACGAACGACAGCATCGGTCGGCTCTTGAATCTTCGGGTCTGGCCGTTCGCCAAGCTCAATCTTCCCTGGTCCGTTAAAAATTGCTGCTTTCATCCTTCTTTCGCCTCCTCTTGAGCTACCTCTTTCGGTAGCTTCAACTCTTGAGCGAGAGCATACGTTCGCTCTCTCGTTGCTTCTATCTGGTGTGTATCACCTGATGCCACAGCCTTCCAATAGGCAATTTTGATGTCAACATAGCGTTGCCGAAGCTCAAGATACTGTGCTTCTTCAGCAAGACGCCGCTTTTGCGTTTCCAGTAATGCCACTTGTTCGTCTGCGGCCTGCGCACCCAGAATTCGGTTCTTGAGGTATCTTCGCATATCCTCAAGAGACATGCCTGTAGCATTGAGGCAAGCAATAGCGATAGCAAAGTTCACATCATGCTCGTTGTAGACCCGGTGCTTACTACTGGCATCGCGAGTAATTGGATGGATTAAACCGATGGCTTCGTAGTAGCGAAGGGTACTTTCTGGAAGCCCACTTAACTTGGCAACCTCTCTAATCGTATAAAGCTGGGCTTTGTCTGTATAATTATTCATAGTGCCAGCTTAACAACTTAAAGTACTTTAAGTCAAGTACTTGGTGGGCTAACCGAGCAATTCTTCTTTTCTCCAAGAGAAGACGAAATGCCATGAAGGAATCATGAGGAGAAAGAGAAAGTAGTTCTATCTCATACTATGAGACGAGCCGCTCTCGCTAGCCAGTCGCGCTCACGTCAGGGATCGGGAGTTGCCGCGCCAGCGCGACGATCTTGCCCCGGTTCCTCCGTGGGGCCGGGTCTGGTCGTCGTAACGCGAGCAGCCACTCCGTGTCGGAGGTCTGCCACAAGTGCAGCTGCGGGCTGCGGAAATGCGTCTCGATGCGCCGAGGATTCTTCACTGCTTCAATGCGCTGGTGATCGGGCGACAGGTGGAGCGCGTACTCGGAGAGCGCGGTGGCTTGATATTCGATCTTGAGCGTTCCTTCGTACATCCAGACGGAGACCTGCTCCCCCGCCAGGCCATCTTCGCCAAAGAACCGCCAGTTTTTGAAGCGGACATAGCCGTGAGAATCGAGCGAGCGGGTAAATTGCGTCGCATACAGCACGCGGGAGAGCACCTCGTCGGGGTAGGTCCGTCCGAGCATTCCACGCAACACTGCCTCTGGGCTGTGCCGTCCATCCTGGCGCTCACGATGCGCGTAATGATGCTCACTGTTGTAGTGTTTCCACCACGTCTGGTGAGCCTGTTGGATCTCCGGCCAGGTGCGCGCGTTGGAGAACGCATGGTCTCCGAGCCTTCTCTGAATCGAGAACAGGGTCTCTACATAGTTTTGCCAGGGTTCCCCAGGATCGATGCGCTCTTTGCGGATGCCCAGCATGTCATAGAGCTGGAGAGCGACGGTTGAGTAGAAGATCCCTCCGCCATCGGTGACAATGGCCTCTGGCGCCCCGTAGCGCCGAATCGCATCAACCAGGACGGAGAGGTAGTCCCATTGGTTCTGTGTGGCAGAAATAGTGGAAGAGAGGATGCTGCGCGAGAAATTCTCAAAGATCGTAATAACATACACAGGGCGAGGGTCGGGGAGCAGGTGTTCTTCGATGTATCTCACATCGGCGCTCCAGAATTCGTGACGCCGCGAGGCCCGGAATGGCATCTCAAGCTTAGCGCGCTCCTGGTGCTTCGGTTTCTCAAGCCCGTAGACCTGCCGGTTTGCCGCCATGATGCGACCGCAAGTCGCAGGGCTGACCTCGATGCCCATGCGCAAGAGCGCGGTATGGACACGATACTCTCCCAGCAAGGGATTCTCCTGAAGTTTGTGGATCTCGTTTCGGACCCGAAGCGTTACCTTGCGTACCCCCTTGTTGGTCTTTGGCTTCGCATCTAAGCCCGCGACTCCCTCTTCCGCCCAGCGCCGGAGGGTGTCATAGATCGTCGGTCGAGTCGTATGCAAATATGCTGCAATGGACGTAATCGACCAGCCCTCGCTATGGAGCCGAATCACAGCTAGTTTGCGCTCCGCCGGGTCAGGAATCTGATGCCAGGGTTGATAGCGCCTGGCCGACAGGGAGGGCGGAGGGCCGGAGGTCGCAATACGTTTGACGTTTTTATGATCTGGGCGTCTCCCGTACCGAATGTAGCAGACCTCGGCAATTTCTCGCCAGGACATGGTGGGCATCTCTGTGTGAAGATCAACAATGAGCTGGCGGATCTCTGGCGGCAGCGTCTTGCCAGTTTCTCTCGCTCCACCTTGCTCCCCGGACGGAAAGAGGCCTTGCATCCCATAGCGTTCAAACGCATCTGCTTTACGGGCCAGCGTGCGCTGGGGGACATCGATTTCTTTGGCTCGCTCCCCTGCAGTCTCGTGGAACAGGACGAGGGGGCGAATTTGCTCATAGAGTTCCTGCTCAGGCCAGAGGGTCCACTGCTTGATACTCGCCCACTCATCCGTCCGTTCTCGGCGATGGCGCTTCGGCCCAGGCATTTCCCCCTGCCTTTCGCTTAAACGACGATTACTTCCAGCGTACCTGACCCTTTGAGCGTTTGCAAGGATTCGAGAGGATTTTAGCCCGTTTGGACGCTCAACGTTTGCCAGTTTGAATGCCCCAACGACGTAAAGTCTTTAATGAGGAGGTCTCTGATGTTTTGATATAAGGAAGGGGGTTGCGAGGAAAGAGAGAAGATGGTAGGGTAGGGGAAAAAGGGGAGGCGCGATGAGCCAAAGAGAAAGCAAAGAAGCAGGTGAGGAGCAGAACGAGCCAAGTGCGGTGATGGAACGACTGAACTGGCAACTGGCCTCGCGAGATGATGAGCGAGTCGCACAAGCGCTCTACGCAGGAGAAGAGATCGAGGAGATGCACGAATTGAGTGAGGCGGGTCTCCTGGACGAGTTTTTTGTGTTTGTGGAGCAGGTGGGGATGATGGCCATCTTGGAGCAGCAGGAACTGCCAGGAGTGAAACGGGTGCTGGTGCCAACGGTGCAGTTTGTGCTGCTGTACCTGCTCAAAGTGCTCTTTGGAGGCCAGTCGATGAATGCATTGCCTCGCTGGCTCTTGAGTAATATGGCGCTGATGGAGTTGGTGGGGTTCAATGCGCACCAGGTGGAAGAAGGCTTGACCAAACGCGGGGATGCGGGGCGCAAGACGAAGAAGAAGCAAGGGCCGATCAGCCCGCAGTGTTTGGCTGACAACATCAGCCAATTGAGTCAAGAGCAGATGGAGATTCTCTTCAACCAGATGGTCGAGTGTCTGGTGGGATGGGGACTCTTGGATGGGGAACGCATCGCGGCATTGGATGGGAGCAAATTGCCCACGCCAGAGACGGATGAAGGCCGTGGGAAGCTCAAACAGACGAGGAGTGTGAAGGTGAAAGGGCAAAAGGAGCCAGCGACGGAGGAATACTATGTGTATGGGTGGAAAGTGTTGGTGCTCATGGATGTGCACACGCGCCTGCCGCTGGCCATGAAGGTGGTCAAGATCCAGGAGTATGAGGGGCGTTGGTTCGTGCCGCTCTTGGAGCAGGCCGAGCGCAATCTGGGCACGCGAGGGCACATCAGCACCATCGTCATTGATCGCGGCTATTTGGATGGAGAGGATTTGTGGCAGGTGCACCTCAAGGGCGTCATCTTTGTGGTGGTGAGCAAAGCCAACATGACGGTGACCCTGGACGCCCAGGCGCTGGCCAAGCGGGAACGAGTGCACGCGCGCGATCGTGTGGTGCGCCATGGACACGGCAAGACGGCAAGGGAGGAGCGCTTGCGCACCGAACTGGTGGGCATTGAAGGACTGACCACCTATGACCAGTATGGGGAGGCAGAACAGACGCAGTACGCGCATCGGCGCGAGTACGAGGGACAGCCCATCAACGCCGTCGTGGTGCGCCGCTGGAACAATCGGGCCCCCGCCACCGACGGCACCGTCTACTTGACCAATGGTCCGGTCAGCGACCCGTTTGTGGTCTTTGATACCTATGACTGGCGCTCGGTGATGGAGAATGGCATTTTCAAGGAGGGCAAGCATCCCTGGCACCTCGGGCATTTTCCCAAGAGAACCGAGGCCGCTGTGGTGGTGCATTGCCATTTTACCTTGCTGGTGATGGGGTTATGTACCGCTTTCCGCTTGTGGCAAGCAAAGCAAGCACAGGCGTCTGCCCCACCGCAGGAGGAGACGGCTCCGCTTCCCAGCTTGAGTAGTGCGCTCCTCGGTGGAGAGGGCACCGCTCGCTGGCGCTTGCGGCTGAAGGAAGAAAATCGTGATAAGGTCATCGTCTTTTTCGGGGATGCCTATGGCATCTTCCATTTGGCCGAGCTGGCGATCTTGACGGGCATGCGCCTCCATCGCCTCCCATCTTCCCTTGGTTCTCGCCAAACCATCCTTCAGCGCTATGGCATCAGCACCTGATTCGTATGTAGATGGGCTTTTCCTTATATCAAAACATCAGCTCTTTGACGTGTATCCTTGACCGTCCCGGTACGATATGGTACACTCTATATGGACAGATTGTCCACATGTGCCATTGTACCGGACAGATTGTCCACTTGTCAAGAGGGAGCCGAGTGAGGGAAGAATACCACGAGTGTGCCTGGCCTTCTGGCATCCCGGAGTTGTTTCGGGAGCCCAGGCGGCACGAACGGCGCGATGCAGCAGAGCATCGCCAGCGCATTCTGGAGGTGGCGCGGCGTCTCTTCGCCCAGCAGGGCATTGAGGCGGTCAGCATGCATCAGATTGCCCTAGCGGCCGGGATTGGGCAGGGGACGCTGTATCGCCGGTATGCCAATAAGGGCGAACTCTGTCTGGATTTGTTACGCGAGCAGTATGAGCGCTTCGCAGAAGAGATCGCGACCCTGTTGGCGCAAGCCTCAACCTCTCCTGCGCTTGAACGGCTGGAGAGCGTGCTGGCCAAAATGGTCTTGTTCCTCGAAGAGCAAGGAGCCATGACCATGGGAGGACTCGTTGCCGGAACAGAGAGGCGAGATGGACCGTGCAACGAATCTGCCCCCTCCCGGCACACGGTGTTTCAGCAAACGCCGTGGTATCGGTGGTTGCACGAACTGTTGGCAAGGCTCCTCATTGAAGCAGTGGAACGTGGTGAGCTGGACGCTCAAGATATTCCCTACACAGCCGATGCCATGCTTGCTGCCCTTCATCCCGCAGTGTATCACTTCCAAAGGCAAGAGCGCGGCTTTTCTTCAGAACGGATCGTGCAGGGGCTGCGCCACATCTACATCGACGGCGTCAAAGCGTCGTCCGCTCCAGCAGGAAGAGCAGTCGAACACCCCACTGTTTGAGCGTTGCGTCTTTATCGACTCCTCGCAAATCAGCATCGACGCGCTCAACCTAGGCAAGCAAACCGTTGAACTGGTTCATACCTTAGACCAGGGTGTACCGCTGCCAGAAGAACTCAAGCAGCCCCTCCTGCCGCACCTGATCCAGCGTGGATCGACGTAGTACCTGGTGGTCGAGGAGCATTTGACCCAACAACGACGAGAAGCCATTGCCGTCAATTTTGGAGCCGATTGAGCGAGTCCCCTTTGTCTGGATACCCCGCTCTCTTGTCTCTCGAAGCACACCATCCTCGCCTCAGCTCAGGCCGCTTGCAGAGCCACTGGGGTAGCGCTACGTAAGCTGGTGCGCCGATGAGGCCCCATTGTCCAAACTCGAAAGAGTGTCACTATCGCAAGGTGAGTAAAGCAGCGCCTGACTTCTCGCTGAAAGGTGGAGGAGGACAGTAGCATGGCGAAAGGTCGGCCAAACGGGAGAGGCATCTGTACCGTGTTGGTCAGCTAGGCCGCATATGGTAAGGGCTGGATTGCCCGAACCCCAGTTGAGCGATCTTGCGTAGGTTCCAGGTCAATGCCGCAAGGTGGAAGGATGCTATTCGACCTGTTGAGGAGTCCAGTCTGATGGCAGCTTGCAGGCTGGAAGCGGTCTCCTCAAGCTACCTGTAATGAACAGGGAATCCAACGAATGGGGTGCCTACGTGCGGAGGAACTGGACAGTGGGGAGACTTCGGGATCGCCTGTCAGCCAAGAGGCTTATGGCGACGGAGCGGTCATAGTACTCAACCGCTCAGGGCAATGCCTGAGACATGGGGAAGGACCGCAGGACTATGGAGATGTCCGCGACCGTGCGGTGGATGCCGCGAACCGTGAGGGGATAAGCGGTCAAGGCAGACTAAGCTCCAGGTCTGGAGAGCCGTGTGCGCGGAAACGTGCAAGCACTGGTTCGGAGAGGAGCGGTTGGAAACGTACCGCAAGGTAACGCGCTGACCGCTTACTCTACTAACCAGCCGCAAAGTAGCGAGTGATTGAGGGAACCCATAATGGAGCATCTCATCCTTCATCTTCTCAGGAGAAGACGCTCCGTCTTGCACTCAGATGTCTGAGTAGGCACCTTTCGAGCGGGTCTGTGCCACTCGCTTTCCTACATAGGCTGCCTCCTCGATAGAAAGGAGGATCGCCTCTGGATTGGCTGTAAGAAAGGATGAGGCTGTTTGTTCTTCCCAGAAAAAGAGGGAGCGTTCACAGAAGCCGGCTCGCCCATAGTTACGCTGCTCGGTTGGAATGATCAACGACAGGACACACGAATCCTGGATCAGGTTCTTGACGCTCCCATCAGGGGTCGCGACAAACGCAATCGAGCGACCGGTCACCGGGCAAATCGATTGGACCTGCGCTTCTGCTCGAAGCAGTGGGGGGTACAGCACGGTATCAAAGGCGCACCAGGTAAAGAGATCCTGTCCATGGATCTGAAAACGATGGCGTGTCGGCACCAGCGTGACGCCCCAGCCGACGATGCTGCCCTGCTGGTCAAACTCGAGATCGGGGAGCCGCAAAAGACGCTGCTCCAGTTCCTCTTGACTCAGGTGAAGTGCAGCCGCCAGTGCGGTTTTCTCGATGGGTTTCCCTCGTGCCACCTGGTCCAAAATCGTGTGGCTGAGGTCTTCCTGTGAACGAGCCAACGGCTCCAAAAAGTGTGCGGCAATCGTATCGAGCGATGAATGCTGCATCGGTGTCCTTCCTTTTCTCCTGGAGTGTGACGAGTACTGGGTAAGCTCAGCTTGCACAGCAACTCAGTCGATTGACGTCTTTGGTGAACGAGATGGCGACGAGCTTGAGCGCTTCGGCCATCGTCGGGTAGACGTGGATCAGATCGATGAAATCGTCCGTGGTGGCCCTGAAGCGCAGCGCCATCGCCGCCTCGTGAATCACTTCCCCGGCGTTCACCCCAAGCATGGAGACCCCCACGACCCGGCGCGTCGGGCGTTCAAGCACCATCTTGATCACGCCACGCGTGTCACGGATGGCTCCAGCTCGCGGCACGACGCTCAGGGGGATGGTGTTGCACTCGCAGACGATCCCACGAGCATTGGCCTCCTCGTCGGTCAACCCCACGACCGCTATCTGGGGATCGGTGAAGATGGTGCGCGGGATGACGGTATGGTCCACCTTGCGTGGCTGCTCTGCGGAGAGAGCCGCCGCCCAGATATGCGAGACGCTCGTCCGCAGATGCTGATCGACGCGCACGGCTCCAGCCTCATCAAGTGCGACGCCTACCCGCTCGAGCCCAATGTCCTGGGTGTTCGGGCGTCGGGACGTGGCCACCAGGAGCTGTTCTGCGGTGAAGGTCCGGCTGCTTCCATGGAGCGAGACGGAGAGGGCCACCCCGTCTCCTTCACGGCGCACAGCACGGGCCTGGGCCCCTGTGATGATCTGCAAGCCCTCCTCGCGGAGAATCTCGGTCAGGCTCTCGGCGATTTCTGGCTCGTAGCCGGACAGGATGCTCGGTCCGCGTGTGACGATGGTCACCTGGCTGCCAAAGCGCGCAAACATCTGGCCAAGTTCGAGGGCGATGTAGCCCCCGCCCAGGATGAGCAGCGAGCGGGGCAGCTCAGTGAGCCTTACACGGGTAGGTTTTTTGGGAGGAAGAGCGTGCTGGTGGAAAAGATGAACAAGACATGCTATGCTCACTGATATCACACTCGATCATGAAGAAGATATCGGAGGCACAGATGACTTGCTCAGAACGAGTATCGCAGTGGACTGAGA
>WNGG01013989.1_pt1 | contig 21208 bp, 14 predicted proteins | sample 5400661 | NCBI WGS metagenome assembly WNGG01 (sample SAMN13153372, study PRJNA577476) | soil metagenome | isolation source: 100 cm soil or saprolite under Garry oak tree replicate 1 | place: USA:California | collected 2016-06-15
CGCGGCTGGCGTGCCGGGCCGAGACGAACGCGATCGTGCGGCCGTCGAGGCTCCAGGCCGGGTCGCCGTGGTCGAAGTCGCCGGTGGTGAGCTGCAGCGGCTCAGGCTTGTCAGGGCCTTCGGGCCTGGTCTCGGCGAGGGCGTCGACCACGAACACGTGGGCGCGCCGGTCGGTATAGAAACCGAGGCCGTCGAAGCGGTACTGCAGGGTGGTGATCCGCCGTGGCGGCTCCTTGTCAGGGGTGACGTCCTTGTCGGTGCCGTAGCGGCCCACCTCTGGCACGCGGGCGACGTAGGCGACGTGCCGCGAGTCGGGGCTCCAGGCGATCGCAGCGACCCCGAGCGGGTGCTCGGTGACGCTGCGCGGCTCCCCGCCGTCGGCCGGCATGACGTGGAGCTGCGGTTTGCCGCTCGGCCCGCTGGCCGGCTTCCCGTCCTCGCCAACAGCGGCCCGCAGGAACGCGAGCCAGCGCCCGTCGGGGGCCCAGCGCGGCAGCGCGTCCGTGAGCCCGGCGGTGAAGCGCCGTGGCGCCGCCGACCCGTCGGTCGGCACTACCCAGATGTCACTGCGGTAGTCGTCAGCGTCGAGGTCGATCCTGGTCACCGCGACCGCGGCTAGCCGACCGTCCGGGGTCAGCGTGGGAGCCGAGGGGATGCGCAGGTGCGCGAGATCCTTGGGTTGCATGCCCTGAAATTTATCACGCCGCTGCTGTGAATCCGCGAGTTCGTCTCCTATAACCGAAGTAATCTATAAGCCTGCCTTTTCCTTACTGGACGTTGGCGACGACCACGGTCCGAAGCATGTCGAAATCCAGGATGGCATGGTGTGCCTCGTAGAGTGCCTCAGAGGCTGCCATCAGTGAGTCATCGTCGAACGCGTAGGCAAGCGCCGCGGCGGCGCGAACCCTCGCGAGGGAGCGCAGGAAGTCCTCATGGACGGCGGTGCCCACCCTGACGCGCTCCTGGGTCATCCTGGCGGCGTTGTCGAGCTCTTCGGCGAGTTCCTTCACGGCCCTGCGTTTCGCGGCATCGCCGTGATGGCCTGACGCGAGGGCCGCCAGCGCCTGCTCGGCCCGGACGTCCAGGAGTCCGACATTGCTGATGGCCAGGTCGCAGACGACGGATACGACCCGCCGCCGGCGTGCGTCGCTGACCCGATCAAGCAGGCTGACAAGGTCCGGAGCGATCAGGCCGAGGCTCAGGCTCGACGCTCTCGATGCCGCCGTCCGGCCCGCACCCTCACCCATCAGTGGCACACCTGGGTGCCGCTGTCGGTGAAGGTCTTGCCGGCCTCGGGGACGAAGCGCCAGTCGTAGCTGGTGTCGTGCAGCGTCAGCTCGAGGACCCCGAAGGTGCCGCTGTTGCGGACCTCCGCGCCCAGCGGCGGGGTCGCCGCGAGCGCCACCTGGCTGCGCCCACCCGTGCCCACGACGAACTGGCGGACGCCCTTGGCCGCATCCACCGTGTCCGAGGGGCTCATGGGCGCGTACCGCTCGTAGCTGTGCTGGTTGCCGACCAGGATCAGCTCCGCTCCCGCCGCATACAGCGCCTTGAACAACCGCATGGTCCGCGCCACCGTGCCGCCAGCGTCCTTGAAGACGGGCCGCTGGAAGTAGGCCAGGGTGCACGCCGCCGGGTGCGCGGCCAGATCGGCCTTGAGCCACTGGACCTGCGGCGAGGTGGCCGCGCAGCCGCCCACTCCCGGCTGGGTGCACTCGGAGTTGAGCGCCACGATGTGCCAGGCGCCGATGTCGAAGCTGTAGTACCCCCGGCAGGCCGAGGTGCAGCCATGGTCGAGCGGGGTGGCGGCGTCGCCGAAGTAGCCGAAGTAGCCGCTGGCGCCCGGGGTGGAGCAGGTCGCGCTGCTGTAGTCGCCGTCTCCGGGGACGGGCTGGGTGAGCGACTTGACCCGGCCCCAGGTCGGGTCGTAGACCGACGCGAAGGCGCTGGCCTGGCCGCAGTCGTACTGGTTGTCGCCCAGCGTCAGCACCGCGCTGTAGTTGCTGGCATTGGCGACCAGCAGGTCCGAGGTCTCGGCCTGGTGGCACTTCCTGGCATTCTCCACCGTGCCCGGGGCACAGGCGATGTCGCCAGCCGCCGCAATCACCGGGTCGGCGGTGGTCGCAGCCTTGCTGCGGGGCGACGCGACCAGCGCCAGCGCCGCCACCAGACAGGAAATCAGGACCAGGACGGGAACGACTCTGCGCACAGCGATGCCTCCTGCACTGGGGGCCGAACGGGCTCAAACGGCTCGGTGGGGGATCGCCGAGGACGGGTCGGAGACCATCTGTACACACAGCGCTGGACGGGCTCGAAGCGTTACAGGCACGCCCATATCCTTTCCGATAAACGATATCTACCCGCCATTTACTACCGAGAGAGGCGAAGAACCAGTACCGGTGAATAGGAACGTGCCGCCCGATCGGGTACCGTCCGGCCAGCACCGCAAGCCAAGCGAGGAATCGGGGGCGGGCATGGTCGCGCACAACGGACAGCTCAAAGAGATCCGCGCCTACCAACGCCAGCGGGACCGCGAGGGCGCCAGCCCACGTGACATCGCCCATGAGCTCCTGGCGCGGTGGCAGGGCATCACCCGGCTGGAGTCCTGGCGTCACGGACGCGGCTGGACGCTGGCCAAGGCCGCCGAGCAGATCGCCATGCGGCTGGAGCGCCCGCCGTGCTCGGCCCGCACCCAGGAGCCCGGCCTGACCCCGGAGCGGTTGTCTGAGTGGGAGCACTTCCCATCCAGCGGCGAGCGTCCCGGCCACGACTATCTGTGGGCGATGAAGGTGACCTACGGGATCACGCTGGAGGAGACGGGGCTGTTCGACTGGCACACCGGCGCGGGTGCGGATCACGCAGAGCTAGACGAAACTCCAGAAAGGCGCGATGCTGCACTAGTACGCCCCCCGGTCGAAGGAGGATCCTCGACGGATCGCCGCGACTTCATGACTTGGACGGCCGCGGGCGTGGCTGCCTTCGTGGCGGAGGCTGCCCGCGAGTCGATACGCCTGGGTCAGACCGTCGAGGTCACCAACGTCGGCGACACCACCGTTGAGCAGTACCAGCAGGAGGTCGCCCGGCTGGTTACCGAGGAGGTCCACGCACCGAGGTTGCCAGTGTTCATCCCGGCCCGTGACCTGCGCGACGAGGTGTTCGCCCTAATCAAAGGGCGCCAATACCCGGATCAGACCCGCGACCTGTACCTGATCGCCGGCCAGCTCTGCGGCCTCCTTGCGATGGTGTCGCTCAACCTCGGCGATCGCCACTCGGCAACCGTCCAGGCTCGCACGACCTGGCGGCTGGCTGACCTGGCCGGGCACAACGGTCTCCGCGCCTGGGCGCGGGGAACACAGAGCCTGATGGCATACCGCAGCGGCGACCCGGAGGGCGCGACCCGCTATGCCCGAGCCGGCCGCCGCTATGCCACCAGCGGCACGGCGATGGTCCGACTGGCTGGCATGGAGGCCCGCGCCCGGGCCAGTCTGGGTGACCTCCCCGGCACGAAGCAAGCACTGAGTATCGCCAAGGACGTCCAGGCGCGGGTCTCGACGCCTGACCAACTCGGTGGCATCTTCACCGTCAACAACGCCAGGCATGCGTTCTACGTCGGCGACTGCTACGTCTGGTTCCGCCAGGCAGAGCAGCTCAGGATCGCCGAGGCTGAAGCCCTCAACGCGGTCCGCCACTACGAAGCCGGGCCGTCGGAGCAGCGCAGTTTCAGCGAGGAGGCGCTCGCCCGCCTGATCGTCGCCGATGCGCGCTTCCACCAAGGGGAACTCGAAGGCGCCTACGAGGCGGCCCGCCCAGTCCTCGCCCTTCCCCCCGAATACCGCATCACCCAAGTGGTGGAGCACCTCGACTCCCTCGCCCAGCAGCTCACCGCGCCCAAATACCGCAGCGACCCGCTCGCCCTGGAACTCCGCGACCAGATCCGGGCCATCAGCGCCCCAGCCTCGGCCTAACGACCCCTCAGCCAGCCTTTCGAAGGTTTCGGCGATTCAGGTACTTGGCGCATGCGGGAGGTATTCAGCGAGCCATCGCCACGATGAAAGAGGCGAACGCGAGGAAGGCGACGAGCGCGGAGGCGGGCCAAGGCAGTCCCTGCCAGCCCGATGCTGGCACTGCTCATACACTGGGAACTCATCCGCCCATGGAAGTTGACGGCATGCCCGCAGCGGCACTCCCGTTCAGCAGCGCCGCGACAGGCATCACCGCCGCCTCAGGAGTCATCCATCGCCGGATCACCAGCGCCTGCGTCCTGTCCTCGTTGGTCAGCCTGGCGACTTGGATATGGTAGAACAACCTGGCCACGACCTCCTCGGCGAGCGCCTGGCCAACCTGGGTCCTCCAGTGATCACGCAGCGACCTCGGACTCATAGCTCTTTATCGACCTATCCAGGACCGATCTTCGACAGCGCCTTCTTGGCTTCCTTACGCACCCATGAAGCCGGGTGTTCCAAGAACCGCTCAACGGCCGGCCGCGCCTCCTGCACCTGGAGTTTCCCTAGCGCCATGACTGCGTAACCCGCCACATCGTCGTCGTCGAGGAGATCGAGTAGCACGGGAACTACACGTTCACGCATGCGAGCCATGTTCCCCAACGCCACCACCACAAAGCCACGCTCACTCCCGTGCTGCCGGTCCGTTGCTAAGCCAAGCAACTCGTCCAGGACTGACTCGTCTGCTACAACTTCAAGAGCGTCACCGATCGCCCAGCGCACACTGTCGCCCGGCGGATCATGATCGGGCACTGTCCGCAGAAATTCCTCAGCCAACGGCCGAGCTGCCGCAGGGCGCGCCCACTTGCTACCGAGTGCATGGATAATGTCGAGCTTCACTGACCTATCCGACATTGTCGGTAGCCAATGGAGGAGAATCGGGACCGCTCGACGGTAGTCGACCCCTCGCTGGCGCAACTCGCCAATCGTATCGACCGGAAACCCAGCTCCAGCGAGCTCCGCGAGAACCGGCTCAGCCGCCCGCTGGTAGTCCTCCTGGCGAAGCTGCTTCTCTTGCTTCACCTCCTCGACGAAGGTCTGATAGCCGGAATCCTGTTCCAACTCCGCCATGAGCTCGGCCGCTGTCCTCGGCCGACGTTCAGACCGCCCACTGGTCATGGCAAGTACCTCAGGAAGACCTGTTTGGCGGCGATCGCATCCTGCAGCGGCCCGGATAATACCCACTCCCCGCGGCGTGGGTGGTGTAGTTGTAGCCCTGATAGCCGCTTGAGGCCGACGAGGCCGCCCACGTGCCAGTCGTCGAAGTGTTTTGGCTGTCGGAGTTGTCGACCAGCACCACCTGCCTGCCGACCGGCACCCCGTCGTCGCTGCGGGCCGACAGCGTCCCGTCACCGAAGTACGCCCAGCCCCAGCGCGGCGGTCGCGATCATGACTGTAGGTGTTCTGTCGGCCTGGTGTCGGTCTTCTATCCTTCTGCTTGTATCGCCTCTTCCTCCAACCTGATAGGCATTCGCGTCCTTTTACGAGTGCAGCTCAGGGAGGTCTCTCATGCGCCGACCGCTTGTGCGTGCGCTGGTGCTGGTGTCGGTCATTGCGGTGCTGCTCGGTGCGGTGCGGCTTCCGGCGGTGATCGCCCCCGCACGCCAGGACGCGGTGGCGGCGGCCGCTGCTCACGGCGGGCCGAGTCTGCTGGACCGCCTCAAGCACGCTCTCGGGATTGGCACCGCCAAGCAGCGGCCGAGCCTGGTGGACGACGGGCGGCGCGCCCTCCCGGATAACCAGGCGACCAGCGGTCCGGCCGGGAGGGCGACGCCGAAGCCGCCGGCCGAGCGGGCGAAGGAGCTGGCGGCTCGGCGCCAGGCCAACGCCCGCTTCTGGCAGCTCAGCGACGGCCGCATCCAGGCGGAGCTGTCGCCCACCCCGCTCAACTACCGCGACCGCCACGGCCAGTGGCAGCCGATCAGCACCAAGGTCGTCCCGACCACCACCGAGCCGGGGTTTGTGGCCGGCAACCAGACCAACCGGTTCTCGACCTTCTTCGGGTCGAGCCTTGCGAGCCTGCTGCGGGTCGAGGTGGGTGCGGCCCAGCTCACCCTCGGCCTCGCGGGCGCCAACCAGCGGCAGCGGGTCACGCCGACGGTGAGTGGCGATACGGTCACTTACCCGCAGGTCCGCAGCGGTGTGGATCTTGTCTACCAGGTGACCGAGACCGGCGTGAAGGAGCGGCTGGTCCTGACCGCCCCGCCCACCGATCCCACCTTCACGTTCACCCTGCACACCAGCGGAGCGGGGGCCCAGGCCCGCCCGGACGGGACCATTGCGCTGGTGGCTGGCGACGGCCGCCCGGTGTTCGCGCTGCCCCGGCTGTTCATGGTCGACGCCAAGGACGACCCGACCTCGCCCTATGGCAAGGCCTGGAGCGCGGGCGTGACCCAGTCGCTCAGCGGTCAGGGCGCCAGCCAGCAGGGCGCCGACGCGCAGGTGACGGTGCGGGCAGACAGCGCCTGGCTGGCGAGCTCCGCGCGGGTCTACCCGGTGGTGGTTGACCCCACCATCAAGATCCAGCAGCTCCCCGGCGAGGCGGTCGACGCCATGGTCGTCTCCGACCAGGCAACCACCAACTTCGGCAGCGACTGGGACCTTGGCGTCGGCACCACCCGGACCTCGATCGAGCGGAGCCTGGTGCAGTTCGACCTGCGCACGATCAAGACCGGAACTCAGATTGACGCGGCTGACCTGCGCCTGTTCTACGACCAGGTCGACTACTCCGACGCCAACGCCGTGACCATCGAGGCCCACCGGGTCACCAGCGCCTGGGCCGAGTCGACAGTGACCTGGAACACGGTCTCGTCGGCGGTGGGGGAGGCCGGCAACACCACCCAGACCAAGCCCGCCAACGCTGGTGGCGGCCACTGGCACGACTTCAGCGTGAAGAGCATCGTCCAGTCGTGGCTGAACGGCACCAACCCCAACTACGGGTTTGTGCTCAAGGGCGCCAGCGAGGCGCTCAAGCAGGGCGCGTTGCTCTATGAGGCCAGCGAGGACGGGTTTCATGAGCGCAACAACGCGCCCATGCTGGTGGTCACCTACGGCATCCCGGGCGTGGCGCTGAACCCGACGACCACCGTGCATGCCACTGGCGGCGAGCTGTCGTGGCCCGCGTACGTCAACACCACCGGGGACTCCGCCAACGACGCGGTCGAGTACCAGGTGCACCGCAACCCCGGGCAGCTGTTCAAGCCGGGCGCCGCCACGCTGGTGGCCCCGCTGCCGACGACGCAGACCTCCTACATCGACACCACCGCGACGCCGACCGCGCCGGACAACGCCGAGCCGGCTGACCAGGACTACTGGTACATGGTCGCGGTGAAGACCCGCGGCGGGCAGGTGATCGCCGGGCCGACCCAGCGGGTCACGGTGCCGAAAGCCGGCATGACCCTGAAGCTGTACCAGAACGCGATCGACACCACACTGACCAGCGCGGCGCCGGCCACCAACCAGAACCTGCTCGACGGCCACGCGGTGCTGGAGGCTGGCAACGACAACACCGCTCATGGGGTCTCCCGCGCCGTGGTGAAGTTCCCGAGCATCACCGGGATTCCCACCGGAGCCACCGTGGTGGATGCCCAGCTCCGGCTGTGGCAGCAGGAGAAGCACGGGGTGGGCTCCAGCTACGAGGCGCACGCCCTGAGCCAGGACTTCGACCAGGCCACCGCGACCTGGAACAGGGCCAGCACGGCGACGGCATGGACGACCCCGGGTGGCGACTTCGCTGCGACGGTGGCAGACACCGAGGGCGTCAGCGGCCAGCCGCAGTCGCACGACTGGCACGTCGAGCAGATCGTGACCGGCTGGCTGGCCAATCCCGTCAGCAACCACGGCCTGCTGATCAAGGCGGTCAACGAGACGACCCCGCTGGCCCACGGCACCTATATGAGCGCCGAGGGCGAGGAGCCGCTGTTCCGGCCCAAGCTCCAGGTCATCTACATGGAGAAGACCACCGAGGACACCTACTACGCGCCCTCGACGCCGCAGGCGATGGCTGCCGGCGACACCGTCACCGTCCCGGTCACGGTCACCAACACCACCGGGTCGACCCTCAAGGCCAGCGACTACGCCCTTACCTACCACTGGACGCTGCCGGACGGGACCGACCAGACCAGCAGTGGCAACCAGGTCCAGACCACGCTGCCCGCCGACCTCGCGCCAGGCGCGATGGAGACCGTCCAGGCCCCGCTGAAGGCGCCGTCACCTGCCGACCCGGGCGGCGATCGGACCGCCTACACGGCGGGCTGGGACCTGCTCAACACCACGACGGGGACCTACCTGTCAGCCTCGGCGCAGGTCCCGGCACTGGCGCAGAACGTCCAGGTAGAGCAGCCCACCTCCGACCAGCTGGGGCTGGAGCGGTTCTACCAGTACGCCGGCAAGAACACCGGGGCGGGTTCGACCGCGATGGTCAACCAGCACGCCGGGAACCTGGTGTGGTCCTACAACCCGATCGCCAACCCCAGCCGCGGACCCGCCACCTTCGTGCATGGGCAGCCCGCTGGAATTCCACCCGCCAGGGCAGGACTGGCCCACCACGATCAAGCTGACCGATGGGGACGGGACCACCCACACGTTCACCCTCAACAAGCACGGCTCGACCGACACCAGCCTGTGGGACTACGACCACCCGCTCGGGGTGCACCTGTTCCTGCAGAAGATGCCAGCGGCCGCAATCGCCGACGACCCGTCGCGGACCTGGGTGATGACGCGGCCGGACCGGACCCAGTTCTTCTTCGATGCCGACGGCTACCAGTCGGCGACGCGTGACAAGAACGGCAACGAGCTGCTGTTCACCTATGAGCATCGCAAGTCCAACAACAAGCCGATCGAGTTCCTGCAGTACCTGACGGATGCGGCTGGGCGCCAGACGCTCACGCTGACCTATTACGTGAAGGGCCAGAGCTACAGCTACTACGACTCCAGCTCGAACCAGAAGCTCACCGGGTCGAACCTGACCAACCCGTTCATCATCGACCAAGTCGCCTCGATCACCGACGTCAGCGGCCGCAAGCTCGCCTTCACCTACTCGGATAAAGGGCTGCTGAAGGAGGTCGTGGACGGGGCCGGGAACGCGGCGGCCAAGACGTTCTTGTTCGACTACGACATGACGCAGGGCAACAAGAACGTCAAGCTGGTCAAAGTCACCGACCCGCGCGGCCATGCGACCAGCCTCGTCTACAACAACCCCCCGGTCGACGACCCGCAGTTCCACTGGTGGGCCAAGACCATCACCGACCGGCTCGGCAACGCCACCAGCTTCGCCTACCTGGACCCGGACGGCCCGCAGGGCGGCCAGGTCCAGACGACGGTCACCGACGCCCGCAGCAACTCCACCGTGTTCCTGACCGACTCGTTCGGGCGGCCGGTGTCCACGACCAATGCCAAGGGGGAGCAGACCCAGCTCACCTGGGACGCCGACCACAACGTCAGTCAGATCACCGAGGCCAACGGCGCCGTCAGCAAGTTCACATACGATCCGAACACCGGCTATCCGCTGACCATCACCGACGCGCAGGCGGTCCACGACAACACCGCCGCCACGGTGCTGACCTACAACACCACCCTGACCGGCCACGTCGCGGATCTGGCCACCAAGACCAGTCCGGAGGGTCGGGCGTGGGCCTTCGGCCACGACGCCTTCGGCAACCTCACCTCAGTGACCGATCCCAAGGGGACCGCGACCTCCACGGTCGGGGACTTCACCACCACCTACGCCTACGACACGCTGGGGCAACTGACCACGGCGACCGACGCCAACAACCACCCCACCAGCTACTCGAATTACGACGTGGTCGGGTATCCGAAGACGATCACCGACCCGCTCGGCAAGGCCACCAACTTCGTCTACGACGCGCGCGGCAACGTCACCCAGATCACCGACGCCAAGCAGAAGGTCTCGACCTTCGCCTACGACCTGTTCGGCCGGCCGCTGGACAGCAAGGTCCCCAAGGACCAGGCCAACAACGTCTTCATTACCACCCCGGCGCCGGTCTACGACGCCAACGACAACGTCACCCAGGCGACCGCCCCCAACGGCGCGGTGACCACCGCGGTCTACGACAACGCCGACCAGACCACCTCGGTGTCGCTGCCGAAGGACAACACGTCCGATCCGGCGCGGACGTCGACCTACGCCTACGACGCGGTCGGCAACCTCACCAAGCAGACCGAGCCGAACGGGACGCTGACCACCAGCAACCCCGACGACTTCGCCACCAGCTACGCCTACGACACCCTCAACCGGCCCACCAGCGTGACCGACGCGCTGGGCGACAAGCTCACCTACGGCTACGACAACGTGGGCAACACCGTGCTGGTGGTCGACCCGCGCAAGAACGCCTCCACTGACCCCAACGACTTCACCACCAAATACACCTTTGACCTGGCCCACCGGCCCATGGTCGCGACCGACGCGCTGGGCTTCACGACCAGCTACGCCTACGACAAGGACGGCCAAGTCACCGGGGTCACCGACAAGGAAGGCCACACCACCGTCGTCAAGCGCGACGAGCGTGCGATGGTCAGCGAGGTCGACGTCCCTCACGCCACCGGCGTCACCCGGGTCACCCAGTACGCCTACGACCCAGTCGGCAACCGCACCAAGACGATCACCCCACGCGGGACCGAGACCACCGGCGACACCACCGACTTCGTGCTGGAGACCGTCTACGACGAACTGAACCGCATCAAGGCCAAGAAACTGCCGTTCAGCGCCGCCGACCCCAACGTCAAGACCGCCGACGAGCTCGACTACAGCTACGACGACGTCGGCAACCTCGCCAAGGTCAGCGCACCCCCATCGGCGGGCCAGACGGTCAGAAACGACACCGCCTACAGCTACTTCGACAACGGCTGGATCAAAAGCTCCACCGACCCCCAAGACATCGCCACCACCTACGACTACAACCCGCTCGGCGAGCAGACAAGCCGCACGATCACCAGTGCCGGCGGGTCCTCCAGCTGCACGCAGGGCTGGGCGTACTTCGGTGATGGGACCCTGGCGGCCGTAGCGACGACGGCATCCCGGTCGGCAAGCAGGTGGTGCTGGTCGACAACTCCGACAGCCAGAACACGTCGACGACCGGGACGTGGGCCACGTCGTCGGCGGCGAGTGGCTATCAGGGCTACAACTACGCCAGCCACGCCGCCGGGAGCGGGGCCAACACCTTCACCTGGGGCCTGCATATCCCCCAGGACGGCACCTACCAGGTGTTCGTCAAATACACCGGCGCGACCGCCACCAACGCCGCCTACACCGTCACCCATGCGACGGGCACCGCCGCAAAGACCGTCAACCAGACCACCAACCAGGGCAGCTGGGTGAGTCTTGGCAGCTACAGCTTCAGTGCCGCCAGCACCACCCAACAGGTCCGGTTGACCGATGCCGCCAACGGCACCGTGGTTGCCGACGCGGTCAAGCTGGTCAGAGACAACTCCGCCGACACCGACACCGAACACAAGAACTTCGCCTACAGCTACGACCCCAACGGCAACCTGGTCCAGATCGCCGACAGCAGCCCCGGCGCCACCATCGACACCGACGCGGTCACCTACGACGGCCTGGACCGGGTCGCCAAGGTCGAGGAGAAGCTCGCCGGGACCGTCAAGCACACCACCGCCTACACCGCCTACGACCCCAACTCCAACCTGCTGGCGCTGACCCACGACCAGATGACCGCCAGCTCCACCTATGACCCCCGCGACCTGGCCGCCACCGTCACCAACACCGAGTCGGCCGGGGCGACCCCTAAGGTCGAGCAGTTCACCTACACCCCCAACGGCCGCCGGCTCAAGCAGACCAAAGGCAACCTCAACACCGTCGATATGAGCTACTTCTTCGACGGCCTCCTCCAACACCAGGTGGAGAAGAAACCCGACGCCACCATCGTCAACGAACACACCTACACCTACGACGCCAACGCCAACCAGACCACCGACGTCTCGAAAAAGCAGAGCGCCGACAACGCCTCGGCGTCGCTTGCCTGGACCTACGCCTCCGCCTACGACCCCCGCGACCGCATCACCCAACGCACCAAAACCGACACCGGCACGGGCTCGACGCTGGGGACCGAGACCTACGCCTACGACGCCAACGCCAACATCACCAGCCAGACCGTCGCCGGCACCTCCACCAGCTACACCTATGACCGCAACCGGCTGCTGTCGTCGGTCACTGGCGGGGTCACCGCAAGCTACAACTACGACCCCTTCGGCCGCCTCACCGCCTCCACCAAACGCAACGGCACCGCCACGACGACGACCAACGTCACCTACGACCCGCTGGACCGCCGCACCTCTGAGACCACCAACGCCGGCACCACAGGGGCCAAGACCACCAACCTCACCTACCTCGGCCTGTCCACCCAGCTCCTCTCCGAGGACGTGGCTGGTGCCCTCACCAAGTCCTACCAGTACACGCCCTGGGGTGAGCGCCTCTCCGAAATCAACCACACCACCGGAGCGACCCCCACCACCGCCTACTACGGCTACAACAACCACACCGACGTCGACGAAACCACCGACTCCTCGGGCAACACCAACGCCACCTATGGCTACACCGCCTACGGAACCAACGACCAGGCTGCGTTCACCGGCGTCGACAAACCCGACCCACAGGACCCCACCAAAGACCTCTTCAACCCCTACCGCTTCAACGCCGACCGCTACGACCCCGGCACCGGCAAATACGACATGGGGTTCCGCACCTACGACCCCGGCTCGAACCGCTTCCTGACCCGCGACCTCTACAGCGGCGCCCTCTCCGACCTGCAGCTCGGCACCGACCCCTGGACCATGAGCCGCTACGCCTTCGCCGGCGGCAACCCCCTTTCCATGGTGGAGCTGGACGGCCACACCCCCACCCCCGACAACCCCGTCAGCGCAAACCCCCAGCTCAACACCTGGCTCACCACCAAATGGCAGGCACCCACCACCTACCAAAAAATCCAAGCACAGAACGAAGCCGATGAGGCGGCGAGGAATGTCTTCGTTCAGCTCTATGGTCCGGGGCGCGGGCAGAAAACACCCGAGATCTGTACCTGGCATTGGAAGTTCTGTAGGTATGCCGTTGGGCAGGTTCAGAGCGGCGCATGGACGCCAGAGCAGGGCTTCCAGGAGATCAGAAATAAGTGGGAGAAGGAACTCGAAGATCGGCAACTAATTCCTGACCTAATTAACTCGATGATGATTGCCTTCGGCGCTGCCATGACCCCGGAGTTCGGGCCAGCAAGTGACGCAGAGGCGGTTGCAGAAGAAGCAAGTAGTGCAGTAAAGTACACCGGTCGTGATCTGGGCTTCCGACAAAACCTTAGGAAAGCTATCGGCGAACCGCCTCCGGGAGGGCTCTACGATGCGCACCATGTGTTTCCAGTCCAGTTCGGCCGAGACTTCGCTAAACTCGGTATCGACGTGAACAAGCCAGAGTACGGCACATGGCTCGAGCGATCGGTCCATCAGGGAATCTCCAGCGAATACGCCAAGGATTGGAATGTGTTCTTGAGGGCATCACCTACACGGGACCAGGCATTCGCCTTCGCAAGAATGATGGCGGGGAAGTATGGTTTCAATGTCCACTTCTAATTTGCTTGACGTCCGACAGGTTCATGTTCTGGAGCTTCGCAGTCATAATTGGATGCGTATCGATCTTCCCGGGCTGGAGGGGGTGGCCTCCCGTGACATTCTCACAGGGAAGCTGGCTGGCGGCCCCATCGTAGGAGTCGTTCAGCAGCATGGAAGATTCGGCGATCTGGTGGGTACTTTCTGGGCCGCAGTCTTCCTGATCAGTGAGCGGCTTCGCGAGGTAATGCGGGCAGGAGATGTTACAGGCTGGACAACGCGTCCTGTCATGGTCGAAGCGACAGGCACCATAGGCGTCCAGCCTCTTTACCTACTCTGTGTGCATGGGCGTTGCGGTCCGGTAGTGGTGCCATCGAACTCGATGGGTTTCGAGACAGGAGGGGTGGGCCATTATCTCGATCCCAGGAAATGGGATAAATCGGATATCTTCTTGGCTTCGAATCATGATGCGATCTTGTTGTCCGGTCGAGGTGCTGACATTATCCGTGGAGCCCGGGTGAGCAATGTTGAGGTGAGTCCCGCTGGACTGGAGCCGTTGGACATTGATGAGTAGGCGCTTGTCCGCTCCGACGAGTTTCAGTACCAGCCATCCCAGGACGGCGCTGGGGTGGTGAGTGGTGGCACTAGATTCATTGCGGAATAGTATACATGAAGCACCTATATTTTGAAGGTAACTGACTCGGGGTGAAGGCGGCCAGGGAGAGGGTCTTCGCGGGCTGTTATTGGGGGCCAAGGGGAATCGGCCGAACAGTGTGCTACCCGGTGGCAAGATTTCTTTGAGCGGGTAGTAGCGCTGGATGATGATTACGGGTTGTTGCGCAGCTGGTTTGAGCAACAACATCTTCCTGAGGAGCTGGAGCGCCTCGTCGCCGAGCAACCTGGGGCAGACCTTCCAGACGACCTAGAGCAGCTGTTGCTAGCGGAGCCGCTTCCTGAGACCCTGCCGAAGCTGACCGAGCACGTTGCGGCCCGCGCCTATAGAGACGAGAATTTCGGTTTCAACCTTGATGCGTGGAATGGTCAGGAGAGCGGTCGTCGGGTCGATTTCTCTGGCCATTGCGGTATCCGCAGAATTGGGGCCGGCTTTCTCAACAACGCATAATGAAGCTCAGCGTGGCAATCGAAGTCGATGTGCGGCGGTGGGGGCGGCTTGCCGAAGGGCTATTGGTGGCTATGGCAGAGGAGTGGGAACCTGATTGGGGTTACATAGGGGCACAGACACTCCGAGAGCAACAGATGCTGCAGGGCCGCGGACACCGCGAGCCCGTTGCTGGCTATCTCACCTATTTGTCGGCAGCACGGGCCCAAGCGCTCCCGGCGGGGCTTGCTGCCATAGGTAGGGCACGAATCTACCGCATCCGCGACGGAGGTGTGGTGGTATCGCTCATCGATGCCCAGGCTGATAGTGGGCTTCCCACGGACGATCGGGTCATTGGGCTGGCCCGGGCGCTGCGGGATGCGGGCGGGTTTGACCCCACTCCAATCGATCGGGCCCGGATCGGGGATCCCGAGCCGGATCCACCGGAGATGAAGTTCCCCCCTGCGCCACCCCAGGCATCACCACATGGAACGAAGGGGGGTCGGATACGGTTGACGTTGCAGCATGACCCCACCCCGGCCAACGCGCCGGTGTTCGCCAGTGACATCGTGGGGTCGGCGCGGGAGATCTCACAGGTAGAGCTGGACTACTCGCCTGCCAGCCTCGCCGAGGTGGATCAGATCCTTGGAGGGTTGCCAGACCTTCCCCCCACCCACGTCCCCGATCCCGCCCCGGATCCCGATCCCGATAATGTGGCCCGCGCTGATATGGCTGCTGTTCGCGAGGCCATCCGCCAGCAGCACTATGAGCAGTACCGGGATCGGGCTGGCAGGGGCTGCCTTGGGCCCGCGTCCGCGCTCGTCGCCTTCCTGATGGTTCGCCCCTTTCATCGTCTTAGTAGCGATTGCCCGTTGAGTACCTCCTCGCATGCTCCAAGAATCTGAATCGCCGAATCGTCCGAGAGGCCGGTGGCGTGGGTGCTGCGGGTGGGTGGCTGGGGAGTTGCAGTGGTGGTCGTTGTGGTGGCGGTGGTGATGGCTGGCACGTGGGTGTGGTGGCGGGCGGCACCGTCGGCGGAGCAGCGGAGCCGTGGGGTGAATGCGGTGTGGGGCGGCATCAGTGGGTGGGGCAGGCGCATACCGAGGGGGAGTATCGGACGTTGCTGAGACCCTGCGTGCTGGCGAGATTTCCGACGTCTTCTTCCATGTGGGGCCCCTCGATCCTGACGGGAGCATATCGGTGGGGCGCGATGGGAACGCCAGTGAGCTGCTGGCGGCGCTGGGGCGGCTGGCGCCGAAGGTGCGGGCGCAGGCTTGGATCGGGCAGGTGACCAGGCGGTCCGATTGCTTGGCTGACTCGGCTTCATGGCCGATTCGATCGCTGGATGGAAGCAGACGAGACTCGTGACCGTCGGCGAGTGCGGCGCCTCATACGCCCGACGATCCGGTGTTCCGGGGGTTCCCAGTTGGCTTCATGAGGAGTGCAGTGGGCAGTGCGACGATGAACATCGTCGTGCCGAAGACCCACCAGAACAGCCAATCATGGCCCTTTCGGTGGGCGATGACTGCCGGGATCACCCCGAGGCACGCCGCGAAGCCAACCGTGAGGCCAAGCGCCGGGATTTCATGACTGGGCTCCTGTTCGAGAGGCGGGCGTCGGGGAGGTGTCTGGTTGTTGCTGCTGGTGGGCTCAGGCCTGGCACGCCGGTAGGAGTCGGTGTCGGTCTCGATGAGGTCGCCACCGAAGGTGAGCCGGTCGACAATCGCCGCGGACGGCTTGGGGTCGGTGAAGGTCTTGGTCCAGGCGCTGAACGACTCGTTGGAGGCGATAGCCACGCTGTTTCTCCTCCCGCGATGAGGCGATGTCATGAGGGCGATGGCGAGCTTTCGGGTGGGGCAGGGCGTCGGGGTGGGGCGGCGAGGCGGAAGCCCTCGCCGCGGATGCTGAGTAGGAAGACCGCGTGGGAGGGGTCTGGCTCGATGTGCTTGCGAATGCGGCGGATGTGGGCGTAGAGGCGGTCGCGGTCGTGGGGTATTGCCAGGCTCCAGAGCTGTCTGGAGAGTTCGGGGCCGGGGACGAGTGCGCCCTGGGCGCGTATCAGGATGACGAGGATGTGGAACTGGGTCGGGGTGAGGGGCAGGGGGGCGTCGTTCCAGAAGGCCTCCCGTCGCGGGACGTCGATGCACAGCGGTCCCCACGAGACCAGCTCGGTCTCGTCAGGGGGTGGAACCGACCGGCGTCCGGCCAGCAGGGCGAGGCAGTGGGTGGTGAGCAGGCTGGGGTCGAGGTCGTCGGGGACCTGGTCGTTGGGGGCGAGGCCGGCGGGTAGGGGCCGGCTGTTGGTTGCCAGCGGGCCGATGCCGAGTATTGGGGCGTTGCTGCTGCGGCGTACCTCCTCCAGGAGTTGGGGGGAACCGAGCGCGCTGCTCAGGCTGGCGGCGAGGCCACGGTCGGGAACGGCGACCAGCGCCCGGCCCAAAGGCGCGGATGGGTCGCCGTTGCTGTGGGGGTGGGCGTGATCGGGCCCGTGGGGGTGTCCCTGCATGGCGATGCCTCCTGCGCTGGGGGGCTTGGCGGCTGCCTGGGCGCAAAGCGGGTCGGGATCGCCTCGGACGGGTTGGGGATCACCACCAAAGAGAGCGTTGCGTGGGCCTCAAGCGTTACAGGCAATACGTACCAAGCCCCGCTCATGGCGGGCTCAGGAGGTTCACCTGGCCGGTTGAGCTCGCGTGTTGCGGGATCGCTTCCTGCGCCTGTAACCCAATTGTGATCATTCCAGGGTGCTTGGGCTGAAACGGAGGCTGTGCAGCTGCGGTCTTCATAACACAAGCCCAATTGGGTCCACCTGGTACGCGAGCAGGGGATCTTCTATGGAGGCGAGCATGCAGCCGTGGAGGAGCCGTACCGGACGACACCCGTTGTGGGCGACGCTCGTGTTGGCATTGGCCGCTGCCGGGTGCTTTCACTCCGAGCCCGCTGCCAAGCTAGGGAAGGACCAGCGAAGCGAGCAGCCGTCTGTGGTGGCGCAGTCGCGCCTCACCGCACAGCCGCTGTTGGACGAGGCTGCGGGTGTGGTGCGGGCGTACTGGCAGGCGCGCGGGCTTGCGTTCTCGATCCGCGAGGCAGCTCCACTTCGCGACCACGAGGACGGAGCGGCCGCCTCGCTGAGCGGGGGTGTGATTGAGGACGCACATGCGAACGGAAACCCGCCATCGCAGAATTTGACGCTCTCGGAGATCCACGTCTATGTGCCCAGACCCGAACGGTTCCCGCGTGTGTTCTTGGCTGCTGTGACGGCTACAGATCCTGACACGTCTCCTGAGATCTACCTCGTGGTGTTCACCAAGGGCGCCCGGCAGGCTCCTTGGAAGGCGTCTTGGTGGGTGAAGTACGCGAACAACACGCCGCTGCCATCAATTGTCGTGGATCAGGACGGCTTCGCTACCCAGCTCGCTCCCAGCCAACAGCGCAGGGTCTTGGTCACCGATGCCGTTACAGTCGAGCGGCGGCTCCGCGACTACCTCACGCAGGCGGAGGAGACGGATACACCGCCCCGATCAGGCTTCTTCACTGACACCGCTGACACCTACGGCACGGTCAAGGCGAACGAGGCGTTCAAGAAACAATCCGCCCAGAATGGCGTGGCTGTAGGGCAGAGCCTAAAGGATGCCCGCCTGCCGGGCTTCGCCTGCCTGACACGTGATGGCGCGTTGTTCGCGGTGACAATCCGGGCCGACAAGTTGGTTGGCTTCCTCGCGTCGCCACTGGTGCAGGACGCAAACCAGATTCAGGCCGACCGGCGGATCCCACCCGGGTCGTACCGGGCGGTCCTCTACCGCTACTTGGCGACCTATGCCATCCAGGTTCCTAGGACGGGCAGCACTGACCCTCGCGCGGTGGCGGTGGCGAGCAGTTGGTCCGTAACCGCGGTGACTGCGAGAACATGAGCGTTTGGAGGTTCCGCTTCAGCCTGCGCGACACCAGCGTCCTGTCTACGGTGTCGCTCGGTCTGATCATTGTTGTGGCGACGGTCCTGTGCATAGGGGGTTCCACCAGCCGCCAACCCCCGCCAGCACTTTCTCCGGTGGCGGCCATCGCGATCGTGCGGTCCTATGCCAACGGCTGGGCACGAGTCGTCTCCGAGAGAGACTTCACGGTGCTGAACCAAATCCAGAGCGGCGCGGCGCTGGCCACGACATCCGCCGAGCTGAAGGCAAAGGAATCGGCTGGCGAACCACGTCCGGAGGTCCCGCGACCGCGTGAGGTGGCGGTGGCCGTGCCCCGGCTGGAACTGCCTCCGTTCCCTGCTCACTTCCTGGCGATCGTCACATGGTCCAGCCGGGAGACCGACCCATACCGGGAGGTGCTGGAGTTCGAGCAGGTCAGCCGTAGGACGCCGTGGCGCGTCTGGGCCACGGCGCGCCTGATCGACAATATCCCGCCCCCACCGGTAGCCATTGACGCCGATGGCTACGCCGCACTGGTCGATGCGCGCGACGCCGAGAACCTGCGGTTCAGTGCGAGAGCGTCGGCCAAACTGCTGGGAGCGTACTTCGACGACCACCACGCCCCCGACGATCCAGCCATCGCTCCGGGCCCGTTTTCGACAGGGCTCAGAAAGCAACGGATGGCGGCCAATCAGAACTTCCAGATCCAACAAGTTCGCCAGTACCAACCGGGCGCATTCCGGACTGCGGCCTATCGGCTCAGCGACGGCAGCGCACTGTTACTGCTGGCCCTCAATGGTTCCCGGCAGGTCTACCCCCTGGACCGTCAGGTCGTCTCCGCGATCATCCAGCGTCCCGGACAACAAGGCTTCGGAGGGTTGGTCCCACCTGGAACCTACGGCTCCATCACCCTCCAGATGACGATGATGCTCGCGGTTACGATTCCACCGGCCCATTCGACCCGCCAACTCCGGGTGGTAGCCCGTCAAGAGCAGGACACCCGAGCAACCACCTCCCCTCCATGATGTCCACGCTGAGCGGTTCATCCCTCCAGCAGGCTAGGGGGAAGCTGTGGTGGGCGCTCGCCGTGGTCGATGCGTTCTGCCAGGCCCATGACGTCGAGGCGGTCGCCGCTCGGGGCGACCAGTTCGCGTTGCCGTAGGGGATTGGCGTACTCGTAGCCTGCGGATCGAAGTGCGCGATGGATTACGGGAAACAGTGCGCAGACGCTCGCGGCGGGATGGTTGCACATCCAGTCCTTGTGATCCCAGATCAGATCGGTGGCCTGACCGGAGCGAACCACGGCGATCACGTCCTGGGGGGTCGCCGTTGGTTGTCCGCGGAGCCTTGCAGTGGCGGCCAGCACCTTGTCAAGCTGCTGGCGGATGGTGGTGTCCCAGACGTCTGGGGATACATCGCGAAACCGGATGGCGCGGAGGCGGTAGGCCGACAGCGCCCTACGTCGATGCTGTCCTTGTAGCGCCTGTTCGACGTACCACCGGCTGAAGCGGCCTTCGACAGCCTCGGGCAGCCCGGACAACAGCACCTGGTGGGTCGGCGGCGGTGCGGTTTCCACACTCTCTGCGGCTGTTGGTCCGCCGATCGCGTTGATTCGCTGGGCGAAGGAGCATGCCGGTCGTGGATCCTCTAGCACCGATGGCCGAAGGCGTTCCCAGCCGCGATCGCACTCGAGGTCGTGACGTAGCTTCCAGCGCCAGCCGGGGTACAGGTCGACAGCGAAGCTGCGCCACTTCACCAAGGGCCCGGCATACCTCGTGGCAAACCACGCGAACGAGTAGGTGATTACGGCCCCGCGCAGTAGCGCCGAGACCATTGCTTCCTGCCCAGCCAACCTCGCGCCGGCCTGGTCGGCCTCTTGGAGCACCGCCTGTGCCACGGTGGCGGCCTCGACCAGAAACGCCTTGGGGGACCCTGTGCCAGGCCTGATCCGAGCCACGCGGTTGATCCAAAGTCGGTAGACCGCGTTGACCAGCGGTGCTCGGCGGCGCTCAGCGAGGGTGAGTTCGTGCGCTACCACGGCGCGCAACTCCTGGACCGTCATTTCCGTGGCGTAGGGCAGCCCAAGCCACAGTTCGGTACGCCACGGTGTCGGCCGCTTGACGATGGAGTCCGGGATCGCCCAGAGCCAGATACGCGCCGGTCGCTGAACGCCGAGTTCTTCGGCGACTTCAGCGACCAAGGCGTGCAACTCTGGCAGGTCGTGCGGTCCCACTGGATGCAGGTGACGTGGGTGCGGTTGTGGATCGGACGGATCCGCCGAGTTAATGAAGAACGCCGCTAGGCCAACAAGCAGGGCGAAGGGGATGACCAAGAAGAGGGTGAGTCCTAGGTGTAGGACAAGGTGATCCAGGAGCCAGGCGCCCAGGCCGACAGCCAAGCAGAACAGGATGGGAGGGATGGGACCGCTATCGCTCCATTGGAACAGCCAAGCCGGCGTCAACGCCCACGGGCGGCGAGAGAGGATCAGCCAGACTGCGCATCCGGCCTGCATGCCGCCTGGCAGCGTCTTTGGTATGTCGGGGTCCTCCGCGAAACGACTGGGAACGGATTTAGGCGCACCGGGCGGGGGAACCGGCGCTGACGGGGCCCCGCCCGGTGCGCGTTTGGGGGTG
>WNGG01002401.1_pt1 | contig 21198 bp, 26 predicted proteins | sample 5400661 | NCBI WGS metagenome assembly WNGG01 (sample SAMN13153372, study PRJNA577476) | soil metagenome | isolation source: 100 cm soil or saprolite under Garry oak tree replicate 1 | place: USA:California | collected 2016-06-15
TTCAGTGGCTTGTTCCGGCTTCTGGCTCACGCGTCTTCACCATTCTGCTGTAAAGCAGCTAGCACTTGTTCGGTCGTGCGTTTGGCGCGCCTGCGCCCGTAGAGACGTGCGGCAAACGAGTTAATGATGGCCACGAAGTCGCCCATCAGGTCGTCTTGAGCGGTGTCAGCAGTATTGACGATGACCAGTTCCCGGTCTTGCATGGCCAGGAGCGTCTGAATATAGGCAACTCCAAAGCGCGATGCCCGGTCTTTATGCTCCACCACGATCCGATGAATAGTCCGATTCGCCAACAGTGCCAAAAATTTGGGGCGCTGATCGTTGATGCCACTGCCGCATTCTTTGACGACTTTGCCGACCGACCAGCCTTGCGCATTACACCACGTGATGAGCCTCTCGGCTTGCGTGTCGAGATTCTTTTTGTTCTCAGTCGAAGACACACGGGCGTACACCGCGACGAACTGAGGTCGCAGGGCGCGATTCTCTGTTTGATCGACCGGCTCCTCGATGATCACGGTGCCAGTGGGCAGTTGATAGCCAGGAATCTGGCCTCGTTTAAACAGCCGGTAGGCCGTATTGTAATGGATTCCCAGTTTTTTGGCGTAACTCGATAACTTCATAGATTGAGTATATGCCATACACAAGCAAATATGCAAGAGATGGTAACATTTTATAAGATTCAGTAACAAAAGATGAAAGCTTTTCTCAATACCTGTCAGCATGGCCTCGTGCAGTGGAGCCCCCGACCAGGACGGCAGCGATTCGGGGATTGAGGGTATAGATGGACGCAGGCGACGTGCAATTGCTTGACGCCATTGACTCATTTCATTCATAGATCTTTCACTCTCCAGGCATGATCATCTGGGAAGGCGTGGAGAAAAAGGGAGTGACCAGGTTACACTCTACTCACCAGCACATCCTTCCACGACTCTAGAAAATACGCGCCGGGGCAGGTCAAATCTTTGCGCACTTCAAGGTGGCCGACGATGTTGGCCCTGGGTACCTGAGGATAGTATGCGCGAATAACCTGGGCCGCGGACTCGATCTGCGGCAGCGGCGGCGTGGCTGCTTCATAGTTCCCTGAAAGAGCGATGGCGACGCTGCGCGTGTTGATGTTCCAGTCTCCTGCGTGCCAGCCGATATGGCTATCCTCCAGGAGCCATTCGGCAGTACCATCTGGCCGGATCAGCCAGTGATAGGCGAAGAAGACCATGCGCCCTTCGCGGAAATGGCCGGACCAGATCGGCTGTCCTCGCACCTGATGGCCCAGCACATTGTCGGCCAGGTACTGAAAGGCATACTGCCTGACCAGGCCAATGGCGGAGAGCCTGTCCAGGCTGATCGCCGGATCCTCCTCGGTGTGGTGAATTACGATAGTATCAACGGGCCGCCTGGCAGTATCCAGGTCAGGCCCAGTCTCTGCCAGGGGTAGCTGCTGGCGCGCCAGCAGTTCCGCGATCAGCGCGTAGACCTGGTTTCTGAAGGCCTTGAGCTTTGGATCATCGTGCACCACGGGGAAAAACAGGGACGTCAGTTCATCTTCCAGGCGTCGATACCAGTCGGGAAAACGCAGGTGACTCTCCCAGTATTCGCGTTGAAAATCCAGCACGCTCTTCTACCTCCTTCCTGACAACCACAGAGAAAGACCCGATACCAATACTATATCATTGTGATTTATCGAGGACCCACCGCAGGTGGAGCGATGCAAGGAAGTACTGTGATCTCCCTGTGATAAAACAGACCCCATTCGTGACTGTTAAGAGATACCTCCGCTTTATTATTCATAGTAGTAAATGAATATTCGAATATACGAATGAAAGGAGACGGCAATGGGAGAGAAGATGACGGCACAGGTGAAACTTGAGTCTGGGATGCGTTTCGACGCGGCGTCAGGTTCAGGGCATCACGTCACCCTGGATGCCTCAGAACAGGACGGAGGACAGGACACTGGTTTCCGGCCAATGGAGTTGTTATTAGTCGGTCTGGGTGGATGCACCGGCATGGATGTTATCTCAATCCTGCGCAAGAAACGGCAGCAGGTTACCGGCTATGAAGTACACGTTACAGGCATACGCGCAGAAGATCACCCCATGGTGTTTGTTGAGATCACAGTCGAGTATGTCATCACCGGACATCACGTCCAACCAGAAGCGGTAGAACGAGCCATTCAGCTCTCTGAACAACGCTACTGCGGTGCGGGTGCGATGCTCGGGAAAGTGGCCCACTTAACCCATACTTTCCGCATTGTTGAGGCAGCGGAGACACAAACTGTTGTCACTACTACCCCATCATAGTAAAGAAATAGCGAAGGCATTTTGACCCTCAATGTCTGGTTGCCAGACGGGATCAAGAGAGTACAAGAAAACAAAGGAGTAAAATCATGGAAGAGCGAATGTCGATCATCGTCTTTTCGGGAACTGTTGACAAACTGATGGCAGCGTCTATTCTAGCTACCGGTGGGGCCGCTATGGGCCTGGAAGTGGAACTCTTCCTGACCACCTGGGGTTTGGAGGCATTCCGCAAGGACAACTATAAAACCAACATGAAGGTCAGCAAGGATTTCGAAGAGTATGCCCCGGTCATGATGGAGCAGATGATGGCGAAGAAGGTCCCTTCCTGGATGGATAACCTTAAAGGGGCCAAAGAGGTCGGCGACGTCAAAGTCTATGCGTGCAGCATGACTATGGAACTCTTTGACATGAAACTGAGCGACCTCGAGCCGATTGTTGACGAGGTAACTGGAGTAGCAACGTTTGTAGAACGAGCCAAAGAGGGACGTATCACACTATTCATTTAGTTGCGATGAAGGGCGACCCAGCCGCATCGGTGTGATGAAGAAGGCCGTGGCCGTCCCATTCCCTTCTCTCGAAAGGAGTTGATTACAATGCCAGAATTGACAGATATAACGATTAATAAAGAGATTGACGCGCGGGGCAGTTTCTGTCCTGGGCCGTTGATGGAGCTGATCCGCGGCATGAAAGCCTTGCCCGTTGGTGGTGTGCTGGCTGTCCTGTCCAGTGATCCCGGTTCGGCAAAAGATATTCCTGCCTGGATTCAGAAAGCCAAACATGAATTTCTGGGAATCTTCCCTGAACAAGGCTACACGCGCTTTGTTGCGCGGAAGACCCATTAAATAAAAGGAGGCAATTCCATGCCCCAACATATATTGATAGTCGGTGGAGGAGTAGGTGGAACGATTGTCGCCAACCTCCTGGCACGTGCTTTCCACCAGCAGGAGGCAGAAATCACGTTGATTGATAGCACGGGGAAACATGCGTATATGCCCGGCTGGCTCTACATGCCATTTAACCATATTGGCGCAGATAGTGATCAATTGATCCGCCCAGAGCGAGACCTGCTGAACAACCATGTGCACCTTGTAACCGGGGAAGTGCAAAAGATTGATCCCCAGAACCGCGAACTGCATGTTCAACACAACAGGGACCTGGATGAAATCGTTGGGACAGGTGGAGCGAGCAAGGCGGTGTATCCCTACGATTACCTGGTCCTGGCAACTGGGGCGCGCCTGGTTCCATCGGACCTGCCGGGATTGGACGGAACCGAGGGGAAATGGCACCACTTTTATAGCGCTGAAGGATCATTACAACTGCGGCAAGCGCTACAAACCTTCGAGGGTGGACGGATCGTGATTACGGTTGGTGGCATTCCGTATCGCTGCCCGCCTGCTCCCCTGGAATTTACTTTCCTGCTTGATGAGTGGCTGCGCAAACGTGGCCTACGAGACAAAACAGAGATCCAGTATCTCTATCCCCTGCCACGGGTCTTTCCTATCGAGAGCGTAGCGGAGGTAGCGACACCTCTTCTGGAAGAGCGGAACGTGCAGTATACCGTCTTCTTCAATACTGAAGCAGTGGATACCGAACGCAAGATCATTTCTTCAATGGAAGGCGAGGAGTTTCCTTACGATCTGCTGGTGGTTGTACCGCCACATCGCGGTGCGAGAGTGATCGAAGAATCAGGTATGGGCGATGAGCAGGGCTGGTTGCCAACCGATCGCGCCACCCTGGAGGTCAAGGGGCAGGAGCGCGTCTATGCATTGGGAGATGCGACAGATCTTCCCGTTTCCAAAAGCGGCTCAGCGGCCCACTTTGAGGCCAAGGTGGTGGCCCATCGTCTCATCACGAGGATACGAGGGGAGGAACCAGGTAACGGAGAGGCCACCTATGATGGAGAAGTGATGTGCTTCTTAGAGACGGGGCAGAACAGGGCAACCCAACTCGTGTTCAACTATGAGCATCCGCCACAACCGCCGCGGCCCAGCCTGTATTATCATATGGAGAAGCAACTCTTCAACCGTGCGTACTGGCATATTGTGCCGCAAGGTCTGGTGTAATACTTGCCTTTCTCCTCCTGTGTGAGTGAGAGCAGTCCGTTGTGATTGCTCTCACTCGTAGTGTGCGGTATTGTCGCCCGGCTGGCCATCAATATTTTTTAATAACCTGAAAGCCATCCCTGCAACGCCGCTGAACTTAGACAGATTGCCAACGACGACGTGCTGGATACATCCGCACTCTACAGCGCGGCTAGCTGCGCTCAGGCAATCTGCAAGGAGTGCGCGCGGCTAGCTAGCGCTCAGCAGCGATGCAAGGAAGAGTTTGAAAGGCTTGACAATCGTTCGTAAACGACGTTACAATATTCATGTATTCGAATATATTGTTATAATTGTAAACAATGAAGGAGGTAGGAAGATGGAACGCGAACGAGAAGAACAACTTTATCGACTGCAAGCAGAGCTCTGCCAGGTTCTCGCCGAACCGACGCGCTTGAAGCTTCTCTCTTTAATTGGTGAGAGGCCTCGACCGGTGAAGGAGCTGGTTGAAGCGACGGGAGAGCGCCAGGCGAAGATCAGCCAGCACCTGGCGATCATGCGCCAACGCAACATTGTGCGTACCGATCGAGTTGGGACGGAAGTGCATTATTCGTTGACTGATCCACGTATCCTGGAAGCATGCCATATTACGCGGGAAGTCTTACTCCAGCAGTTGACGCAACAAGCGAGCCTGGCGGCACCACTTATCGCTGCAGAGAGGGTCTAACAATGCCCATTTATGAATACCGGTGCGAGCGTTGTGAAGAGCGATTTGAGCAACTGGTTCACTTACGGTCTGATCAACCACCCGTGACCTGTCCACGATGTGGCACCCAGGAGGTACGCAAGCAAATATCATCGTTTGCGACCACTGCGAAAGGCCAGGCAACCAATCAGTCCAGTTGTGCACCTACAGGTGGCTGAAGCATTCGCTAGTTGAGAGCGGTCGCTCTTACAACACGAGAATGTATCATTGTGGCGAAGGATAGAAGTAAGCACGAAAGATGAAAGAACGATGACCACGACCTATGGTTTTGGTACAACCTTACAAGTACCCTATGAAGAAGCGATCCCGCGTGTGAAGGAAGCACTCAAAGCTGAGGGATTTGGTGTGCTGACCGAGATAGATGTACGCCGGACGCTGCGCGAAAAACTGGGTGTGGAGATGGAACCCTATATCATCCTCGGGGCTTGCAATCCCCCGCTGGCGCATCGCGCATTGGAACAAGAACCGGACATTGGTCTGCTCCTGCCATGCAATGTCGTTGTGCGTGCTGAAGGAAAAGGGAGCCGTGTAGAGGTTGCTGATCCGCAGGCCATGCTTGGCATTGTTGGCAACGAGGAGCTAAATGCTGTTGCCATGGAGGCCAAACAGCGTTTGCAGCGGGTCGTTGCCTTGCTGGGTGGCCAGTCATAGAAGAGCTAGTAAGAAAGAATTTCTATACTATAATCTGTATTAGTGAGCCACTACCCGATCTCACATGTCTCAAATAGCGTTTACTAGCTGGGAGAGTAGGAGCGTGCGTTCTTCCCCCCAGATTCCCTCCCATTCGCATCTCTGTACTCTTCCAGGCTGTCGTAGCTCGTCATTCTCAACCACTTCAGATGCTTTCTCCATGCTACGCCTCGCGCAGTGCACTCGTACAGTATAGCCTTTGGCATTCTTTACTATACATTCGATTCCTAACACATAGTTTCCCCACGGCACTGGCGCGACGCGGTAGGTGGACCCGACTCGTCGTAGCGCTTGAGGCAACGCAGGAGCGATGGTGATCTTATCGGCCACTTCCTCGCGGAGTCCCAGGAGGTAGCGCATGATCAGGTGGATGCTCAGGGCACCCCAGCCGTACCCTTCGATCCCCGCATTGACATAATCGATGGCTCCCCATTTTCCCGCCGTGACCGTTTGGCGATACTCGCGGGTGACGCCTGGGAGCCCTCCGTGCTCGTCCAATTCCCTGCCGTCCGTGCTGCGGTAGGAGGCGTCGATGAAGCGGTAAGCCAGCTCTGCAGCATCGAGGGGCATGTGTGCAGCGGAGGCCGCACCGACCAGTGTCATGACGACGGGAGGCCACGAGAGCGGAGCCCAGCCGTGGCTGTGGGAGGGCGGTTGCGCGAGGAATGGGCGGAGCTGTTCCACTTGACCCCAACCCGAGACTCCACAAAAGACCGGGGCAAGGTGCATGGCGTCCTGTTGCGTTGACCACTCCCCGGTCACGGAGTCATAATCGCGAAACCAGCCATCCTGCCACATCAGCCGGGTTTTCACGGTAAACTCGTTGGCAATGCTCTGCCAGAACACGGCATCGGCTGCGTAATCCGCCGGCACGGGGTCCTCCAACTTCTCTTCTTTCACCGCCGAGGCGAGGAAGTTCGCCCAGCGATTGAGTATTTCCGCGCCCTGGGCCATGCTGGCCTGCAGGTCCACGGGACGCACATGCTGGATGATGGTACCACCAGTCTGCTGTGGGCCGAATCTGCTGGAGACATCCTGCCCACTCTCCCATGAACAGGCGTAGACCAACCAGCCCTCGGTATCCCGGCGGTACTCCAGCCACCAGCGCAGGTAGGCCGCAGCCCCCGGGTAGAGGCGGTTCAGCCAGCGAAGATCACCTGTCCTGGCAAATATTTTGTCGCAACACCAAAGGGGAAAACCCCACTCGGGCGCAGTCCCACAGATTTGCCCATCGTCGGCGACCATATTGTAACTGCCGTCTTCGCGCATGCAGGGCAGGTTCGGGCGGGGAGCCGACTCGAAATGCCCCAGGATGACCTCGGCGGCGAGTTCAGGATCGGCATAGCTGAGGAAAAGCGCGTCCATCGCAGCTTCAGCCAGTACCGTTCTTGGAGCTTGAATCTGCATTCCATCCCATGGATGTGGGATAATTCCGGCGGAGGGCCGTATCGTCATACGCAAGGTCTCGAGGTCATAGACCCAGCTCCGCCGCCAGTTCTCCGGCCAGTCTCCCGTGAGTTGAGGCGCGCGTTCCCAGAACGCTTCATCGTCGGCGTGGTGTTGAGCCTCAGCAAGCGCGATCTCTTCGATACTATCTTCCCAATTCCGCCAGGCTTGATCCTGCGAGACGCCCCGAGCCAGAACCACATTGAGAAAATGGACTTTATTGCTTTCTAAGGTGAGATCACACGGCAGAGCGACTGTGCGCACCTGCCACCCCGTCTCTTCCCGGCTCTGAGTAACGCGCGGCCAGGCTACCTTCTTACCGCTCGCCCAGCGTGCGATGTCTTCGAGTGAGACGGCATATCCCATAGCGCCTATCGTTAATGCAGCATTATCTGCTTCACGTACTCCATGTATAAAGACATCACCCTCACTGGCAAGGCCCAGCATGCTAGAGCCATGTGCGCGGTCTTGCAGCGCATAGAGTCCATGTTCCCACAAACGGCTGGTGTGAGGATTGTGCGTATGCTGGTGAATGAGATAACAGGTCACGGGAAGCGGCGCAGTCGAGGTCGTCGCAAGAGTCAGGATGCAGCCCAGCGCGTGTTCCTGCACCAGGAAATAGCGTGCAGTGAGCGTCAAGCCATACTTTGGAACGATGCAGGTATATTCAAAACGGCTTTTCGTGTGCAACTGACTGTTGATGACGCACTTCTGACGGCGGAAATCGTCAGGCGTGACAAGCACGCTACCATGAATCTTGAGCCCGAGCATGAGATGAGCCGTATAGTGAAACTGGTTCCGCACGTAGCTTCCGAGGTTGGGCACATGCCAGCCCATGCCGAGCGGGGGAAGAGAACGTAGAACTCCACTGGGGTTGAGCTTCCAGGAGTGGTAGGGATTATCGAGGTAGCCGTGCGGCGTAAAATCGTCGTGAGGGATCATTGCGCTAGACTCCATCTTGACTGACCATAATCGAACTCTCGGAAAAAACTGGTCGTCTCGCCACATTGTATGCTACCCCAGTTGAATGGTCAAATAGCCTTTTTCTTGTACTTTTCAGAGTTAGCCTAAAAGATGTTGCTGGGTGATGCGTGCCTGGGCCTGACGCAACTGCTCTTGCGTTAGGCGTAATAGCTCGAAGGGCTGGTGTAATTGTTCTTCTCGCAACGCTAAACGCTCTTCTGTAATCATAGGGCCGGTATATCAAACAAGGTTCATTCTGAACAGTTTCGCAGAAGGTCCTGCTACCTCTTGTAATTGCTTCAATGAATGTCTATAATTGAGGAGGAGAAAACAATTGGCGATGAAGCTCGCCTAACGCCTTGTGCTGATAGCTTCTAGCGACCGACTATAGAGATGATCGGCTGTTAGAAGCGTTTTTGTTTTCAGAACTGTACTTATCACCTGACGAGCGTACGTTCGAGCATCAAAGCGCCCCTGCCGATAGAACTCTCTCAATGGCGGGGGCGCTTTGTATCATCGTTTGGAAGTCTAGTTCGCCGAGAGGGAACGCAATGCTGCAACAGAACTCTTCGCCTGGAGAAGCCCAGTTGCGTGTGAGCGCAGCGAGTTGTTCAGATACGGGACGCGTGCGTACACTCAACGAAGATGCCATCCTCATATGTGAACCGCTGGATCAGGCAGTGTCCGCACAGTTCGGTTGGCTCTACCTGCTCGCTGATGGCGCGGGAGGTCATGCTGCTGGAGAAGTTGCCAGCCGTTTAGCAGTCGAGACGATCGCTGCCGCCTACTATGCTCAGCAGACCTCTGGTTATACCCTCGAGAACGCGTCTCGCTCTCAAGGGGAGGTCAGGCACCTGCACGGTCCACTTGGTGATCTCGAGACTCTCATCGAGCAGCTCCAGTGGGCATTCTTTGCTGCCCATATACGTATTCGAGAGGCGGCTCACCTCAAACAGGAGTATGCGGGTATGATCACCACGTGCATTTCTGCTGTGGTTAAGGGTGCCCACCTCCTGATAGCCCACGTCGGTGATAGTCGCGCCTACCTGATTCGTCCCTCGTCTGCGTCCAGGCCCTCGATTACCCGCCTGACAATGGACCACTCGATGGTGACAAAACTCGCGCGGGCCGGTGCCATATCTCCCGAACAGGTGCGCAACTCGCCATTTCGCCATATTATCCTGCGAGCCCTGGGGGGAAAGGAGCAGGACAGCTCGAGCCCTGATGTAACGACCTGTGTTGTGCAAGCTGGAGATGCCCTCCTTCTCTGCTGCGATGGCCTCTGGAGCATGCTTACTGAGGAACAGATCGCTCTGGTGGTGAGCAGCGCGCCACCACGGGTGGCATGTGCCGAGTTGATCCGACTGGCGAATGAGGCCGGAGGCGAGGACAACATCAGCGCCGTGGTGCTCTCATTCATATAGGGTGCTCAGGGTGTTCGCAAGACGAAGGGAATGCTCTCATCGGGAGTCCACGTATGGAAACAGATACTTCAAAGAAAGAAGCCAGGCAACCATCACGAATGAAGGCCGCTGCACTCAAATTCGTTTTGCTGATCGGCGTCATGAGCTTTTTCGCGGACTTCACCTATGAGGGCTCGCGCAGTATCATCGGGCCATACCTGGCAGTGCTCGGGGCAAGTGCGGCGGCCGTAGGGATCGTCGCCGGCTTCGGAGAATTGCTTGGGTACGGCCTGCGTCTGGTTTCGGGGCGCCTCAGTGACCAGACCGGTAAGTACTGGCTGATCACCATCGTCGGCTATGTCGTCCAGATGTCCTCGGTGCCGCTCCTGGCATTGGCCGGGAACTGGCGGTTTGCGGCCCTGCTGATTATCCTGGAGCGCGTAGGCAAGGCGATGCGCAACCCACCCCGTGATGTGATGCTCTCGCACGCCGCCAAGGAGATGGGATACGGCTGGGCTTTTGGAGTGCATGAGGCACTGGACCAATCCGGCGCGCTTTTCGGTCCGCTGGTCGTTGCCGCCGTGCTGGCTCTGCGCGGCGAGTACCGGATCGCCTTTGCCGTGCTGCTCATCCCCGCCCTCGTGACGCTCAGCATCCTGATCGTCGCGCGCTTGACCTACCCACGGCCACAGGAGTTGGATGCGACTCCCCCGGACGTGAAGGCCAGCGGTCTTCCACGTGTCTTCTGGGTGTATCTCGTGGGGGCTGTACTGGTCGCGGCCGGGTTCACCGACTTCCCGCTTATTGCCTACCACTTCGCGCAAGCGTCCACCGTGTCAAGTACGCTGATCCCGGTCTTCTATGCTGTTGCCATGGGCATGGGTGGGATTGGCTCGCTCATTTTCGGACGTCTCTTTGATCGGGTCGGTATCGCCGTCCTGGTCCCCTTGACGCTCCTCTCAGCTCTGTTTGCCCCGCTGGTTTTCCTGGGAGGTTTCTGGGCGGCGCTCGTCGGTGTCGCGCTGTGGGGGCTCGGTATGGGCGTCCACGAGTCGATCATACCTGCTGCTGTGGCCCTTATGGTGCCGGTACAGCGACGTGCCTCGGCCTATGGCCTCTTCACCGCAGGGTATGGTGTGTTCTGGTTTCTGGGTAGTGCGGCTCTCGGCATTCTGTATGGTGTGTCACTACCGGCGCTGATTGCTTTCTCCCTGGTCGCAGAACTCGCCGCCATTCCGCTGTTTTTCGTGGTGAGGCGGCAGTTCCGCCCGGGGACCGCTGACGTTTAACCACGCTGATCGTGTCATGGAGTGATGAAAGCTTCCAGAAAAGGACTGTCAGGCATGAACATTGCATTTCTCTTTCTTGGTATCGTACCTGGGTTGTTGGCAGGTCTTCTGGCTTTCGTCATCACCTATGATGAGTATTCACGCCATTATATAGACAGGAGAAGACCATTAAGATTGGCACTTGAGGCGGCGGTATTTGCCTTCTTCGTGTTTCTTGCTCTTTCAGTTGCTACAGGATTTGTCTTGACCAGGGCGTATATGAGTCAATAGCTGCTGGCAGATTGGGCATAGGAGTCAAACATCTTTCTAGCAGCGAGTGTTTGTGTATTCGGAACTTCATGAGCGAGGAGAAAGTGAAACGAAAGGCATTGGGGATGTACTGATGTATTCTCTTGAAGGCAAACAACTTACACGAGAGGAGGTACGCGTCATTGTGGCTGAGGCGCATGTCTGGCAGAAGCGAGCCGATCTACGGCGGACTGACCTGAGCAAGACTAACCTGATTGGGGCAGACCTGCGCGAAGCGGACCTGGAGAGAGCGAACCTGAGTGGGACGCGCCTGGACAATGCGATTCTCTTGCATGCTGTTCTCGAAGGGGCAAACATGCAAAACGCGCAATTACGAGGTGCTCTCTTACGTGGAGCCAATCTCTACCGGGCAGACCTGCAAGGGGCTGATCTGCGCGAATCGCTGCTCCATGGAGCCAATCTGATGGGTGCTAATCTGTCCGAGGCCAACTTGATGGAGGCGAATCTCCGCTGGGCGAATTTACAGGGTGCTCGTCTGGAGAGAGCAAACCTCACAGAGGCCTCACTACGCTGGGCAGGCCTGTTTGGAGCAAATCTGCAAGAAGCCAACCTCAGCAATGCACACCTGGAGTGTGCCAATCTGGAAGATGCTGATTTGCGACGGGCGGTAATGCGCGGTGTGTTTCTCAACCAGGCCAATATAAGGGGAGCGTTGCTTCCACTGAGCCTCAAAGAGAGGCTGAGCCAGTATCTTCGTGATAGATCTCACCGTTTCGAGCAACTCAACTAGCGTCGTGAGATAGATGACAGGTGATTTTATGGTCCATAGCCTCTCTCATGGATTGTTGTCCAGGGCTATTCAGCTAGCCGCACCTGGACAGGTCCGCTTACGGACCTCTTCGCCAGGTGCCTCTCCTGACAATACTTAATGTTATTGTAATGTGTATGTAACAGTGACATGCACGATTGTGAGAAGATTGTAAGGCTCCTACATTACCCTTCAAAAGGGGTGTAGCTCCTACCTGATGAGGTCTCGGAGGGTCTTAACAGAAAATTTGCATGTCACGTCATGTCGCCCCTTGGCAAACTATGCTACCGAAGTATCAGAGTTATATTTCATGAAAAGGAGAATCATCATGCCTAACAGTCTAGACAAGTTTACCAGGATCGAAGATGTGGTTGCACGCGAAATTCTGGATTCGCGCGGAAATCCTACTATTGAAGTCGAGGTCTTTTTGATAGGTGGTGAGCATGGAACTGCGGCCATACCCTCTGGAGCCTCAACAGGAACACACGAAGCTGTAGAGTTGCGTGATGGGGACAAGAGTCGCTATGGCGGAAAAGGTGTCCTGATGGCGGTAAGGAATGTCACCGAGACCATCCGCGAGAAGATAGTCGGCCTTGATGCAACCGAGCAGGTGGCACTCGATGAAGCCATGATCGACCTGGACGGAACGCCAAATAAGGGTGCTTTGGGAGCAAACGCCATCCTTGGAGTCTCACTTGCCATCGCAAAAGCCGCAGCGAATGCTCGACAACAGCCACTCTATCGCTACCTTGGAGGCGTCTCCGCCCGCACGCTTCCTGTTCCCATGATGAATATTTTGAATGGGGGCAAGCACGCTGACAACTCAACCGACATGCAGGAATACATGATTCTACCGGTCGGTGCGAAAAGCTTTCGTGAGGCATTGCGCATGTCCGCGGAAGTCTATCAGAGTTTGAAGAAGGTACTCCACTCCAAAAAACTCAACACCAATGTTGGTGACGAGGGTGGCTTTGCTCCATCCCTCAGCTCCAATCGTGAAGCGCTCGAGCTTATTATTGCTGCCATCGAGTCTGCAGGCTACAAGCCAGGTGTTGATATTTTCCTGGGCATGGACCCTGCAGCCAGCGAATTGTATGAGAATGGGAAGTACGTACTGGCACGTGAGGGCCGCACGCTCACCTCCAGTGAGATGGTAGATCTTTATGAGCAGTGGATGAACGAATACCCCATCATCAACCTTGAAGATGGGTTGGCTGAAGACGACTGGGAAGGATGGGCGCTGCTCAATCAGCGGCTGGGCCATCGTATACAGCTTGTGGGTGATGACATCTTCGTCACCAACCCGACTCGGCTCAAGCGCGGTATCGAGGAACACTCGGCAAACTCTATTCTAATCAAGCTCAATCAGATCGGTACGTTGACAGAAACGCTGGAAGTGATCGAGATGGCCAAGCGTGCTGCCTTCACGACGGTCGTCTCCCATCGCTCGGGTGAGACAGTGGATACCACCATCGCCGATCTCGTCGTTGCGACGAATGGCGGGCAAATCAAAACCGGGGCACCTGCACGCAGCGAGCGAATAGCCAAGTACAACCGCTTGCTCGCGATCGAGGATGAACTTGGCGAAAAGACGGCACGCTATGCAGGCTTCAGCGCATTTTACAGTGTACCTGCGCTGCAAGCGAAAGCCTAAGTTCTTCTCTACGAGAGTATCTTGAGCTATGGCAAGGGACTTTGTCCCCTGCCAGGATTCTGACTGATTAAAAGTCCTTTCTAGTGTCAAAAAGATACTTGGCTGCAAGGAATTTCCTCAGTATAGTAAATAGTAGCGCAATCAATAGCGATGAAGCTCGTGTACTGCTGTCAGGCTAATGGCTTCTACTGACTGGAGACATGTCTTCTCAACAGTAGAGGTCTTTTCAGAGAGCTCCCTCCACGCCATAATGCCGTACATGGGTACTTCACCCTCGTAAAGTCGCCACTAAACGTTTGGGATTCAGTACCAGGTCAATAGCATCAACCGGGCCAGATGCTAACAGATCTGCGGCTTGCAATGCGCCGATTGCCAGGCCTTCTCCTGCCAGGATTGCCACGCCGATAGCGGCCAGTCGCAGCATACCGACATCGTTCATGCCATTGCCGAAAGCGATCACACTGGCTGGTCCAAGTTGCTCCACATAGCGTAATTTCTCCTCGCCGCCAGTGATGATGTAGATGGGTAGTCCCAACACGTGTTCAAGCTCTGCTATGTTACCATGGGTACCCGCAGTCAGCGCATGCAGGGTAAGATGTTCGCTGAGAGCTTTCAAGCGATTCGCCACTCCCGGGATAGGCAATCCGTCTGTGGCAAGTGTACCGTTGACATCAAAGACCGCGTGTTGTAGCTCAATGATCCCTCTCTGGGGAATGTCTATTCGTATCATATTCTTACTCTCGTAAACGTATGATGTACAATTTCCTCTTTCTCATGCACTGCTCTAACGAAGACCGTTGTCCCTTTGCTTTCCGGTAACCAGGATAGTGGAAATTTGCTGATCGCGCTTCGCTACATGAACCTGAGGAGGCATTTTTGATCTTCTACTTTATTGAAGTGTACCACGTTCCTATCGACAGGCAAAGGTATAGAGCATGTGTGGTTAAACTGCTACCACGTGTTTCTCTTGACGCTCGCCGCAGCGATTGCGTATACTAATAGGCAAGTGAAGATTCGGTCGCGCGATGAGGCTCGCGTAACGCCACTGGGCTAATGGCTTCTACATGCTGCACGGCACAGAGAATGTGTTGTGGTTGGCAGTAGAAGTTTTTTTATGCTTCAGATCTCGAGAAACAGGTGATGCAATGCAAGGGAAAGCTGAGGGTTTTCAAACAGTCAATCGCTCGCGTGATGCCGATTCACTTCGTGTCGCATTTGGACGCGAGGGCTGCCCTGTCTGCATCGTTGTGCTTGATTATTTAGAGCGCTCCATGGATAGTTGGGAATACGAAGGGTTTAGCGATGTAGAGCATCGCCATGAACTCATCCAGTCGCGGGGTTTCTGCCCGTTACATACCTGGCAACTGGCGCAGCGCAGCAATGCTTTTAGACTCTCTTTGGTGTATAACGAAGTACTTACTGATGTATTGCATACGTTGGATGGCGAGGACAGCAGGCAGGCTTCTGGTGTGAACCGTGCGAAGCGCAAGCCAGTCTTGCATGGATGGTGGAAAAGATGGCGCCATCAAGCGGATGAGAATCCCGAACGGACGCCATGTCCTCTCTGCAGTAATCGTGCAAATTTTGAGCAGCGTCTCATATCGACGCTCGTGCAACAACTGCGTTCTGAAGAGATACAGCTCCTGTTCTCTCAATCTACGGGCTTGTGCCTACTGCACTTTGCGCAGGCCCGCCGTGAAGCCGAGATCAATGATCCCGCGCTATCGGGTCACTTGCTGGACTGCCAGCGGACCTGCATCCAGCGCGTGCTGGAGGAGGTACGAGAACTCATCCGCAAACACGACTACCGTTTCAGTGATGAGCCTCGGGGGGACGAGATGCTATCCTGGCGGCGCGCGGCTGTGTTATGTGCGGGCAATCCTGGTATTCGCTGAGCAGCGTTTGGAGAGAGGCGAGTGGCAGATGAATAAGCATCATCCGCATCATGATAATAAAACAAGGGGGCTATCGGTGACGTCCTCAATGATCATCGAAGTGCAGGTACGCCAACCACATCTTGACTGCCCCATTTACCGTTGGGACCGCGAACGGGAGCGCATGTGCGTGGCAGACATCTACCGTGCTGAACCAGGATTGCCGGCCGATCTCGCCTCGTTCCAATTGGAAGGGCAGTTGGAAGTGCCCGTTCTCCTGTTGAGCACACAGAGCTTTCCTCCGGGGGCGCTTGCTTCTGCGCGTCTGCTTGGCGCGTTGTCTCTCACGTCTACAGAAACGCGGGAACAGCAGTATCCATTGAACGATTGGGTGTTTGTCGCGGCTGCCGAAGTAGACAGCTCGTTCGCTCTCTATCAATCCTTAGAGATGCTCCCGCCAGCGCATCTTGCCGCGCTGAGGGCGTACGTCCGAGAGCGAACGAAACAGGAGAGACAGCAAAGCACAGCCGAGATCGAGGTGTATTCTGCAGAAATGGCAGCCCGGTGTATCCGCGAAACGCGTCTTCTCTTGAAGCGTGAACAACGCAGCCAGCCAAAGGGGAAGAGCTGGCTCAAACGGGAGGAGGAAGAGCGACCCGTTGCCTGGCGTGCCATTGAGGGGCTGACCGAGGCACTGCGCCTCCAGTTGCGGCAGGACGCAGTGCTGCAAGATGGCAAGAATGCACCCCATGCCCAGGCGGAGCATCTCATCCGTTTTGTCCCTCAGCGCTTTCAGCAGGCGCTTGCAGACCTCTTGTTTGATGATGAACGCCTGCTGGCATTTGTAGAACGCCCGCTGTTGCGTCATCGTAGCGGCTGGCTCGGTATGCAGACATGGCGTTCCAACGAGGGACTCTTCCTCGTTACCGATCGGCAGGTACTCTGGCTGCGCGATTTCTTCGCGCCGGGCAGTAGCTTTTTACCGGGAGGGTACATCGCGCATTCTGCGCCTTTAGAGCACTTGCAAGGAGTAGCTATCCTTCCCGCCGGTAATGTGCCGGTTGAACTGGCCAGCCGCTTAGAGCCAGGAGACTCACCCTACCCACGCCTGGTGATGGAGATGGCGAGTTGTACTGGAAGCGAATGCTTCGCTGTCGAGTTTCCACAAAAGGCAGAGATGGAAAAAGCCCTGGCCCAAATCAATAATATACTCCGTGCATTCCTGCCATATCCAGAGGGAGTGGATGACCGGCGCGTGCGCCGCCTGCCAATCGTCGAGGCATGGTTGCCCCGCGGTGCGGAGGCCGAACAACTCGCGCTGCTGGGGGGAACGGTTCCCCCAGCTATTGCCGAGCAGCTAGAGTCACAGCTAGCACACCTGCTGAAGACAACAGGAGAGGAGCTGCTGGCGGAAGCCACGGTTCCGGCCCTGGAGGACTACAAGAGTCCGGCACGCCTGGTCGCGCTCACCCGTCAGGCGCTACTAGTCCTCGAAGATACTCGCGGCACGTCCCGCCGCTCGTCGGGAGGACGTGCGAGCCAGACCGAGCACGTACATCGCTACGACCTGGCAACGATCTCATCTGCGCAAATACGCCAGTCCCTGCTCGGGTCGAGCCTGAGCATCTTTGTGCCGCAGCCCGATGGTCATACCCAGCAGCACGTCTTTCCCTTTCACAGCCCGGCGATTGCCCGGTTTTTGCCGCTGTTCACGCGCCTGCGGATCTTGCTCGGCGCACCGTATCGCACGCGTTGAGCGAGCGTTCGACAGGATAGGAGGACTCTCCTATGGCAGATGTTGAAGAGAACCGAGCCGATGAGCAACAGTGGAACGCTCGCCTGCTCAACGAGAATCACCGGCGTTCACTTGCCACCGTGTTGCGGCGGGTTGAACTCGCGGCCTGGCGCCTGGAGGACCGGTTGATCCGGGAAACGCCCCCCCAGCTTGCGCTCACCCGCTTCACCGATCCACCTGATTCAGACCAGCGGACCGCACTGCTGCGTCTCGTGAAACACGTCCGTCAGGAGGTAGCGAAACTCGCTGCAGACTACTACCTGGAGGTCGCCGAGGAGAGCTTTGTGCGCAGCACGATGGGAGAGTTTACACTGTTATGGTGCGACTTAGAAGACAGCCGACCGCAGAAACTGCGCAGATATGGTGCTATACACCCACAGGCGGATGACGTACTCGGTCCGCGTATCGTGCGTCTGATCGAACTGATGCTGGCCATCGATGGCGTGGCGAGTGGGAAACAGGAGACGATACGTACGTGGCAAGATGTCGGTGAAGACAGCCCAGAAGGATGAGGATGGTGGGAGGGCATACGGTGTGCTATGCTTAAGAGAAAGCACCAGAAGATGAGGAGGTATCAATAATGAGCTTGTTACGCCAGGGCAAGGCGCAGGTCTTGACCATCTATCTCGGCGAATCCGATCAGTGGCAGGGGACGCCGCTCTACGTTGCCATCGTCCAGTTCCTGCGCGAGCAGGGATGCGCGGGAGCTACAGTGACGCGAGCGGTAGTGGGCTTCGGTGCTGGAACACGCTTGCATGAAAGCGGAGGCTGGCAGTTAGCCTCTGATGCGCCAGTCGTCATCCAGGTAGTGGACCAACCGGATCGATTGCGCCGCCTGCTGCCGCACCTGCAGGAGATGCTCAGCGGTGGCCTGATGATGCTGCACGAGATTGAAGTGCTCAAGTATAGCCATGCTCGTCAGCGGGGACTGTCTTCTAAGCTACTCGTAGGACAGGTCATGGAAACGGCAATCTCAACAGCTTCGCTCGATACGCCTGTTCCCGTCGTGGTCAACCTCCTGCTTGCAGCCCCATTTCGTGCGCTTCCAGTCATCGATGGCCAGCAACGGCTCCAGGGCATTATTAGCACAGGAGACCTGATCAACGCAGGATTCTTACCGATGCGTCGGGGCTTAGTGCAAACGGCGCTGGAACTAGATGATCTCACCGCTGAAGCCATAGAATCGCCACTGGAACACGCGCGGCAGAGCACACGCACCGCCCAGGATATTATGAATCGGCAGGTACGTAGCGTGACACCAGACATATCCATCCGCGAAACTGCCCAGATCATGCTCGAAACGGGCTTACGGCGCCTTCCAGTCACCACGACTGATGGCAAGCTGGTCGGGATGGTAACGAGAACAGACCTGCTGCAGGCTACTCTCAGCAGCCCACTCATGAGCCCCCAGGCGAATAGCGTCACACAACCCTTGCAGCGCACTGCGCCACTCACCGATAGACCTCCACAGCTGCAGCCTGTCTCGAACTACCTTAATCGTGACGTAGTAACAGTCCGTGAACAGGCACCAATTGCTGAGGTGATCGATGCATTGATCACCTCACCGCTGAAGCGTGTGATCGTCGTCGATTCCGAAGAGCACGTACAAGGCATCATCAGCGATGTGGACATACTCTCACATTTGCAGGAGGAGGCGCGTCCTGGCCTGCTCAGTATATTAACGAGCTGGGCGCGTGGGAAGCCAGGGCGGTTGCCCACCAGTACACTGCAAACGTCTCCCGGGAAGGCGAGAGTGGCCGCTGATCTCATGAATCGCGATGTGGTGACCGTGAGCGAGATGACATCAGTGCAGAAAACCATTGAACGTATGATGACCATGGGCCGGAAGGTGGTGCCAGTCGTTGATGTCCAGGGGCGTCTTGTCGGAGTGGTGGGGCGCTCAGACTTACTGCGTATGTTCCTGGAGGATTAGAGAAAGATGAACTCGATACAACAACTGCCCAGGAAGGGCAAATGGCTTCGCATCTTCATAGGTGAAGCCCAGCAAGGGCAAGGCAAGCCGCTCTATCGTGCCCTTGTGGAGCTTGCCCAGCAGCAAGGCATAGCCGGGGCGACGGTGTTCCGCGGCATCGAGGGCTTTGGCCCAGAGCATCGCCTCTCGACTGACCGTCTGCCTGATATAGCAGACAACTTACCTGTAATCGTGGATATTGTGGAGAGCGAAGAGCGCATCGAGGCATTGCTCCCTCTGTTAGATCGACTTGTCCACCGAGGTATGATTACGGTCACTCCTGTTGAGATCGTCTACGGCTGGAGGAGCCCATGAACTTATTGTCGTTCGTTCAGATAGGTAGCATAGGAGTAGCTGGGGCCCTGGGTGCCTTGGCCCGTTACACCGTGGGGCGTTTCATTGCTGAACGGTTCGGCTCGCAGTTCCCCCTAGGCACATTGCTTATCAACGTCTCAGGAGCATTCGTCATCGGTCTACTTTTTGCGCTTGCTGAGCACAGAATAATCACCCCTACTCTTCAAATTGTGCTTGCGACTGGCTTTGTTGGCGGGTATACCACCTTCAGCACCATGAGTTGGGAAGGTGTCCAATTGGTGCGTGGAGGCAGTACACGGCTGAGCTTGCTCTACTTCGGCGGGAATATTATTCTCGGTTTGCTTGCCGCCGCTGTAGGCCTGATAGTGGGAGAATGGCTATGAGGTCATCTGCTCTTTCTACGCGTCGTCGTTTCATGATAGTGCTGTGTGGCGGCTTCCTTGGAGCAATGGCACGCTATCTGCTCAGCGGCGCAATTCAAGCGGAACTCGGGAAAGGCTGGCCGTATGATATCCTGTTCATCAATCTCACCGGTGCTCTCTTGCTGGCCTTTGTGACACCATTGGCCGATGCCACTCTTTTTATAGGGCCAACGCGCCGCTTGTTTCTCACTGTAGGGTTTATAGGCGCGTATTCGACGTTCAGCAGTTTAGAACTTGGGGAAGTGTTGTTTTTTACGGTCGATCGATGGATTGCTGCCATCATGTACATGGTCATCAGCGTCATAGGAGGAGTACTCGCTGTATTGCTCGGGAACTGGCTGGGACACTGGTGCATCAGCAAGACAACACGTTCCACTCAACGTACGAAGACAGCACGTAAGTTAACAGGCATACTCTCTGGGCTCCCATCTGACGAGGCAAGAGATGACACCTCTCTCGATATGCAGGATGATCTGCCACTGCTGGAGAGAAGGGATGAGCGTGAGGGGAGATAAAGACGTTCTTGAAGAACATCGGCTGCATTTCCTTGGCTTCAGACCCATAGGGGGAGTACCTCGCAAAGCGAAAGAACTTCAAGAGAGAACGGCAGGTGGGATGAGACGTGGGCATTGGAATATTCATCGGCCTCTTTGTCGCAGGCTCATTCTCTACTACTAGTAGGCCGCTCCTCTCAAGCTCGTTCATGTGAGCTATGGGCACGTCCGTAAGATTCGCTCGAAATCGACTTCTGTACCGGAGAACTCCTTTATGAGACTCGTTTCGTTGTGGTTTTGAGAATGGATGTTGGTCCAATGGATAACCTTTAGAGCTTGAAGGCTTGCCGGAGGGCAGAGGCTGCCGCCTCCGGTGTCTGGACCATGAAATGCTCTTGGTAGAGATGCTGGAGCGCGGTCGTATCAGTTCCCCAGAGGCGCGGGGTGAGATAGAGCCGCGGGGAGAGTCGGGCATGCAGACACATCTCCTGGCTCCCGGCCACACCTGGGAACCATGCCAAATTGAAACTGTACACCCCTTGCGATGCTAGCTGTTGCAGCGCCTGACCCAATCCCCGACAGAACTCATCCAATGCTTCATCGGAAAGATCCAGCATCGTCTGGTGTTCTGGAAAGAGGACGAGCGTATCTGCCAACAGACTCTGGGAGACAAAGCTGGTAAGCCAGGCGCTCTGTGCCCCTCGCCCCACCCATCGCTCTCCCAGACG
>WNGG01006649.1_pt1 | contig 21194 bp, 16 predicted proteins | sample 5400661 | NCBI WGS metagenome assembly WNGG01 (sample SAMN13153372, study PRJNA577476) | soil metagenome | isolation source: 100 cm soil or saprolite under Garry oak tree replicate 1 | place: USA:California | collected 2016-06-15
TTCCTTGCCGCCAGGTGACCCGGTTGCTCATCATCACGCCAGCGCCCCGCCCGCAAGTACACACGCCGCAACAATACGAGCCGTTGTACCCAGCGCCCCAACGGTCCAGGCCCTTGCCAGGTGAACACGAAGGACACGATCACCCAGAACATCCTCATCTGGAGCCTTCCTCGCCGTGAACACGGCCTGTAGGCACCGCCCCCGACTTGATCCAGGGTCGTGGTACGGGTCACTGGCGTTCGGTTGCTGTTGGGCGCCGGGACTTACTTACTCGGTCACCACGCCTGCGACGTTGAGGATCTGGCTGGTCTGGTGAGGCGACCCCGGCTCGATCCGTACGAGGTGACCGGCCCGTTCGGTGGCGTCCTGGTTGTCGATGTCGGTGAGGTAGGGGGCGGCGAAGCCTCGGTAGTCCGCTTTGCGCTCGGAGGGGAGATCCTTCCAGCCGGTGATGCGGTCACGGCAGCGCGGCGAGCCGCACTGGCAGTGGGCGGCGAAGTGCTCGACCGTGTAGTTGCGCATGGCGTAGTCGAAGGTGATCTCCTGGCCTGCGGTGATGGGTTGGCGGGCGACGAAGTCGTGAGCGCCGCTGGCGTTGAGGTGGATTCCGCAGTTCGGCTCGCACGAGTGGTTCACCTTGGCGATGAGCCCGCCGTGCAGCACGAACCGTTTCTCGCTGAGCTGGGAGGCATGGGAGTGATTGTGGTCGAGTTCGGCTTCGATGACACCGACCATCACGGTCTCGCCGACCTGGAAGGACCGGGTGGCGAACACGCCTGCGCCCTTTTTGTCTGTTCGCCTGAGTTCGTAGCCGCCGTTCACGTCGCCTGCTCTCTGAAGGGTCAGCTCTGCCGGCAAGCTGATCAAGGACGAACCGGCCGTTCCCCGCGCCGGGGACCGCGATTTCCACTGCCCCATACAGGCCGCACGACCTCGGCCGCCCGAGTCCTTTATTCCACGGCTCAGCCAGCGCTCGGCCGACTCGGCCGACTCGGCCGACTCGGCAGACGAGTTCCTGCATCTGCGACAGCATTAATCCTGTAGTACGATAATAGCGCAACGGTTCTCCTGCGGATGAGAATTCCTGGACAGAACTCTCAATTATCTCGGGAGAACCGTTGTCTACCGTGGCGACACGCCGACCGCGATTATGCTATTATCAAAGACTTTTGAATAACGCTCAGGGTATTAAACCCCTATGCGCGCTAATCCAAAATAGAGCGGCCCGCGCCCGGCAATGCCTAGCCCCTGGGGCGACCACGAGCGAGAGGGGCTACCGCGCTGCCTGCCTCCGATTCGGCGCTCTAACGGGCAGCGATAGTGGTCACCCAACAGGCCCCGGCGCCAACGTTACCCGTGAATAGACACTATAATTGTACGTGATATGTGAGCCAGTTTAAAGACATGGCTCAGGTCCGACGGTCAGCGCCCGTAAGGGTCGGCTTGGTTCTCGTCCACAACATAATCATTGTGGTCCATGCTGGGGTCGCGGGAGGTAGCTAGCGTTCATACCGTCATTGTTGACAATGTGGCCGTGACGGCAAGTCATCTCCTGCCCATTCCCGGCGAGGTCAGCGGAAAACTGTGTGGGGCAGCGGCGCCCGGCCGGCCAGATAGCCGGGCCAGCCGGGAGTGACCGCGGTGCGCCTGATCCCTGATCGGGACCGCGCGTTAGACAGGTGGTCAGGCTTGGCTCAGTTCGCGCTGTTGCCGGTTCGGCCGCCGCCCGAAGAGCCAGTACGCGGCCGACCCGACCGTGTTCACGGCGCTGGCCACTCGCCAGATCGTCTTGTTCCCTCGAACCTGCCTGGCCGACCTGTCCCGGATATCCCGCCAAGTCAGCGCCATGAACGCGACATGCACTACGGCGACGGCGGCGAGGACCAGTTTGTTCGGCTTCCGTTTCACTGCCACAGCCTCTCCTTACGGCGGCGGATCGGCGTCGAGCGGGCCCGCTGCAATCGCTGTCACCCGGATGACCGCTTCGACATAGCGCTTGCGCCAATGGTTCGCCGCGATCAGCACGACACCTTCCGCTACTGCTCATTCGTGGTCAGATCTCTCTGCTGCGCAGCCGGAGGACGGCGACCGCCAGCGCCGCCGCGCTCACGGCCACGGTCACGGCGAATGTCGGCAGGTAATGCGGCAGGTGGTGCGCTCCGCTGACTAGGCCGACCGGTGCGTTCACCAGCGTGCTGGGCAGCCAGTTGGCTATGGCATGGAAGGTGCCGACAGTAGGAAGCAGCAGCAGGACGGCGAGGGCGATGCCCACGGTCGCGAGCGTGCTGCGGGCCATGGACGCCGCGAGGGCGGTCACGGCGACGGCGAACGCCAGGTAGGCGGCGCCGCACAGAATCCCGGCGAGCGTCCCAGCGACAGGCAGTGAACCGATCAGCAAATCTGTTTCATACCATGCGGCGAGCGTGCCCAGGAGGTAGGCCATCGCGGCGGCGGCAGCGTGGACGGCGAAGCGCGGCATTACCAGCTGCCAGATGCTCACGATCCTGGTGCGCAGGAACGTGGCAAGGCCGCGCCGGGCGTCGAAACTGAAGGCGCCGGCCGCGAGGACGGCTACCACGATCAGGCCGATCTGTGAGGCCTGACCGATATAGCTGCTCAGCGCCGCAGGCGGTGTAGGCGGCGGCACATAGATCCGGACGCCGTTACCCACATGGGCGAGGAGCCGGTTCTGGTACTTGGTAAGCACTGGCTCGATCAGGCCGAAGGCGATAAAGACCGCGCCGAGGGCGAGCGCCCGCGGCGTCCGGATCAGGCGCAGCCACTCGAGCCGCCAGAGGTTCATCCGGCCGGCGCGGACCGCCTGCTGCGCTGCGCTTGTCATCTCGCTCCTAGGAACTGGCATCGGTGAGGGCGAGAAACGCCGACTCAAGGTCCGCTGATACCGGCTCGCAGGAGACCTGGCGGGCGCCGCAAGCGGCGATGACCACGGGGATACCGCGCTCGCCTGCCTCGATGCTCGTGGCGTCGATCCTGATGGTGCCGGCTCCGGCCGGCTCGACCCTGGTAGCCCACCGCTCGGCGGCCATCGCGGCGGTTACGGGTGCGGCGTCGCCTGCGATGCGGAGGACCCAGCTTGGCTGCAGGTAGTTGTCGATGAGGCCCCTGGTGGCGCCCTGGTAGAGCAGCCGGCCATCGCGCAGGATGCCTACCTGGTCGGCGATCCGCTGCACGTCGGCCAGGATGTGGCTGGAGAAGATGACGGTCCGGCTGCCGCGCATCGCGGCGACCAGGCCGAGGATCTCCGCCCGTCCAGCCGGGTCAAGGGCCGAGGTCGGCTCGTCAAGTATCAGCAACTCCGGGTCGCCGACCAGGGCGCAGGCCAGCCCGAGCCGCTGGACCATGCCGCGGGAGAACCCGCCAACCCGTCGGCCAGCCGAGTCAGCGAGGCCTGCCGCTTTCAATGCCGCAGCGACCACCTGGCCGTCCGCGGCCGTCGCGACGAGCGATCTGGCCAGGTCAACGACCTCATACGCGGTCAGCCAGCCGTCGAACTCGGGGACATCGGGGCAGACCGCGATCTGGTTACGCCCGAGGCCCATGCCGACCGTGCCACGGTCGGCCCGCCTGATCGCTGCCAGAATAGAAAGCAGCGTCGTCTTGCCTGCGCCATTCAGGCCGACGAGGCCGTAGATCGAGCCGCGCGGCACCAGAAGGTCGACGTCGAACAGGCCGGTGCCACCGTAATCCCTCGTCAGGCCGCTCGTTGTCACAATCGGCTGACTATCTGCCGACAGCCGGGGGGCGCCTGCGTGCCTGGCGTCCCCATCCTCGGCCGCCGCATTAGGCTGGTCTTGCCGAAACGCTCCCTGGGCGCCAGCCATCGCCTGGGCATCCTGGATGCCGCAGCCCCGGTCCCTGCCGAAGAACAGGTAGAGCAGGGCCCCGATCGGGGCGCTGACAAGCAGGATGACGATCACCCAGGCGATCTTTGGTGCGTTGCGCACGGACTTGGCGCGGGCCAGATCGATCAGGCAGTAGGCATCGAGCGCGACGATCAGCACAAGCAGGGGCACCAGCGCGGCCGGCAATTGAGGCGGCGGCTTGAACGCACCGCCGAATCCGACCCCTAGTAGCAGGTCGTTCGGCATGGGTGGCGCCTCTTCATTTCCTCGCCAGCTTCGCGATTCGGGGAGCGATGCCGTTCTTGTGACTGCTGGCCCCAATGGCTCGCCACCCAGCCGGTGACGAGCCCCAGGACTCCGGGGCTCACCGGCTGGCGCACCGCACGGCGATATCCGCGCGGGCCTGCCGAGTCAGGATCGGGCCGGAACAGATGGCTGAGATCGCCGACGACGTGACCTTCAAGACGACGTGACCTTCAAAGGGTCCTTTGACCAGGCAGCCGACGGTGTCGACGTCCTCGGGCGGTACCTGGACGTCCTGCCCCCCGGTGATCGCCAGGATAGGCACCGTGATGCGGGCCAGGACAGGCGACGGGTCGTAGGCCAGGAAGTCACGGAACCAGCGCGCGTTGAATCGCATGCCCTGGATCCGCATGACATCAGCCTGGGACGCTTTGATCCGCGCAGCCCGCTTGCGCTGCGAACGGATGACGTCGCTGTGCGTGATTCGCAGGATTGCCTTGACCAGTCGCGGCAGCCTGGCCGCCACCATATCCGTTTGCCAGGCAAGGATCTGCTCGGCGGGCCGCGCCCCGGCAGACAGCAGCACGGCGCCTGCGACAGCTTCGTCGGCGGCTAGCTCCGCCGCATACCAAGCCCCCTCGCTGTGCCCGACGGCCAGCAATGGGAGGCCGGCGGTCCTGGCGGCAAGCCAGCCGAGACTAGCGCGCGCGTCGGCGAGCCTGTCGGCCATTCCGACCCGCAGGATGTCGCCGCCGCTGGCACCGACCCCACGCTTGTCATACCGCAATGTCGACACCTGCGCTTGCGTAAAAGCCTCAGCGACCGCCCTGGTCACCCCGATACGAAGCACTCGGTGTCCGGGCGGCTGGGCGTCTGAGTCCCGGTTGGTCTTGCCGGACCCCGTGATGACGAGCGCGGCGGCTACCGGATTCGCCGCCGCAGTATAGGTCGCCGCGATGGTGCAGCCGTCGCTGTCAAAGCGCACTTCCTCGCCGCTCACCGGCCCTGTTCTCCTCGTTTCTGGATCGCGTCGTCACCGAGCAGCAGCACCGTCGCGAGGATCCGCCGGCGGCGGCCCTTCTTCGGGGCATTGGCGAGCGACGAATGCGATGAAAGCCTGACGGTGATCGTCAGCGCTCATGGAGGCGATCTCGTCCGGCCCGATACTCGCGGCGGCAATGCGGAGCATGTAGGTCCGCTCCAGCGCGCCGCGCACCCGGCGCTCGGACACGACCTGGAGCACGTCGGCGTTGACAAGGCGGGTCACGTGGCGGTACAGGCTGGCGGGGGGTACATCGGATAGCTCGGCGCTCAGTTGTGCCGTGGTGAGCGGGCGGTCGCCGAGGAACGCCTGCACAATGCGGAGCCGCACAGGATGCAGCAGCAGGTCCGCAGAAGATGCCACGGGCAGACCGTACCAGTTCGATATTACTTCTGACAAGATTCTCAATAACGAGAACAAGTATCCTGTCCGTGGCCCAGGTTTCCGCGTACTTGACCTCGATCCAGAAGGACACAGGGCGACACGTGTACGGCCGTCAGGCTATGGCTCAGGCTTTTGTAGGAGCACAGACACACAACAAGCTCGCATCCCTAGTGGAACGCGAGGCTGTTGACAGGGCATCCATGATCGACTCGCTCAGCTCGTCACTAGCGGACGAGGGTTGGAGCAAGGCGGTTATGGTGGAGGTGGCGGGAATCGAACCCGCGTCCTTCGGTACATCACCAGGTCTTCTCCGGGTGCAGCCTGCTCTAGTTTCTCAGCCCCGGCGGTCACGCAGGCAAGCCGCCGATGGGCTCAGCCGCTGTGAGCTGTCCTGGTCAGTCCCGCGGCCGAACTGATCAGTTGAGCCTCCTTACTGATGCCAGGACCCGGGCCGGAGGCGCTCCCGGGCTGACAACCTCACTCCTCGCTCAGGCGGCGAGGGCGAAGTCAGTGCGCGTAGAATTGGCACTTATCTTTTTACGGTCACGTTATTAACGAGGTCACGACCGCAACCCTCGACCCGCTTCCCCTGGATCAACTACCGAAGTCGAAGCCAGTCACCCCCTATTGAGTTGTCCGGCCGGCCATCACGGCGCCGCCGTCACGCCGACCGTACATGCATAACGCTCGCGCGCCAAGCGGGATTCCCAAGGCTGCTACTTAACGGCTGCCGCGGCGCGGTCCGCCCGGCGAAGCTGGCACGCCGCGGAGTCGGATCCTCGAAGCTAGTGGTCTGTAAGGGGGGTCCTTTGAGCGAACGGCGTCCACGTGGGTGCATCGCAAGGCGGAGGAGGAGGGCGTAGTGGCGCTACGCGCGACGACGACAACGCCGCGAGGTGCCCGCCTGGGCGTCGGGCAGCCAAAGAAGACTCCTCTTACAGACCACTAGCTAGCTGGACATGAGAAACCCCCGTGGGCGCTGGCGGTGGCCGAAGTCGCGCCCACGGGGGTCGGACCGGCAGGGTCGGGGCCGGTCTCACGCCCGGGCCTCCCCCGAGATGAGGCCCGGTTCTCATCACGGCGACTGGGCCGCAACCCCCCAAGCGACACCCAGTCACCCCTAAAGACGCCGGACAGCGTTCATCTAGTTGCTCTGTGTAATGAAAGCCGGATAACGATTCAGTAACGGGGCTCTGGCGGGGTGCCGGTACCAGGTCGCGTGGGCTTCACGGCGGGCTTGCCCGCAGGAACTGCGCCGCCACCGGTGCCGCGCTGGCATCAGCGTGCTTGCCCAGCGTGACAACGGCGAATGCGATGTCGCCTCGGAAGCCGACAAACCAGTTTGCCCAGGTTCGCGGTCCGGTGTGAGCCGAGCCCACTTGCCCGAAGACGGGCGCCCCGCGCACGTTGGCCGCGCGGGCCACGCCCGAGGCGACGGTGTCTCGCATCAGGCTGCGCAGCGTGCTCATCAACTGCGGAGTAAACGGCTTGACCGGCACATTGGCCGGGTCCGGTGGATCGGTGACCAGGATGGGCCGATGCCACGAACCCGACCGAACCTCCGCCGCGACCAGCGCCATGGCCAGCGGGCTCACGCGCACCCTGCCCTCGCCGATTGTGTCCGCGGCCCGCTCCGCGTCACTGCTTGGCGCAGGCATGGATCCGGTGAAAGCGGGCAGCGGGAGCTGCCAGCGTGCGCCGATGCCGAACCTGGCCGCGGCGGTGGTGAGCTGGCCTCCGGTGAGCAACCGTGACAAACCGGCGAAAGCCGTACCGCAGCCCCGGGCGAAATCAACGCTGAACGGCGGCTGCGCCCCGATGCCCTGCTCGGGCTGGTCGTTGGTGAACGTCTCCCCCCCGACGTCCTTGGTCTGCACACAGGGAATCTCGGTGTCGATGGCGAACCCGGCGTCGAGCAATGCCGCGCTGGACACGACGGTGAACGCGTCGCCGGGAGGGTAACGGCCGGCGAGGGCGGCGTCGGTCATCGGCCTGCCGCGCCCCGCGTGGCGGGAAACCGCCAAGATGTGCCCGGTAGAGGCCTGCACGGCGACGATAGCCGCCGCGCCAGGCGCCGACCGCATCGCGTGCGCCGCGGCGGCCTGGACCCGCGAGTCGATCGTGGTCCGCACGGGCGTTGGCCGCTGGCCCGGCCACTTCTGCAGGACAGAAACGACGTTGCCGTGCCGGTCCTCGACGACCACCTCCGTGGTCGCCGTGCCGACGAGCCTGTGCTGGTACACCTGCTCCAACCCGGACCGGCCGACGGTGGTACCTGGCTGGTAGGGCAGCCCTTCCTGGTACAGTAGCTTGCCGTTTTCTGTCGCAACGGTGCCGACGATCCCCCTTGCCACGCTGGAGAACAGCCGCCGTTGGACCACGTGCACGGCCACTCCTGCGACCCGGGCGAACCGATGCCGCAGGTGCGAATACGCCGCTGGGCTCAAAGTGAGGAGCTCCAGGAAACGGTTGGGCTGCGCACTGCGGATCTGGCTGAGCACCTGGTCGGGATCAAGGCCAGTCACGGCAGCGAACTTCGCCGCGGTGGCGCGCGGATGGGCCAGCCGGTTCGGCCGTACGCCAAGCTCATACGCGGCAGAAAGCCGGACAAGCGGCCGGCCGGCGGAGTCAAGCACAGGCGCACGGTTCGGCATCCGGGTGATCACGGCGAACCTCAGGCCTGGCCGCAGGTGGGGGTTGATGACGCTCGGGCGCCATTCGATCTTCCAGTCGGTGCCAACCCTGCGCAGCGCGAATTCCCCCTGGTATCGCCATGGGGCGCCGTCCTGGCCCAGGTCCACCGAGACATGGAAGCGGGCATCGGCATGGTCGCCGTGGACGCTGATGTTTCCCATGTTCAAAAACACGGCCGCGGCACCAACCTGCTGATACTCGCCACGCAGCGCTGCTGCCACCAAATGGGGCGCACCCGTGGTGTAGGCGGCAGCGTCGGTGTAGCGGCCTTGCTCCCAGGCGAGCAGGAAGTTTCGCACCGTCGGCTCGGCAGACGGCTCGGCCGCGCAGCCCCCGATCAAGCTGAGGGCGAGGATCGCGACGGCAAGCAGCGCCGCAACCAGCCGCAGACCGCCGACGGGAAGGCGCCGGGCGGCGGCAATGATTTCGGCCGCCCAGCCGCGATTGGACAGACCCGGCGCGTCAGCGCCGTGCCCGGAGTGCACGGTCCACCTCCCTGGCCGCATCCCGCTTGGCCAGGTCGTGCCGTTTGTCATAGGTCCGCTTGCCGCGGGCCAATGCAAGTTCCACCTTGACCTTGCCGCCAGAGAAGTACAGCGACAACGGGACCAGCGTGAGGCCACGCTCGGCGACCCCCCGGCTGAGCCGGTCGATCTCCTTGCGGTGCATAAGCAGCTTGCGCTCACGGCGTGGCTCGTGATTTGTCCAGCTGCCCTCGGTATATGGCGGAATATGAACGCCCAGCAACCACACCTCGCCGCCGGCGACCTGGCCGAACCCATCCGCAAGTGAGGCACGTCCGGCACGCAAGGACTTCACCTCCGTACCGGTGAGCACGAGCCCTGCCTCGTATGTGTCCTCGATATGGTAATCATGCCTGGCGCGCCGGTTGCGGGCGATGATCTTGCGTCCCTGCTCGCGTGCCAACAGTACTCCTCAGCGCTCCGCTGCCACGGTACTCCCTCGCCGCAGCTCAAAACGCCTGCGGCGGCTAGACGCGCAGATAGCGGCGGAGCGTCATGAACGAGGTCGCGCCGCAGAGCAGTATTCCCGCGCATAGCGCCAGGACGACGACTTGGACAAGGTCGGCCGCGTTCAGCTTGACGTTGAAGGTGAAGTACTGCTGGAGCGTATCCAGCCATAGCACCTTCAGCGCGAGCAGCAGCCCGGCGGCGATGATCCAGCCGAACAGGCCGGCGATCACGGCCTCGAGCAGGAACGGCAGCTGTACGTAGAAGTTGGAGGCGCCGACCAGCCGCATGATGCCTGTCTCACGGCGCCGGTTGAACGCAGACAGCCGGATCGTGTTCCCCACCAGCATGACCGCGGCGATGACCATGATGACAGCCACCATCAACGAGCCATCCCGAAGCCCATTGAGCAGCTTGTAAAACTTGTCGAGCAGCGACCGCTCGTCCATGATCTGGTCGACGCCGGGCCTGCCCTGCAGCGTGCCGACCACGGTCGAATAGTCGCTCGCCGGATTGCGAAGTTTCACACGGAACGAGTCGGGGATCTGGTCGGCGGGCACGGCCTCCACAAACGAGGGCTGGTTGGAGAACTCCTGCCTGAAGCGCTGGTAGGCCTGCGACCGTGACTCGTAGTAAACGTGGCGCACCTGCGGCAGGGACTGCAGATCGTTCATGATCTGCGTCCGCTCGGCTGCCGTGGCCGGGCCGTTCTGCCTGCAATCGAGGCTTGGGCTCGTCGAGGTGCACAGATAGACCGAAATCTCGACCTTGCCCTGCCAGAACGTCTTCGTGTTGTTGACCTGCTTCATGATCAGCAAGCCCATGCCAAGCAGAAACAAGCTGATGGCGACCACCACGACCAGCACCGCCGTCATCGTGAGGTTACGCCGGAGACCGATCCAGATCTCTTGGAACACGAAGTTAGAACGCATGCTCGCTCATTCCTCGATAGCCCGGTACCGAGTGGACGCCGCGGCCAGCTCAGTAGGCCTGGCCGTACACTCCGCGCGCCTGGTCACGCACCACCTTGCCGTGCTCGAGTTCGATAACACGCTTACGCATCGAGTCCACGATCGCGGCGTCGTGCGTCGCCATGACGACAGTCGTGCCGGTCCGGTTGATGCGGTCGAGAACCTTCATGATCCCGATCGAGGTGCCAGGATCAATGTTGCCAGTCGGCTCATCGGCGAGCAGAATCATCGGCCGGTTGACGAAGGCCCTCGCCATCGCCACTCGCTGCTGCTCGCCACCGGACAGTTCGTCCGGCATGCGCTCGGCCTTGCCATCGAGGCCGACCAAGTCGATCACCTCGGGTACCACCTTGCGGATGAAGCGCCGCGGCTTGCCGATGACTTCGAGCGCGAAGCCAACGTTTTGGTACACGTTCTTGTTCGGCAGCAGGCGGAAGTCCTGGAAAACGCAGCCGATCTTCCGGCGCAGGTGGGGAACCTTCCAGTTGTTCAGCCTGGCAAGATCCTTGCCCGCCACGTGGACCCGGCCATCGCTCGGCCGCTCCTCCCGCAGGACGAGCCGCAAGAACGTGGACTTACCTGACCCGGACGGCCCGATCAGGAAGACAAACTCACCCTTCTCAACATCGATGTTGACGTTCTCAAGCGCCGGCCGACTCTGGCTCGGGTAGAGCTTGGTGACATTGTCGAAGTGGATCACGGGCCCATCACAAGCGATCGACGATAATGGACTGACGCCGCGCCGACATCCGGACCCGACCCGCTCCTCCCGCTGTGTGGCGTCATGATGTCCCCAGGACTTTTCGGTGGCTCCAGTTGGTCATCGGACAGTCTAGGGGGGAAACTGGCATTGAAGGTCCAACACTTGAGAAGTGGTCAGCCGTAGGCAGGCCGGAGAGGGCCTAGATGAGCTGCGAACACCTGATCTGCGCGCAATGCACGGCACCGGTGGTGGAAGGCCGCTGCCCGGTATGCCGCGCGGCGAGGGCACAGGTGCATCACGCGCCCGCAAGCATGGTGTCACCGCTGCTCATCGCAGTGCTGATCGTCATGCTCTTGCTTGTGATCGCTCTGCACGTCTCTCACTAAGCTGCCAGTCAGCTCGCGGCATTTGCCCGCGCCCTCACCGGCAGGCCGTCACCGCCCAGCCTCTTTGCGGCGAAGCCAGCGAACCTCGGCCTCGATGAACTCATCGATCTCGCCATCGAGGACCGCCTGGGTGTTGCCTGTCTCAACGCCTGTGCGCAGGTCCTTGACACTTTGGTAGGGGTGCAGGACGTAGTTGCGGATCTGGGTGCCCCAGCTGCTCGTCGTCTCACCGCGCAGCTCGCTCATCTTGGCTTCGTCCTCTTTGCGCTTGCGTTCAAGCAGCTTGGCCCGCAGGACGGCCATGGCGGTCGCGCGGTTCTGGATCTGGCTGCGCTCATTCTGGCAGGAGACCACGATCCCGGTCGGCAGGTGAGTGATCCGCACCGCGGAATCGGTGGTGTTGACACCCTGCCCGCCAGGTCCGCTAGAGCGGTAGACGTCGACTCGGATTTCGTCCTCGGGAACGTCGATGTGGTCCGTGCGCTCCACCACAGGCACCACATCGACCCCAGCGAACGAGGTCTGCCTTCGGCCCTGGTTGTCATAGGGCGAGATGCGCACCATCCGGTGAGTGCCGTGCTCGCCACGCAGCGTGCCGTACGCATACGGCGCCCTGATCGCGAAGGTGGTCGACTTGATGCCCGCTTCTTCCGCGTAGGAGGTGTCGTAAACCTCGGTTGGGTAGCCGTGCCGCTCCGCCCAGCGCAGGTAAATCCGCTGAAGTGTCTGCGCCCAGTCCGCGGCGTCCGCTCCGCCCGCTTGCGCGTTGATCGTGATGAGCGCCTCGCGCTCGTCGTACTCGCCCGACATCAGGGTGCGGATCTCAAGTTGAGCCATCTCTTTGCGCAGCGCGCCAAGCTCGCGCTCCGCTTCCTGCCGCGTCGGCTCGTCATGCTCACTCTCCGCAAGCTCGAACATAACGGGCAGGTCGTCGAGACGACGGCGAAGGCTCTCCACCCGGCCAAGCTCTGCCTCAAGGTGAGATAGCCGCCGCGTTACAGTCTGCGCATGTTCCTGGTCATCCCAGAGCCGTGGATCGGCAGCCTGATCACGCAGCTCGGCTGCCTGGCGTCGCATCGCGTCCAGGTCAAGGACGGTTTCGACGCCGGTGAGCTTCGCGGAAAGCTCCTTGATCTCCTCGGCGGGATCGGTCGCTGCCATGCAGAAAGCCTACGCGAGGTGAGCAGCGCAGATGGTGCCTGGCATACTCACGACGATAGTGCGGCGCACAATATTTACTGGCGCAGCGACACGGGCCGCGATCGCAGCACTGTGCGTCACCAGCCACCTGCGTTACGCGGAGCGACGGCGCCGAGGCCGCCGCCGGCCGCGGAGGAGGTTCGAGAGCCGTGCGCACAAGGCGTTGGACCACGGGCCTTGGGGTGGCGACTCTGCTTGTTTCGCTTGGTCTGCTCGCCACAACCGGCTGCTCACCCCCGCCCGCGACCCCATCGTCTGCCGCGCCGGACAGCGAGCTCACCCTCGCGCACGCCCGCCGGATCTTCACTACCTTCGTCACCGCCGATGACGTGGCGCGTGCCGCGAGGGATGAGCCACTGGAGCTGTCTCTGGTCAACCAGGCGCAGCTGCCGCTGACCGTGTCGGCCTATGAGGGCGCCGACTACTCCGGTACTCCAGCCATCCGGTACCGCTATGGGGTCCCTCAGCTCTACGTCCCGCAGATGAAGTCGTTCCCGCTCTGGTTTGTCGCGGTCGTGTCGCGCACGCCAGCGGGCGGCGGCCCTGCGCGCACAGCGATCATGGTATTCAGCCGCCCGGAACCTTCCGACATGTGGCAGCTAACCGTGTCGACCCTTCTGTTTCCCGGGATGTCCCTGCCGAGGATCGCGCTGGACCGCACAGGGCATGCGACGGCGCTCGCGACCTTCGATCACCGGCTGCTGATCAGCCCGAACAGCGTTGGCGCGGTGCAATCGGCCGTAACCAATGACGGACCGGCGGCCCCGGCCGCCGCGATGGTAGCGGCCGGGCCTTTCACCACGGGTCTGCACGAAAAGATCGTGACCGCCAAACGCCAGGTCACCCAGCCGGGTCTGCACTACGACTCCGCCATAGGCGGCACGGCCTTTCCTCTTTACGCGCTTGCGACCGCGGATGGTGGCGGCCTGGTGCTCTACTCGCTAAACCGCAGCACTGTCATCCTGCGGCGAGGCAGCTATCACCGCCAGATCGGGGTCCCCGCGGCCTTCGCGCCGATTCTCTACGCGACCGGGCGCATGCTCGTCCGGTCCGAGCTGGACACCGGGGAGACCTACCAGTACGCGGCCTATGTTCCGGCAAGTGGCACGCCACGCCGGGCCACAGGCGGCAACAAGCTGGCCGTCATCGGCTCGCAGGGCGGTCCAACAAGCGCGGGCGGTCAGTAGGCGATAGCACCGCCGAGGTCAGCCCGCGGGTGGCAGCGTGCTGGAGGTCACCAGTGTGCGGATGGCGCGCAGCGCCACCGACAGTGTCGCGACGGTGAATCGCTCACTTTCCCATATCTCGCTGAGGGTCTGCCTGGCCCTGGCGACGGCCGGTGCGTTGCGGTCTGCCCACACGGCAAGCCGCTCCTCCGGCGTCCCCGAGCCGCTCACGACGAGCACATCGCGGGTCAGCGCGGCGTGTGCGGCATAGATGTCATCGCGCAGGGCCGAACGGGCCATCGTGTTCCACCTGTCGTCGCGCGGCAGCGCGATGATCCGCTCCCTGAGCCTGGTGATCTGCAGCCGATCTGCGAGGTCGAAGTAGACCTCAGCGACCTCGTCGACGCCACGCCCGGCTCCCGACGCGATATCGACGATGTCGAAGGCCGAGTACGCGGGGACCATGCCGGCCGCACATTCCGCCAGCTCGAGCGGTACATCGCGGGCGGTGAAGGAATCGCGGCGTTCCTCGAATCCGGTCAGGTCGCGGCCGGTGAGCAGTTTGGGCAGTCGGGAGGCTATGGTGGCCGCGCCGTCGGAAAAGAACTCGATGGTCGCCTGAATGGGCAGCGGCGGACGCCTGGCGAGCAGCAGCCACCGGGAGGCGCGCTCGGCCAGCTTGCGCGCCTCAAGTAGCAGCGCGACCTGTGTGGCAACCTCGACCCGGCCATCGAGTGCCTCAACCGAAGCCCAGAACGCCCGCATGTTGAAGACCTGCCGCGCCACCAGCCAGGCCCGGGCGAGATCAGGCCCCGAGACACCTGTCTCCTCGTTGAGCCTGAACGCGAACGTGGTGCCTGAGGAGTCCACCATCTCGTTCACCACCATGCTGGTGATGATCTCCCGGCTCAGCGGATGGCTGGACATCCGGTCGGCGTATCGCTCGCGCAACGGCTGCGGAAAATACTCGGACAGCTCACGCCGCAGGTACTCGTCGTCGGGCAGATCGGATGCGACAAGTTCCTCGGTCAGGGCGATCTTGGTGTGCGCCAGCAGTGTGGCGAACTCGGGCGAGGTGAGGCCAAGCCCCGCCGAGCGCCGCTCGGCGATCGCCTTGTCATCGGGCAGATACTCCAGCCGCCGGTCCAGCCAGCCGTCGCGTTCCAGCTTGCGGATATAGCGCGCGTGCACGTGCAGCATCGCCGCCGCCTGCGCGCGAGCCGCAGCGAGGCAGACATTCTGGTGGTAGTTGTGCCTGAGCACGAGGCTCGCTACCTCGTCGGTCATCTGCTGCAGGAGCCGGTCACGTTCTTCACGCGTCAGCTGGCCGTCGCGGACTGCCCCATCAAGCAAGATCTTGATATTGACCTCGTGGTCAGAGGTATCCACGCCGGCCGAGTTGTCAATGAAATCGGTATTGATCAAGCCTCCGGCCAGCGCGTACTCGATGCGCGCGGCCTGGGTCAGGCCCAGGTTCCCGCCCTCAGCGACCACCCGTGCCCGAAGCCGCGTCGCATCGATCCGAACCGCGTCGTTGGACCGGTCGCCGACGTCGGCGTGGCTTTCTGACGAGGCCTTGACATATGTGCCGATCCCGCCGTTCCAGAGCAGGTCCACGGGTGCGCAAAGGATGGCCTTGACCAGCTCATGCGGTGTGACAGCGGTGACCTGCTCCGCGAGGCCAAGGACCGCTCTGGTTTGCGGGCTCACAGGGACGGACTTCAAAGTCCGCGGCCATACTCCGCCACCCGCGGAGATCAGCTCGGGCCGATAGTCGGCCCACGACGATCGGGGCAGACGCATGAGCCGACCCCGCTCAGCGAAGCTCGCGGCGGGATCCGGGCTCGGATCGATGAAGATGTGCCGGTGGTCGAAGGCGGCCACCAGCTTGATCCGGTCCGACAGCAGCATTCCGTTGCCGAACACATCGCCGGACATGTCGCCGATCCCAGCGACCGTGAACTCCTGGGTCTGGGTGTCAATGCCCAGGGCGCGGAAGTGGTGCTGGACCGACTCCCATGCGCCGCGCGCGGTGATCCCCATCTTCTTGTGGTCGTAGCCCGCCGAACCGCCGGAGGCGAAGGCGTCCCCTAGCCAGAACCCGTACTGCGCGGCGATCTGGTTCGCCAGGTCGGAGAAGGTCGCGGTTCCCTTGTCGGCCGCCACCACCAGGTAGGGGTCGTCGCCGTCGTGGCGCACGACGCCGGGTGGAGGCACCACCCGTCCTCTCGCCAGGTTGTCTGTCACATCAAGCAGGCCGCTGATGAACAGCTTGTAGCACGCGGTTCCCTCGGCCAGCCAAGCCTCACGCTCGGATGTAGCAGGCAGTTGCTTGCAGACGAATCCGCCTTTAGCCCCGGCCGGCACTATCACCGCGTTCTTCACCTGCTGGGCCTTCACCAGGCCCAGGATCTCGGTGCGGAAGTCCTCGCGCCGGTCCGACCAGCGCAGCCCGCCGCGCGCGACCCGGCCGAAGCGCAGATGCACGCCCTCCAGCCGCGGTGAGTACACGAATACCTCGAACCGCGGTCGCGGCGCAGGCAGATCGGGTGCCTGCTGCGGATCCAGCTTGAGCACGAGGTATGGCCTTGCCGCCACGTCCGGCGGTGCCCCAGGTACCCCCGGTACGGCCCGGATCCCCTGGAAGTAGTTTGTGCGCAGCGTCGCGCGCACAAGCGCCAGGTAGGAACGCAGGATGCGGTCTTCATCGAGGCTGGCCACCTCGTCAAGCAGGCCGGCGATCTCCTCGGCGATACCCTCGCTGCGTTCCGCCTCGCCTTGGTGCTCGGGCTGGCGCGCCGGGTCGAACCTGGACTCGAACAGCATGACGAGAAGACGTGCCACCGCAGGATTCGAGCGCAACACGCGCTCGGTGTAGTCCTGGCTGAACGCACTGCGCGCCTGCCGCAGATATCGCGCGTAGGCGCGCAACACAACCACCTGCCGCCAGGACAGGTTCGCGTCAAGGACCAGCGCGTTGAAACCGTCGTCTTCCACCTCGCCCCGCCACAGCGCGGTGAGCGCGTCCTGGAACAAAGCCTTGACGGCGGGCGTCACGACCCGTTTGGCCGACGGGCGGCGCAGCCCGAAATCGTAGATCCAGAAGCGGCTGGGCAAGGTAAATGAGTCATCCAGGTCGCCCGCGGCAACGCCAACGGTGTCGTGGCGAGCAACTCCCTCGGGCATGCCGAACTCGTAGGGCCGTTCGTCGATCACCTCCACTCCCATGTGTTGCAGTTGCGGCAGCACGTCGGAGAGCACGATCTGGGATGCGGCACGGTAGACCTTCAGCCGCTGCTCACCGGGTTCGGCGCTGGCTGGCTCGTACAGGTCGACACCGAACGCATCACCCGAGGAGGCGAGCCGTGCGACGTGCACGAGGTCTCTGACCGCCATCGCAGCGGGCACGTCAGCCTTGTAGCCCTCCGGGATGAGGTGACGCGCCATGCGCAGTAGCTGCTCTGCCTGCTCAGGGCCAAGCTGCACCTCCGCCTCGTCGGCGAGATCCTCGTCCCACCATCGGGTGGCGGCCGCGAGCGCCCGCTCCAGTTGCTCGGAGTCCACGTCGGGCAGCGGGACCCCGCGCTCACCACGCACCACCACGTGCAGCCTGGCAAGCGCGGAGTCCCCGATCATCACGCTGTAGTCCACGGTGCTTGCGTGCAGCGCGGACCGCAGGATCTCCTGAGCGCGCAGCCGGACATTGGTGGTGTAGCGGTCCCTTGGCATGTAGACGAGGAAGGAGATATACCGGCCGTAGATGTCCCTGCGCAAGAAGAGCCGGGTCTGTTTGCGCTCGCGCAGGTGCAGCACTCCGAGTGCGATAGGCAGCAGCTCATCTATCGAGATCTGGAAGAGCTCCTCGCGAGGATAGGTCTCGAGTATCTCGGCCAGGTCCTTGCCGTCATGGCTGGCCGGTGACAGCCCGGTACGCTCGAGCACCTCGGCCAGCTTGCGCCGTAGCACCGGTATGCGGGCGATGCTCTCCGTGTAGGCCGAATGGCTGTACAGGCCGAGGAAGCGGTATTCCCCCACGACCTCGCCGGTGTCGCTGAACTTCTTCACCGCGATGTAATCGAGGTAGTTGGGGCGATATACGGTGGCGCGCGAGTTGGCCTTGGTCAACACGAGCGGATGGCGCTCCCTGGCCTTCGCCCGCACCTCTTGCGGCAGCGACGCGAAGGAGTCAGACCGTGGCTTGTCATGGCGCAAGATGCCGAGGCCTGTTCCTGGAACTGCACGCAGGTGAGTCGGCTAGCTGGATCGCGGACGCGGCCATCCGGGGGGCATCCTCAGCCACCACGGCCACATCGTCGAGCACGCGGCGCAGATGGTCCTCTAGCCCAGGCGGCGGGGTCGCCGAGCGGCCGGCCGCGATGTGTATCCACGCTTCGTCGTGCTGGTCCGGTTCATCCGCATGCCCGTTGACCCGGCCACAGACCTCGATCAACCGCCCGGTGATATCGCGGCGGACCCGCAGTTGCGGATGGATCAGCAGATGAATGCCAAGCTCGTGACGGTTGAGCTCCATCGCCACTGAATCGACGAGAAACGGCATGTCGTCGGTGACGATGTCGATCAGGACCCTGCCCGCCTGCAAACCCTGCGCGCCCGCCTCCCCGCGCTCACCCCATACGCGCACAAGCGCCCGTCCCTGCGGCCGGTGGGCGCCGAGCCTGGCTTGTTCAAGCGCGACGGTGGCGACCCGCTCCGGTTCCCGCCCGGCGAGATCCTCCGGTGCGACAAACCGGTAGTACATGCGCAAGAAGCCGAGTAGGTCGGCTGGCCTGGGCCCGGCATCCGCGCCCTGGCCGACGCCCGCGGCCGCCCTGCCCAAGACGTCCGCGACAGCGGTCTTCGCACCCCGTTGCGCAGCCTCGCGGAGAATGGCGTCCTTTTGGTCGTCAAGGCTCATCGCCATTGGCCTACTCCTTTGTGCCCGCACTTATTTGTGCCTGCACCGATTTGACCCCTTATAGCCGTGCCCGCAGTTCCCACAGCAGTGGGTAGTACCGTAGCGGGACTCGTGCCCGCAGATACGGTGCACCGGTCGACCCGCCGGTCCCTGATTTGGTGCCGATTTGCCGCTCGACCATTTGGACATGCCGTGCGCGCCACAGGGCCGCGATCTCGTCGTGGGAGATGAGATCCTCTGCAAGCTGCCACAGTTCGCCATATCCCACCCGGTCTCTCGCCACCACCAGGAGCGAATGCAGTATCTGATCGTCCCCATCGACTCCAAGCCCACGCTGGCCGAGCAGCCCGACGTAGGCATCCCACAGGCCAGGCTCGGCAAGGCGGCGCTTCAGCCGTAGCCTTTCTGCTTCTGTAAGCCCGCGGAAACGGGCGAGGAATTCCGGGTCCTTGGCACCGGACAAGAATTCAAGTTCACGGAACTGCGCTGACTGGAACCCGCTGGCGGGCGCCAGTGCGGACCGGAATTCCAGAAAATCCTGTGGGGTCATGGTCTCGAGAACCTCGACCTGCTCGACCAGCAGCCGCTCGATCACATGTACTCGCTGAAACAGGTGCCGCGCTCGCCACAGCTCACCCCCGCTCATCGCGTCCCGCGCTGTCTCGATCTCATGGAGCAGTTGCTTGAACCACAGCTCGTACACCTGATGAACCGTGATGAACAGCAGCTCATCGTGAGCGGGCGGGTCCGCCTGTGGCACCTGCTGGCTCAGCAGTTGCGGCAGCCGCAAGTAGCCGCCATAGGTGAGGAGACCGCCCTCCTCACCGAACCGCCTGCCGCCAGCCCTGAGTGGCGACCCCCCGCCCGAGGTGCCAGCCCGGGGGACCTCGCGGCTCACCCTGGCCTTCCCTCGGCAGTGTCATCCCAGGGGGACGATCCCCCGGACCCCCTGGCGGCCTGAAAGTACCCGAGCACCTCGGGGTTGGCGAGAGCTGCCGGATCGGCAGCCTGGCTTGGGGGCGTGCCGAGAAGGATCTTCCGCACCGGCACCTCGAGCTTCTTTCCTGAGAGGGTTCTGGGGATGCCGGGGACCTGATGAATTTCGTCAGGCACGTGCCTGGGTGAAAGTTCCGAGCGCAGCGCGGCACGAATCCGCTCGATGACGTCGGTGTCCAGCGAATGCCGTCCTGCGGGGACTGGTGCCCATGCGGATACCGCCGCGGTTGAGCGTGGCGTCCGAACGGCCGTAGATCACGCAGCCGCCGTCGGGGAGCACCTTGATCCAGTCGCCATGCCGCCACACAGCGGGGTAGAAGGAGAAATAGCTCTCCCGGTAGCGCTCGCCGCCCGGATCGTTCCAGAAACCGACCGGCATGGAGGGCATGGGCACCGTTATCACCAGCTCGCCAACCTCCCCGGTGAGCGGCTTGCCGCGAGCATCGTAGGCCTCGATCTTCGCACCCAGGCAGCGACAGGAAAGCACACCCGCACGGACGGGCAACAACGGACAGGGCCCAACGAAGCCGGTGCACAGATCGGTGCCTCCAGAAAAGGACCCAACCAGCACGTCTCGCTTCACCTGGTCATACACCCACTGGAAGCCTTCCGGAGGCAGCGGCGATCCGGTGGAGCCGACTCCACGCAGTGCGGAAAGGTCAACTTCGCTGCCCGGCCGCAGCCCGGCCTTGGCGCAGGCAAGCAGGTACGGTGCCCCGGTGCCGAAATACGTGACGCCGGTCCGGGCGGCCAAGCGCCAGAGCACATCGGTCTCTGGATGGGTGGCACTGCCGTCGTAGAGCAGCACGGTCGCGCCGACAAGCAGTCCTCCAGCCAGGTAGTTCCACATCATCCAGCCCGTGGTGGTGAACCAGAAGAACACATCACCCGGGCCGAGATCCTGATGAAAGGCAACCGCCTTGAGATGCTCGAGCAGCACGCCGCCATGCCCGTGCATGATGGGCTTCGGCAGCCCAGTGGTTCCCGATGAATAGAGCACCCACAGCGGGTGGTCGAACGGCACATCGGCAAATTCGGGACTGCCGGGGCTGCTGCCACTGCCGCCACTGCCGGGGCTGCCGCCACTGCCGGGGCTGCCGGGGCTGCCGCCAAGCTCAGCCCAGCCGAGGCCCCGTATGCCAAGCCGTGTGCCGAGCCGGGCGCCAAGCCCGGTGCCAAGCTCGCCAAGGCCGCCGCCGAGGTAATCCACACCGACAACGGCGCGAAGCCCCGGCAGGGCCGCCGCGATCTCCGCCACCGTGTCGCTACGGTGGTACTGCTTGCCGCCGTAGCGGTAACCGTCAACCGCGATGAGCACCTTGGGCTCGATCTGCGCGAACCGGTCAACGACGCTTGCCGCGCCAAAGTCGGGCGAGCACGACGACCAGATTGCGCCGAGACCAGTGACCGCGAGCATCGAGATGAGCGCCTCAGGGATGTTCGGCAGGAAGGCTGCCACTCGGTCGCCCCGGGCGACTCCGAGCTGACGCAGACCCGCCTGCACGCGCGCGACCTCAGCGGCCAGCTCCCGATAGGTCAAGGTGGCGAGATGACCTGCCTCCGAACCGAAGATCACAGCAGTCGCGTCCGGATCGGATTGCGCCCAGCGCAGCGCGGCCCGCGCATAGTTGACGGTCGAACCGGCGAACCAGCGGACGTC
>WNGG01004522.1_pt1 | contig 21190 bp, 17 predicted proteins | sample 5400661 | NCBI WGS metagenome assembly WNGG01 (sample SAMN13153372, study PRJNA577476) | soil metagenome | isolation source: 100 cm soil or saprolite under Garry oak tree replicate 1 | place: USA:California | collected 2016-06-15
TAACATGTTTTACCACATTTTAGGAAGCAGTAATTATGATCAAGCCGTCAACAGAGCAGCAAGCTGAAGAAATAAGGGAAGGCAAAAGACTGTCCGTCGCATTTCAAGGCGAGCGGGGAGCTTTTAGTGATGAGGCAGTGAACATCTATTTCGGGGAGGAGGCCGAGCCATTTCCCTGTCGCAGTTTTGCCGAGGTCTTCCGGGCTGTCGCTGCGGGAGAAGTTGAATACGGCCTGGTACCAGTGGAAAATTCGCAGGCGGGCAGTATTAATGATGTGTATGATTTGCTACGCCAGCATGACCTGTTTGTCATAGGAGAGATTAGCCATCCTGTCAATCACTGCCTGTTGTGTTTACCAGGACAACAGCTCAGCGACATTCGGCGAGTTATCTCGCATCCGCAGGCGCTGGCCCAGAGCGACCAGTTTCTCCGCGAGCTTGGCGTGGAGATTGTGGCCACTTACGATACGGCGGGCAGCGCCAAGATGATCCGCGAAGAGAATCTTTTGGGTGTAGCAGCCGTTGCTGGCAGGGGAGCGGCGGAACTCTACCAGTTGGAGACGCTGGCTTGTGATATCCAGACCATCAATGATAACTACACACGGTTCATTGCATTGGGCCGGGAACCCGCTCCACGACGCGAGGGTGAGGCCAAGACCATGCTGGTGATGGCGACGGCTCATCAACCCGGATCGCTGTATAACTGCCTGGGGATATTGGCGGCAAAGAAGATCAACTTGCTCAAACTGGAATCACGCCCTTCTCGCCAGCGTGCATGGGAATATGTCTTCTACCTGGACTTTGAAGGGCACCGCGATGACCCGGCGGTGCGCAGTGTGCTGGCTGACCTGGCCGGTCATACCACATTTTGTAAGGTGCTGGGATCGTTTGCGCGGAATGCGTGAAGAAGAACGCGTCTGGATGAGCGATGTGTGCTTATAGAACGAGAGCTTCCTTTTTTGAGGGGTCGAACGCTCGACCAGGGTCAAAGGCGGCAAGGTCGATAGAGTGGCTATCGAAAGGTGATGGGAGGCGCACTTGCCCATTCTTCACGTCTCCAGCAATAATGGCCTCCACCAGTATTGAAGTAATCGGTGCATGCATTAAACCATGTCCGGAGAAACCGACCGCGTGGACAAGATTGCGCTGATTGGCGTCAATGCCGATCAAAGGATTCGCGTCAGGTGTTGTCCCGTAGAAACCGGATGTTGTGGCTACCAAACCGCCAGCATCCGCCAAGCGCGGCGCGAAGGTCATCACCTGTTCGAGTATTGCGTAACCGTAATTATCAATACCATTGATATGATTAAAGGGTGGGTCAATACGATCCTGATCTTCATCATTGAAGTCGGGTTCCGGATCGGTCTCGTGTGCCCACGCGAGCAACAGGAGTTCATTTTCAGGACGTGTGTGGGCTCCTCGGCCAGTCCCCATACCGTAGATCGTCATTGGCAGGCGGCGCCATTCTTCGTTGCTCATGATCGGCCTGGTTGGTTTCAGGAAGTAGAGATAGCGCTTGAGCGGCGCAACGGGCAAGAACATACCACCTATGTGCTGACTGAGCCGCGGCGCCCAGGCATTGGTTCCATTGACAAACCAGTCGGCTTCAATAGGACCTTTCGACGTTTCAAGAGCGATGATGCGACCACCTCGAAGCGTCGCACCACTCACTTCGGTATCTTGCAACAAACGGACGCCTAACTCTTGTGCGCGACGAAAGCCTTCTGTGTAGATCATCTGGGGGAAGAGAAACCCATCGGTTGGGCACCAGGTTGCCCCCACAAGACAATCAGCTTCGATATGCGGCCAACGATACTGAATCTCCTGGAGATCCAGGGTTTCGACCGGCAAGCCGATCTGCTGCTGCATCACGACATTGGCCTGGGCCATCTGCCATGCTCGTGCCAGCCCAGTGCGAGCACTCGGTTTCCATGCAGGCGCAGCTTGCTCCGGGTCCTCGTACAAAAAGAGATAGCCATTTTGTTGTATGACGGGCTGACACCTTTCAGCCGGAGTTTGCAGAATCTGGTGGAAATGCGAATACCACCACTCGGCGTACTGCATCCCAATCACTGTCTCCTCGACACCGAACTGCGCGCGAATACCCGCTGCTGATCGACTCGAAGAACCGTTCCCAATCTTGGCCTTCTCGAGGACGGTGACGCGGAAGCCGCGTTCCGCCAGGCGGACGGCAGTCAGAGCATTGGTTGAGCCTCCACCAATCAGAACCACATGCTCCGCTGTCGAGTGCTGTGAGGGATGTTGAGTATTCACCGCTCATTGCTCCTCAGGGCGACCATGGCCTGGGACGCGATACACCCTCTCATGCAACTCCGCTCTCTTGTGCCGCTTCTACCTACAGTCAGCAGGGATGAAAGGTAGTATCGGGTCCCTACGTTATCCCATGGATGAGGCTGGGATCGCCTCTACTTTTTTTATAACTAGCGTTTGATTTTGAGGGTGTTAATAAAGTTTTCAGCCAGCAGCTCGAAGGCTTCGGCATGATATTCTTCGACACGGCCTGCATCGCAGAGCGTAGTTAGATCGGAATCAATGGGTAGCTGTGCCAGCAGAGGTGCGCCAGTCATATTGACCAGCTCGGTGCCATTGCTGGGGCCGAATATTTCATACCTTTCGCCATCGGGCGTCTGAAAGTAGGCCATATTCTCAACAACGCCTACAATGATACCCTTCAATTGACGCACCATATTGATACATTTCATGACCACCATGGTGGCCAGCATCTGTGGTGAAGAGACAATAATGATGCCATCGACCGGCAGAGACTGCAGCACAGTCATTGGTGCATCAGAGGTGCCGGGAGGCAGGTCGACCAGGAGATAGTCAAGCTGGCCCCAATCGACATCGCTATAAAATTGTTTAATCGCGCTAGAGATCATAGGACCGCGCCAGACCACGGGATCGCTTTCGTTTTCCAGGAACATATTCATCGACATGACCTTGATGCCGCCCCTACTAGTCAGGGGTTCAATGCCGCCGCTAGCAGATTTGTTGGGCAGGCCCCTGGTACCAAACATGCGGGCGATGCTAGGACCGGTGATATCGCCATCCAGCATACCAACACGCAATCCCTGGCGGCGCAGTGAAACGGCCAGCAAACCGGTAACCAGCGATTTACCAACACCGCCCTTGCCGCTCATAATGGCGATGACCTGTTTGATGCCACGGTTCGGGTCGGCATTGGACATCTGTAAAGGAACACCCCGGCCGACAGGAGCTTTTTTGGGAGCCACGGAGGTTGGTTGCCCATTGGCAGCTGCATTCAAGTCCTGGAGGAGCAGCGCGAGTTTTTCTGGTGCAAAGCGGTGCGTGCGAGCACCGCCCGCGATACTTTCTCGTGAACCGACGGCACAGGCCGTGCAAGGAAGCCCATGGCCGTGAAAGACTTTGACCGTTGCCGGGTGCATTGAGACCACGTCGTGAATTATCATTTCGGCAGTTATTGTTTCCGCCATGTGTTATTACCTCTCAAGTCAAAGAGTATATGAAAATAAGGAGTACCTATTGCGTTTGTTTTTGTGGCGTCAGGCAAGAACGAAAAAGAGAATTCAATTCCTACCTCCCAACTCAGATATATTATAGCACACTCTCTACCGGTGTGACTATAGTGATGAGCGCGGCGGCCTGCAAGCAGGTCGCCGCGTGATTTTTTGCGCCTGGTGTGCAGTCCATTGGCTGTGCCATGGACTGCACACCAGGCACGGTTTGTTTATCCCGGCTCAGGATGTTTTTATTGAGGCCGCCCCTTCTAGACCGAGTTCCTTGGTAGATTGCCCGCGCATCTGGAACTTCATGATCTTGCCGGTGACCGTCATAGGGAAGGAATCGACGAACTTGATGTAGCGAGGAATTTTGTAGTGGGCAATCTGGCCCTTGCAGAAGTTCTTTATCTCCTCTTCTGTAGCCTGTTCGCCGGGTTTGAGTTTCACCCAGGCCATAATTTCTTCACCGTACTTGGGATCAGGCACACCTATAACCTGCACATCGCTGATCTTGGGATGGGTATAGAGGAACTCCTCGATCTCGCGCGGATAGATATTTTCGCCACCGCGAATGACCATATCCTTGATACGACCAACAATGTTGATATAGCCCTCCTGGTCCATGGTCGCCAGGTCACCAGTATGCATCCAGCGCGCATTGTCAATGGCGGTGACGGTGGCTTCAGGATTATTCCAGTAGCCCAGCATGATGCTGTAGCCGCGCGTGCACAGCTCACCGGGGGTATTGAGAGGAACAACCTGGCCGGTCTCCGGGTCAACAATTTTGATCTCAAGGTGCGGGTGGATAACACCCACCGTGCTGACGCGTTTCTCCAGGGGAGAATCGAGGCGGGTCTGAGTCGAGACAGGGCTCGTCTCGGTCATACCGTAACAGATCTCCACATCACGCATTCCCATGAGCGAATTGACCTTCTTCATTACCTCAATGGGACAGGGAGAACCCGCCATGACACCAGTGCGCAGGCTGCTCAGGTTGAACTTGTTGAAATCTGGATGGTCGAGTTCCGCAATGAACATGGTGGGAACGCCGTAGAGAGCGGTGCATTTTTCGTCTTGTACTGCCTGCAGGACGCTGAGCGGTTCAAAGCCTTCCGAGGGATAGACCATTGTCGCGCCGTGGGTGATGCAGCCAAGGTTGGCCATGACCATGCCGAAGCAGTGATACAAGGGAACGGGAATGCAGAGTCTATCTTCGTGGGTGAAGTTTTGCAGGCGGGCCACAAAATAGCCATTGTTGAGAATGTTGTGGTGGCTGAGGGTCGCGCCCTTGGGGAAACCAGTGGTGCCGCTGGTATACTGGATGTTGATCGGATCGTCAAACTCCTGCTCGCGTTGGCGCAGCACGAGCTGCTCGTCGCTCACCAAAGAGCCCATAGACATCAACTCATCCCAGTTATACATACCAGGCCGTTTTTCCGAGCCAAAGAGGATGACCGTGGTCAACTCGGGCAAATCACCTGCTTTCAACTGTCCAGGTTCGCACTCGTTCAATTCAGGAGCCAGGGTCGTGATCATCTCGGTGTAGTTGGAGGTCTTGAATTCGGGGGCAAGGACGAGAGCTGTACAGCCTGATTGCTTGAGGGCATATTCGAGTTCTTGCAGGCGATACGACGGATTGATATTGACGAGAATTACGCCTATTTTGCAGGTGGCGAATTGGGTGATGCACCATTCAGCGCGGTTGGGTGACCAGATGCCAATGCGCTGGCCCTTCTGGAAGCCCATGTGCATCAGTCCCTTCGCACACTGGTTGACCTGCGCCTGTAACTCCCGGTACGTGAGGCGGATTTGCTGTTGGCTGGAGATGAGGGCTGGATGGTCGGGATATTTTTCAACGGTTTGATCAAACATATCACCAATGGTGAGGCCTAATAATGGGGTATCGCTGGTAGCGCTGGTGTAACTCCAGCGGCGTTCTGCCTTGTCGGTGGATGCGACAAACGGATTTTGTTGCGTCACTGTCATAGTGTTTTCGTTCTCCTCTGGGGTCGAACAAATAGGTAGAAATAAATAGACGCAGCTCTCGATTGAGCCTTGCTTTTACAAGGTAAAGAGTAACCAATGTGGAGATAAAAATCAAGTTTTTACTGCTGATGACAAGGCAACTATTGCACGAAAGCGCAAAGTAGGCTAGTATACGGCTATATTAGGTAGAAGATTCTTCAAAGTAGTATCCGTCTGAAGTAGTTCTATGAAGGAATAGCATATGCAAACAGAGAGCGAAGCAGTGTACCTGAAGCAGGTGCCGCTTTTTGCCGGGCTGGAGGACGAGGATATTCGCGAACTGATGTCGGTAGCAAAGCGTAGGACGTGATTAGCCCCGATGGGCAGGAAATTTCATTGGTCGTATTCGGCAAAGGCGAATGCTTCGGAGAAATTGCCATTCTTGATGGATTATCACGCTCCGCAGATGCCATCGCAATGGAAAAAGTCGAGTGTTATACGCTGCAGCGGAGCGACTTCCATAAAGCGATCATGAAGAATCCTAAAATCGCCATACAAGTGATGGAAGTGCTCTCCAAACGACTGCGCAGCACCGACCAGATGGTGGAAGATTTGATCTTCCTGGACGTCTATGGACGCGTGGCGAAAAAGTTGCTGGAACTGGCCGACACACATGGTACCAAAGTCGAAAATGGGATTCGTATCGATGTGCGCCTGACACAGCAAGAGCTGGCTTCGATGGTTGGCTCGTCTCGTGAAAGCGTCAACAAGGTGATGGGGTACTTTACCGATAAAAACTTTATCAGCGCGGACAAACACAAAATTACGTTGCATCGCATTGCCGACTTGAAGCGACGAATCTATTAATTCGTCCTATCAAGCAGGGATGGAATTGCAGGTTGCTCCTGTTACTTGTATTCAGCACAAAACGTTTATACACTGACGTCAAACGAAGATAACGATGAAGAGCTCCCTTTCAGAAAAAATGAGGGAGCACCCCATGGGAGTTCCCACAAAAGACGATTATGGCAATAGAGAAACAGGCAGAAGAGCAGAAGGAACTCGTTTACGCGGCAACGACTGAGACACCTCTACCGCCACAAGCATTGGGTATAAAAAGACGGATATTTGCACTCATCCGCGCAATACGTCCCAGACAATGGACAAAAAATCTCGCGCTCTTTGTTGGATTGGTATTCGCGCAACAATTATTTACCCTCTCGTCGTTTGAACGAGCTGGATTAGCTTTTGCCGCGTTTTGCCTGGCTTCCAGTTTCATTTACTTGCTGAACGATTTACTGGATCTGGAGAATGATCGCCAACATCCGGTAAAACGAAATCGACCACTGGCCGCCGGTACCCTGCCAATTGCGTGGGCTATGACTGCGATGGGTTTCCTTATACTGGGATGTGCCGGGCTAACCGCGTTGATCTTTACCATTCCTATTCATGCACAGCAGGATACCTTCGCCCACCTGGGCGGGTCAAACTTGCTGTTTACCGCTACCATCATGATCTACCTCCTGGTAATGGTGCTCTACAGCATACGCCTGAAACATGTCGTTTTGATCGATGTTTTTGTCATCGCCAGCGGCTTCATATTGCGTATTCTGGCCGGGGCAGTGGTTGTTCCTGTTTCTATCTCGCCGTGGCTCTACCTGGTGACCATTCTACTTTCACTGTTCCTTGCGCTCAACAAGCGGCGCCACGAGTTAGTGCTCTTAGAGGGACGAGCCAGTGATCACCGGCAGATACTCAAAGAGTATAGCCTCCCCATGCTTGACCAGATGATTACAATAGTGACGGCGGCAACCTTAATGTCCTACAGCCTATACACGTTCCAGGGGCCGACAGGAAATCATCGCCTGATGATCACCATTCCACTGGTACTCTATGGCATGTTCCGCTATTTGTACCTGGTCTACATGCGAAAGGAAGGCGGAAGTCCCGAAGAGGCGCTATTACGTGACCGGCACATGCTCGGAACCGTTGTTTTGAGTATAGCAATTATTATTTTCGTGCTATACATTTTTCCGCAGTAAGGGAGAGCGTGGGTTTGCACATTCGCAAAATACGCACCGGTATATTATTTTCGTTGGTGTTGGCATTTGTTGTTATGACGGGCGTTGCTCTCTACGCAGACGTACCGCTCATGTTCAGTGCCTTAGCCCGCTTCCGCTGGGAATATCTTCCACTTATCCTGGCGCTGACACTCTTCAATTATCTCTGCCGCTTTTTCAAATGGCAGTATTTTCTTAAACGCCTTGAATTGCATATCCCCTGGGTGAAAAGTCTGCTGATTTTCCTATCAGGACTTTCAATGGCGATTACGCCCGGCAAGGTAGGCGAATTACTGAAATCATACCTCTTGAAGAATACGAACGGGGCACCAATCAGTCGTACTTCACCGATTATCATGGCGGAACGCCTGAGCGACGGTCTCGCAATGCTCATCCTGGCGGCAACGGGGCTGGTACTCTACCGTTTTAGCTGGGCAGTGTTGCTGGTCCTGCTGGTGCTCGGCTCAGGTGGGATCATACTGATTCAAAATCGCACCCTTTCGCTGGCGGTCCTGAGTTATGGCGAGAGATTGCCACTAGTGGCACGGTTTGCTCACCTGATACGTGATTTCTATGAAAGCTCCTACATCCTATTGCAATGGCGCTCTTTACTATTTGCTGTGTGTATTGGCGTTATCTCATGGTCAGGAGAATGCGTGGCGCTATATTTTGTATTTCTGGGTCTGGGAATCACACCGGGACCTGACCTACTCCTGAAATCTATATTTATCTTATCTGTTTCATCCTTGATTGGATCGGCCTCAGGCCTGCCCGGAGGATTAGGAACGGCCGATGGTAGTATGTTGGGGCTTACTCGCTTGCTCGTTACAACTTCGGCAACGATAGGAGGTGCGGCGACGCTGCTCATTCGTCTGTGTACGCTATGGTTCGGTCTGGGACTAGGAGTTATTGCTCTACTCATATTCCGCGTAACTCAGCATACTGGTATGCCTTTGAGACAAGGGGATGTTTGGGAAGAGAAACATTTACCTGGATTAGAACACAAAACCCTAAGCACCTTGCCTGTGCATGAACGCGAGATAGGTTTTCAGCCTGCATCAGCAACAGCGTCGGCAAGAGATGGAGACAAAGCTATATGAAAACGTTGATCATTATACCCACCTATAACGAATTAGAAAACCTGCGTCCACTTTTAGAAAAGGTTTTCTCGTTTGCTCCTGATACTGATGTGCTGGTCGTTGACGATAATTCATCTGATGGTACCGGAAAACTCGCGGACGAGATTCATGAACAGAATCCGCAGGTGAATGTGCTGCACCGCGCAGGCAAATTAGGCCTTGGAACGGCCTATATTGCGGGTTTTAAGTATGCCGTTGCGCAGAATTATGATGCAGCTTTTGAGATGGACGCCGATTTTTCACATGATCCCCGCTATTTGCCCGATTTTCACAAGGCGATTGAAAACGCGGACCTGGTGATCGGTTCACGCTATATTCCTGGTGGTAATACCCCCGACTGGTCGCCTGTGCGCAAATTCATCAGCGGTGGTGGAAATATTTTTGCACGCTTTATGCTCGGGATTCCGGTACATGACTGTACTGCGGGTTATCGCTGCTATCGCCGCGAGGTTTTAGAAAGTATCGAACTGGATACTATTCAATCTGAGGGTTACGCTTTCCAGATCGAGATGGCCTATCGAGTCTCGCAAAAGGGCTTCAAGATTGTCGAGACGCCCATCGTCTTTATGGATCGGCGTGTTGGGAAGTCAAAGATGTCGCGCCAGATTGTGATCGAGGGTTTTACCTACGTTTTACTTGCGCGATTTGCTAAAAAGCCTGCAAAAGATGCGGTCAGTTTGCAACCGAGCAGCGATCAAAAGAGGACAGAGGAGGAATCGCAGGTAGAAGAAGAGCGTCCTCAGGTGGCAAATAGGGAAAAATAAAAGTAGAGCGAAGGCGGAGAAGAGGGTGACCTACGACAAAGATGACCCTCTTCTTTTGTCTGAGGTTATCTGCGGCGTCGAGATGACTTTTTCTTGCCGCCCTTGGGAGTATGGGGATATTCTGGTTCGCTATCGGGATCGTACGAGGGATCAAGGCCGTATTTTTGGCGGACCGCCAGACGATGACGGGCGCGACGGGCGACATCGCGCGATGGGGCGTTTAACTGGCTGGTAAGCTGATTGACACTATGGACGCCGCCTCCCTGCTGGGCGACGGCCTGGCGCACTTCCCCGTCATTACTGTACATTTCTACTTCACGACCTGCTGCTCTGGCCTCGGCGGCCAGTCGCTTTATGACGCTATCGGCGGTTTCGCTATGTCGCGAATAGATGACGCGGATACGGCGGTCATGGCTTACCTGTTCACTTGTGCCGTCACCGTCAAAAACGACGATGACGTGATAGGGTGTATGACGGTAGCGATTGACGAGCTGGGTAATGAGGGCCTGGCGGGCCGCAGCGAAGTTGCGCGTTTCGACGGTGCGAAACGTGGCGCTGTTCTTGATGATGTTGTAGCCATCGACGAGTATATCCCGGCCCATGGTTTTGCTTCCTACTTCTGATTTATTGCATTATCCTACCACTGAACGAATTTAGTGCGCAAGGGGCTTGACAGAAATCTGCCTGTCTGTTATTATCCTACTCGCAGCGGATGAATGATAAATCAAAGTCCGATGCTCCACGAGGAGCCGTGGTGTAGTGGTCTAACATGTCTGCCTGTCACGCAGAAGATCGCGGGTTCGAATCCCGTCGGTTCCGTTCCAAGAAGGTAGTAGTGACGCACTAACAAATTGAACCAGTGCGTCACATTTTTATTTTCTGATCCTTTTCCTAAAGCCTTGCGGTTATTCTACGAGTAGAGCCTTCCAAAGTGACCATTGTTGGCAGTTGATATCATCAAGCAAAGCACAAATATGCGGAAGCATATGAGCTATTTGAATCTTCGATAACCTGGCTTAAAGAGCAGTATGCACAGTTTCAGTTCTTTGCCGAACGTGATGTAGTCTGGACGATACAAAAATATCTTATCAGCCGGATAGAAGAGCAGCGCCTACCATTCCGTGTTATTAACGATTACCCAATTCTTCCTGGCAATCGCCGAAGCATCTGTGTCGATTTAGCTATTCTCAATATAGATAATCAGGGTAACTGCCCAGGTCCGCTGGGGACTTGCCAAAGGTCGTGAAACCCAGTAAAGTAAAGGCATGACCATTGAAGAAGAAAATCAGCGCCTGCGTGAACAATTGGCACAGCGAGATGAAAGAATCCAGCAACAGGAAACCCTGCTCTGCCAGCAGAGGCTGCTGATGCAGCAGATGCAAGAACAGCTTGCTTGTTTGACCCGAGCCGGGTGAAAGACTTGCAAGATCGGCAGGCGAAAGATAGCCACCATAGCAGCTTGCCCCCCTCCTCGGATCGCTTTGTGCGGCAGCCAAAAAGCTTGCGCAAAAAGAGCGAGCAGAAAAGCGGAGGGCAAGAGGGACACCAGGGAACGACCTTGCGGTTTGCGGAGGCGCCAGATGAAGTGATTGAGCATCTGGTAACCGTCTGCTCGTGCTGTCAGCACGATTTGCGCGAGGTCGAGGCGTGCGTCACGCTTCGGAGGCCTGTGGTGGACATGCCATCGCCACGGCTGATCGTGCAGGAACACCGAGCCGAACAAAAGCAGTGTCCCCGCTGTCAGCACATCACGCTTGCCTCTTTCCCCACAGCAGTGGCGGCCCCCATCCAGTACGGACCGCTGATCGGAGCGGCAGCCGTCTATTTGACACAGCAGCAGTTGTTGCCGTTGGAACGCACCGGTGAAGTCCTGCGTGACCTGTTGGGGGTCCAGATGAGTGAAGCAACGGTGGGGGAACTGATCAAGCGCGCAGCCTCCGAGCTGGCTCCCGTCGAGCAACAGATCAAAGAGGCGTTGCTCGAGACCGCCGTTCTTCATCAAGACGAAACGGGCTTGTCGGTGGCTGGGAAGAGATACTGGGAGCATGTCAGCAGTACTGCGACCCTCACCCCTTATCAGGTGGATCAGAGCCGAGGACAAGACGCGTTGAACGCGATTGGCATCTTGCCTGTCTTCAAAGGCATCAGCATCCATGATGTCTGGGCATCGTACTTCTTGTATGACTGTGAGCATGCTCTTTGCCTGGTTCATCTTCTCCGAGAGCTGGTGTTTCAAGCAGAGGAGCAGGGAGCCGTCTGGGCTGCCGATCTCAAAGAACTGCTCCTCTCGATGAAGCAAGCTACCCAACAAGCGCGAGAACAAGGAAAGCGCTGGCTCGATCCTCTGGAAGTGCTTGATTGGGAAATTGCCTTTCTCCGCTTGCTTGATGAAGGCGATCAAGTCACTCCAAGAGCGACGGCCCCGCCTGGGACCAAAGGGCGAATCAAACAGAGTACCGCACGCAATCTGCTCGACCGTTTGCGCAAACATCAGAAAGCGGTCTTCTGCTTCCTGGAAGATCTGCGGGTGGATTTTGACAACAATCTGGCCGAGCGGGATCTTCGCATGATCAAAGTGCAACAAAAGGTGTCTGGCTGCTTCCGCAGTCTGGCGGGCGCGCAAGCTTTTAGCCGTATTCGTGGCTATTTGTCTACCTTGCGCAAACAAGGTCTTCCTCTGTTATCGGCTTTGCAGGCGACTCTGTGTGGTCATCCTCTTCTTCCCTCTTTTGAGTGAACCTGAGCGGACCTAGGTAGTTACCATTTGTTTGCGCTCCTCAGCGTTGCCTGGGTCGGGTAAGAGGGTGGCGATGAGCGTGGCCCGGCTGGCGGCCAGTGGACGACGTGCCGGCCAGATGTGCAGTGTGGAGATGTGGCCGTGCCGGACGTTTTTCTCGTGGACGGAGTCCAGCGAGGTTTGCTTTAAGGGGAAGGCGACTTCTATGAGACGACGATCTTCTGTCATAATAGCTATCCCTAAGTTAAGTATTTTGAGTCACTCACATATAAAACTTATACAATGATTGCACTACACCGTCTTCAGGAATGTGCTTCATAATCTCCCCAATTTGTCGAGAAAATGCTAATGTAATGGGAATACCATCTGCGAAGTTACAGTTGTTCACATTCATTTTAGTGAGAGTCAGTATTTCGCGGAACAGATCTTTTGGTGCGCTTCCGCCATGATGGTCAGCGATATACCATGGTTCAGGGACGTAGGAACCAGGGTAAGTATTGAAATATGGAATGAATCCTTGAGTAAACAAGTAATGATTCTTTTCTCCCAGAGTAAAGTACGTTCCCCTTAAGGGTGGATAATTACCCTCGCGAAAAAGATGCAGACCTGTTTGGCGTAGAGCCACGAGGTCCACTTGGCAACGAGAGAATACCGCATCGATTCCCTCATAAAACCCTTCAAGCTCGTTAAATAGACCATGTTCTGCACCCCAGAATTCTGAGGACTTGTGAACCACTACTCGTTTTGGCGGTATGCCTTTAGTTTGTAAATATGCGGTGAGAGTCTTCTTCATGAGAGCAGAAGCGGCTTCTTTTGTCAGGTGAGGGCTTGCTCCCTGCTTCTCTTTATCCCAAATGAAAGGGTCTCCCCGAAGTACTAACCCCTGTCCCATAAAATCGAATGCCTGAGCCACACTCGCACGAACTGTTCGTTGTTCATTGGAATCTTGAGTAACATAAAAACTAATCCCAATGAAGCACGTATCTAGCGCAACTTCAACTGATCTCCAGGGTACTCCATCTGCTTTATAATATTGCGCTGTACAGAAGTTCCACGCTCGCAGTGTTTTCTCTTGTAGCTTAGGATCTTTACCCAGCACGGTTCTCTGTTGCAAAAGCTGTAGAGGGATGCGATCTTGCATTGCTTTCGCTTTAATTGCCCTACGAAAGTTGAAAGTGTAATTTCCGGCGATTGAGACTGAATCAGCCAATTCGAACATTGCATCTGTGAGAGCGAGAACGATTACCGTTGGAAGTGGAGGGGTCGTAGCGAGGCTTTGAATCTCGCTGCTTATTAACAGCACGAGTTCCTTGATGCGTGTTAGTTTATCATCAATACTCAGAATACCTTCCACTATCCTGGGATTCAGGTTGCGTTCCCAACGTTCGTTCAGTTGAAAACGACATTGAAACGGAGACTCTGCATTAAAGCCGATGAAGTCGTGGTTGAGAATTTTGTAAACACGTTTGAATCGCTGATCTGGCATCTCACCAAATAACCCGTTATCGCTGTATGCAGTGCCACCTAGGATATGGGCATTCTCACTCTCAATTGGCTTGCTGCACATCTCGATCCATTCCTTGGCTCCTGTGATCGTTTCACGAGTACCGATGAAACCTACTTTGATTTCAGAAGGGTGAAGTCCATCAACATTCAATCCAAAGGGACCACACTCTGCAAGTCCTGTCTTAGTATCTTGATGTTCAAAGTACTCACCAAACTGTAGCTTGGGTTCAGCTAAATGTTCAAATGTAAAAGTTATCATCGTACTCTTTTCCAATGAGATCAAATAAAGGAGGCTGTAAGTTCTGCTCAGTCTCATCATAAATGGCAGGATCATTCACAATGGCGAATGGTGCGATTCCAGAGAGTGGCACTTTTTCCATCACCAGCAACGTTTTAGATGCAAGCTGAATGTCAATACTCGGTGTACTCTGTGAAAGAGTGTCCGCCCAGAAAAGAATGTGGTTGAGAACGTGAATGTTGCGTTCCATAGCCTTCAACTTTGTAGTATATGGTCCAACCATTTTAGGATCACATAAAGCTTGTCCATCAATAGTGAATAGATACTTGGGCAGAACTTGTAAGCACAAGACATCCCCTATATACTGAAACGTCAATTGGACTGCCAAGTGTCGCCAGAAGTACTCTTGGCCATAGTGGTAGTATTTAGCGACAATACGTGGAGGGGCAGCTCGACTTGTCCGAACACTAAACCAGTCACGTTTGAATTCTTTGTGTGAATCATCCTCGCGTGGAAAGTAGTATCGATGGTAATCACGATTGTACCACAAGCCACAACTACGCAGGTGGCTGGAAAGCAACTGGTTTAGCAAAAAGATATAATCTCGTCTGCATTGTTCATTCGTGATCCACCGCTCAGCGAGTACATCCCGAATTGTTGTAGTGTCACAAAAAGGTCGCAGTACGCAATCCGGTTTACGTAAGTCAGCGAGCGTGTAAAGTACGCCTGCTCTTATTACAAAAGGTGGTGCCAATTGAGTCTGGGTCCAGATCTCTTTGTTCAGTTGATAGGCTGTACTCGCTTGAGTAATAGCCTTAGGAGCATGTTTCACCAGCAACAAGTTCGAAAAGAGACACTCCTGCTGTTGGGAAGAGATAGGTGGTGGGCTTGTCTGTGCTAGATCGCACATCGCTTCGTAGCAGCTCTTGTCGAACAGATCTTTCATTTTGTCGAAAGCAATTCTCAGAGGTGGATGAAAGATTTGGGGTGTCGTCTTGATATAAGTCTTGATATCTTTCCAATAGAGCTTATCATCATTGGGATGATAAACGATGAAAATTATGGGGTAGTTGGCCCCATTCCATAGTTCAATATCTTGTTGCTTGACGTAGACATAAAAGTCGGTCTTGCTGTCGTGCTTAATGTAACTATCACCTGATTTCGATTGAAGCTTAATGATCCCTCCTGTAGTTTTGAAGCCCTCTTCGTTCTCTTTGGGAATCACGACCTCGATTTCACCATCAATTCCAAAATCATCCTTGCTAATTTCGCGGAAGATACAATTCATATCATGAACAACTTCAGTGATACGGTCAATACCTTTCCATTCGGAGAGCTTTGATGAAGCAACAGTTTTTCCCATACAAATTTTCTCCCTATTCGTTGATAATTCCCATAATCTTTTTTACCCATTCTCAGCATTCGCGAAAATTTGCCCTTCTCCAACAATCACACTGCCCTTTGCCCGCACGATCAGTTTACCAAAGGGGTCCTGCACACGCAACAGGCGCGGGGCAGACTTTGCGCACTCGAAGACGACGTAGAGCCAGTAGCGATCGCGCAGGTTGCAGGCCTTGATGTATTCATTCTCGGTAAGCTCCACATCACCGATACCGGCGCGCCCCTTGACCTCGATGGCAAGATGTTCGCCTGAGGGCCGATGGGAATGCAGATCAAAGCCAGGCCAGGCTTCAAGCCCTGCTAATAGCGCGCGTTCCGCCGTTGAAACATCGTAAACGATTGCGCCTAACGTTTCTTCATAAGCGCGTACCCACTGCATAGCTTTGGCTTCCACATTGGAATCGTAGCGCTGCTTATCTTCGGGATCACTTGACGGGACAACCAGTGCGTGCGCCAGGAAGGTGATGCCGCCAGGGATAATCAGTTCCGGCTCGCACCTCAGCACGGTCAAGGCCTCGTTTTTGCTCGCCAGCAGCCCCTTTTGACGTGCCTTAATTCTGGTGAGTTCGCCCTTTGCTCTTGAGTCCCCTGTTCGGGCTTTTTCGGTCTGACGAGCACGTGCCTGAGCAAGTTCCGCTGCCTGGTAAGTGAAGCCATTTTCAATGAAGGCTTCACGTTTTGGAAGACTCAGGTGTAGAGCATGGCGGTGGTGTTCCGCCATGGCTTCTGCAACCTGTGAAAGCGCGAAAGCATGTGCCAACTCAACTGATGTTTCGGTAGTTGCAGCGAAAAGTTGAGCTGAAACAGGAAGATTGGGACTGCCTCGCAGCAAGAGCAAGGACTCGACCGGGCATTCCTCTACTTCACAGCCTTCTTCCTGCCGCAGTCCAACCAATCGATACTCAATGATCTCCAGGTGATTCAAAGCGTGAAGTGTAGGATCGGCCTGCCGGATTACGATTACCTGCGCCAGGTAATAGAAGTAGGGGCGCTCTGCTGTCGGGTCAACGAAAACGGCTCCCTGTCGCGCCTGCTGCGTAAAATGTTCACACACAAAGGCCCGGAAACGATCAAAGACTGGTTCACCAGGATGCAGAAAAATGGCCCGTTCGCCGTTACGTTGCCCCTGCACGGTATAACGATCGTGCAGTGAGGGCGGATAGGTTTCCAGGATAGGCAAGAGCCAGTCCATGGCTCCCGGTTTGAGCGGGTGCAGCGTAAATATACCTTCAAGATCGTCCTCAATGGAGATATCAACGAGTGGCGCGGCCTTCTCCACAAAATGGCGGACGTAGCCGGGCAGCAGCTTGCGGCAGGTTTCTAGTTCCATGCTGGCTTTCAGGCGCGGTAACTCGCTGCGCACCACTCCTCCCTCGCCATAGAGTGCAAGCTCGCGCGCTTGTAGTGCGCGTACCTGCTCCGTGGTCAGTTTGCCCGCAATGCGGTGCTGCACTTCATGGTCATCGGTCGCGAGTGTCACTTGCTCCATATACTCACGCAAGGAGATACCCTCAAAGAGCTGCCCAATCACATCAAAGACTTTATCGGAACCAAGTTCCTTGCGAATGCGCTCCATTTTCTCCAGCAAGGTCTGCATAACGCGCCCCTCGCGCGTCTTGCCAGCCACAAGGTTGAGGATATGTACAGGATCGTGTTTCTGACCGTAGCGGTGGATGCGTCCCATACGCTGTTCCAGGCGGGCAGGATTCCAGGGGATATCATAGTTGACCATCAACCAGCAGACCTGGAGATTGATACCCTCACCAGCCGCGTCGGTTGCCACCAGGTAGGTTGCCCCGCCCTCCGCCACTGGTCGCCGGAAGGCCGCAACCTGCTCTTCGCGCTGCTGGTAGTTCATACCGCCGTGAATCTGGGCAATCTGTTCTGTGAAACCCATGCCTTCCAGGCGACGCACCAGGAAATCCAACGTGTCGCGGTGTTCGGTGAAGATGATGAGTTTCTCATGCTGATAATCGGGATCGCGTAGGATGGCGCGCAGCCTCTCGAACTTGGACTCCTCGCCGGCATCGTAGACACGGCGCGCCATGTCGAGCAGCAATTCTACCTGCTGTAATTCTTCTTGTAATTCAGCCAGAGAGGTCGCCAGCACGCTTTCCATAAGTTGCTCTTCACTGCGTTCGTTCTCCTCCTGGTCATCCATGATCTCTTCTTCGTCGGCCGTCTTCTCGTCAAGAACATCTTCCAACTTATCCAGTTTCTGTTGGGTTGCTGTAAACTGCGACTGGCTCAGCCGACCCGCGCGCATTTCTTCGATCATTTTTGCCAGTTTTTCGGCGCGTCGTTCAAAAGAACGCAGCAAGGCGTAGGTGGAGCTAGCCAGACGCCGTTGGAAGACGCTCATGGCAAGGCGAGCCGCGGAGCGGTTGAGCAGGCGAGCGCGATTATATGAGATCTGGATATAGAGCGTGCTGGCGTCGTAAAGCGCCTGCTCGCCCACGTCACCCGTCGTGAGATCATAGCTGAGCGTATTCGAGATGCGTGTAGGATAAATGGGACGCCCATCGAAATAGACCAGTTCCTCTTTAGTACGCCGGATAAAGTGACGACGACGCGCATCTGCCGGGTAAGCATTGAAGGCGTCGATGGTGGTTAGTACGTCCGGTTCCAGCAACTTCCACAGGCAATAATAGGGAAAATCCTTGCCCATGTGCGGCGTGGCCGTGAGCAATAAAAGGTGGTGACAGCTCCATGTCAGCGACCAGCGCTCTTCTTCGTCCTGTATTCCGACAAGCGCCTCCGCCAGTCTGTAGCGGTCAGTACGGCGTATACGCAGGTCGGCCTCGCGGTTGGCCGCCAGTTTGTGCGCCTCGTCGAAAACCACCAGATCATAAGGCGCTACCTCGGCTTCCTGGAGACGAGAGAACATACGGTCACCCGCCAGGGTATCGACGCTGACAATCAGCAGGTCACTTCTGGGGCCTGTGAACGGGTTACCCGAACGGGAACGGGCATCGCTGCCGCTGATGATGCTGAAAGGCAAGTTGAAGAGAGTACGCAACTCGTGTTCCCAGTTGCCTACCAGTCCTGCCGGCGGCACGATGAGAACACGTGAGATCAGCCTGCGCGTCATCATCTCGCGGATGTAGAGCCCGGTCATGATGGTTTTGCCTGCTCCCGCGTCGTCTGCCAGCAGGAAGCGCAGGCGCGTCTGCTTGAGCATGTGGTCATAGACGGCGAGGCGTTGATGCGGCAATGGGTCGATCAACGAGATCTCTGCTGCAAAGGCGGGATTGTAGAGGTGTCCATAGGTTAGCCGCTCTCCCTCCACCACAGTGCGCACGATCTCCGGGTCTGAGGAAAAATCGATGGGAGGATCATGCTCTGGCTCAAGTGTGTAGTTTGCGCCAGACTCACGCAGCAGGGGCATGTTTGGGATGCCTCTATGGAAGGTCTGTATGCCTTCGATCTCGGCAAGCACGATTTTTTGCCAGTAGCGCGCAGGTGGCCGTGCCTGACCACGTTCCCATTGCTTCAGCAAGGGTACGGATATATCGATGAGGTCGGCGAATTGCTGCTGCGAAAGCCCGAACCTTTGGCGCAGCGATTTGATGCGCTTCGAGAAATCGGGGGGCAATCGGTAGCTCTCTGTAATAACGTCCAACTCGCTCTCCTACTACCAGCACGATGGGAACCTCGCAGGTTTGATTATAGCGGGTTGGAAGAAGCCGGTCAATAAGTCTAGGAAAGATGCATTGCATGCGGTTGTGATAGCTCATTAGAAGTTATACTAGACCTGAAAGGGACTTCTTAGAGGAGATTGGGGCAAATCGTATTTTTTATGCTTAGCATGTCTTCTGTTTCTGCTTTTGTATGGCCCGTCGTATCGACTCATAAGATGATCCAAATTGCTTGGCTACTTGCCGGATTGATACTCCCTGCTCCACAAGTTTTAGCGCTTCCTCTTGTTGTCCAGGTGTTAGACTTGGCCGCTGAGGTGGTGGCATACGAGGATTATTTCGCTCTAGCTTAGGAGGCAGATACTCCTCATACAGCCAGAGTCCACCATCCCGATATTCCCATTGTGCAGTTTTCCCCAGGCCTAATGTCAATGCAGGAGTAATGCCATCACGTGGAAGCAAACCAACGATTAATCGCCGTTCTAAATCGTACACGATACCTTCAATGTTAAACAAAGCTCCGATGATATCACGTCTTTCCTCTTCCGTTGCCTCCTTCCAATAATCCGCCAACAAGCTGAGAGTCTCGTCTGCCGAAATCGCCCTCGGGTTCGTTTCAACTCTATCACAGGCAACGGGTAATTCCAGCAATTCGATCTGAATACGTTTTACCTCAACGTCCATCTCTTGCTCAGCTATGTACCCTTTGCTATAAGCTGTCACCCAGCGCTTTCGCTCCTCCTCCAATGTCAGGCGACGATGCTTTATCCGCTCAACTGATTCGTTTTCCGTCAGTTCCGCTGTACACGACTGGGCAATCATCTCTCTCCACTCTGCCGGGAGCCCGAAGCTTCTCAATATCTCCCCTAACTGATTAATCACAAGCTCGCTCTTCACCCAGAGGCAACCTCTCGCAGGACAATTCAATTTTCGTTCAGCACTGGTGTCCCTATAATAAAGTACGCCCTGGCTACTTGCTACCCGCAGTGGTTCATGACATGCGGCACAGACAATAATCTGGCTGAATTCATGAGGGTGCCTTTGTGCTTCTACCCGTGGGCGTCGATATTGCCCTGCCTTCACCTCATCCATTCGATGCCAGAGTTCATAAGGCCAGGCAGCCTGATGGCGGCCCATCACCTTATCTCCAGCAGGGGTATAGATTGTTCCATATCCGCAACCAGGCTCAAACTCACGAGGGAACCATGAACGCCGTATTGCTGCTACTGCGTCCTTAGTCAGTGGACGCTTCCCGAAACGTGCAGAATGTGTAAAGTAGCCCACAAGTTCATCAGCAATGCTAGTATCTGCCCATCCTTGAGCCACTAATTCGCCAAGCCGCACCAGTGCCGGAAAGTTGACGGGATCAGGACGAACAGGTGTGCGTTCTGGACGCCAGGTTGATGGAGCGCCATCATAAGGTTTGGGATAATCAGGAGGGAGATAGCCAAAAGATACATTTCCATTATGATACCCGTCGAGGGCACGATCTTCTTTGCCATCAATCGTACGTCTGGATAGGTGTTGTAAAAAACTTGCATTCATCTGAGTATCAACCGCAAAAGCAACTGCAAATCCATCCTGCTGTACCCTATCGATATCCCAGAATCCATCAGAGGTAGCCCACCAGACGCCCAGACGGCGTAAACGAGTTAGCGAGATATACGCTACTGGCACATTACGTGACCAGCGATCATTCATATAACAAACCACGGACTGAAATTGCTCTCCAGCGTCCTCCAGGAGTTGAGTAAATACCGGGCGTTCTTCAATCTCCTCATATTTGGCACTTTCATTTGGCTCCTCGTACCACCTGACAATTTTCCAATCCTTTTTCTTAGCGAACGCCGTGATGTGTCGCTTTTGTGTTGCGATGCTGGCCGGATCTTGGAGCACCATACTATAACGCACATAGCCTGCAACTGTGGCCCCAGGACCAGGTTCACCTATGACTTTGTATACACGATGCGGATGACGCTTTTGGCGAGGCATTAATTTGCCTCCTTTCGATCGCTACCAATGAACTAATGAATACGCTTCCCTCTGGGAAAATTATGCATGAGCGGTGTTTCAGATACCATATCATTGCTAGTACAGCAGCTAGTACAAGGAGGCTGAGGAACATCCATGATAGAATAGGAGGAAACAAACCAAGGAGAAGAGGACATGCCGAAACGAGCAACCAGATTGGTGCTGAGTGAGAAAGAGCAGGAAGAACTAAGTCAGATCAGCAAGCGTC
>WNGG01003184.1_pt1 | contig 21189 bp, 24 predicted proteins | sample 5400661 | NCBI WGS metagenome assembly WNGG01 (sample SAMN13153372, study PRJNA577476) | soil metagenome | isolation source: 100 cm soil or saprolite under Garry oak tree replicate 1 | place: USA:California | collected 2016-06-15
TGGTAATACTCCCACACCCGCCGCCTCTTGGTCTGAATCTGCTCCCGCGCCTCCAATTGGGCATACAAAAACGCAGCGAGAATGTCCGACGGAAGATAACTTGAGCCCACATCCACCCAGGTGTACTTATCCACCTGGCCGCGAAAGAAACGGCTACGATCGGTCCCTTTCTCCCGGATGATCTCGGCTCGCTCAACGTACCGCGCATCGTTGATGAGCAACGCGCCCCCCTCCCCGCAGGTAAAGTTCTTGGTCTCGTGGAAACTTTGCGCAGCTAGGCAGCCGAATGTCCCCAGGAATCTGCCCCGGTATTTGGCAAACAGCCCATGGGCATTATCCTCCACCACAGCCATTCCAATGTCGCAGCCATAGCCATCAGCCTGCAAGTGAACCATGATTGTTGTCTGTGTGAATATCAGAACCACGTTTCAACTTCCAAAACCGCCAATGCCTCGAAAGCGTTTCGTCCACACCAGGGACTTCGACGTAATTTTGGTCAATGAAGTCGAAGACCTCCGGGGCGTAGTTTCGCGGTGCTCGATCTTCACGACCGTCAAAGTTTATTAGTGTGCGAGACTCAACGATAAGCGAACATGGATTGGATCCCAGATTTTCGAGGACCTTTCCTGTGCGATCCCCAGTGAAATATCCTGGAGCCAGAACGAGCAGCCCCCCGCAAGACTTTCGTTCAGCCAAGTAGTACATCTGCGGCATAAAAGGTAATGCCCAAATTCGCGACTCCGGGTCGGTTTCAGTGCGGATCTTCTTAATAGCCAATACAACCGGCGGCTCCGATCCCGGCGTGAATGCAACATCCAGGAAGCTTCCTGGCGGCACCCAATAGCTCTGGAGCTTATGAACAGGATTCACCCGAATAAAACGTGACAAGGAGCGGACAAATGGGCTGTTAGCGATAACACTGTAGGATAGCAGGGCTCCAATCACAACCAAGGCAGTAGTACTGAAGCGACCTGTTTGCGCGATCCGTCTGAATTGCCACGCCATCCCCAAAAGCCACGCTATGACAATGAGACTGATCGGGATTGCTTGTAGAAGATGGCCCATATCTGACCTGTGCATGGCCTGACCCAGATCGAGCAGCCCAAGGAGAATCGAGCATGCAATTTTTGACTGAAGGACCGGTTCGATCGAATGCCGTAACTTGATTAGCACGACCAGAGCTACCGGTGTGAGGGCGAAGAAAAACATGAACGTAGGGATCTCCTGTCCGCGGCGGATTGCGTCCCACCACGGCATGGGCAAAGCCAGCGCTGAGCTTAGCTGCACAGGCAGAATGCTTTGTTGCGTGAGATATTTAAGAAAACCACCATGGGCAACTAGAAATAACAAATAGGGTGCAGCAGCTCCCACAACTATGCCCAGATAGCCGGTTGCGAAAGCGCTGAGACATCCCAGTTGTCTGCCCGCAAAAAGCACGGCCGGGAGGCACCCAAGGAACGCATAAACGCCAAAGTCCGGTCGAAAGAGTCCGGTGAGCGCCACTGCTATTGCCAATATCATGAGGCTTCGCCAGGACGGCCGCTCTATCAGTCGGAATGCCAGGGCAAGAGACAGCACCGGCCCAAGGACAACATAATACTTGTAAAAACGCGGGAGCAGCAACAATGCGACTGCTGTCATGGTCAGGGCGATCGCTCGAGACCCCGAGACGTCCCGGCAACAGTGCCAAAACAGCAAATAGGCAACGGTGTACCCGAGAATACACAGCGCAATCTCAGCACCCACCACGCCACCACTGAGGCGTTGTGCCAAAGCGCTAGCATAAAAAACCAGCGGACCGTACGTACTCGCCCACTGTATGATTGGATGCTCACCTCGCAGGATCTGAAACGCGCCGGCCAGCTGTAAGCCACTATCAGGGTCATTCACAAACATGACCGGTGTCGGTGTAGCGAGGGTTAGGAACGAGACAATAGCTAGGAGCAGCCCCAGAAAACCAAAGGAGAGCCTCATGCGATTCGCAGTTTGGGCTTTTTGCTGTTCTTCCACATGATAAGACGCCATACTTGACAACCTAACACCGGGTTAGAGCAGGAAATTGTGACTTAAGCCGAAGATATTCAGAGACGTTGCAGTTGCCACGAATAAGGAACTCGCCCCTAGGCCTCATCAGCATCGGCCTGATAAAGCTGGACCCGCGCACGGGTCCGACATCGCTTAAGAGCCGTCCGGAACAGGTCCACGCCGGCTACCCAAAGCCCTAGGTTGTGCAAGTACGCAAGTACAGTGCCATTCCCACAGCCCACTTCAAGGACCCAGACTTTCCTGACATCAGGGACGCAGCGGTGTATCCACTGCCCGATGACCCGGTTCCGCTCAATGAACCAGAAATGGCGCTCTTCAACGACATCCAGAAAGGCGAAGGCCTCTGGTGGGTACGTTTGCAGACCGTCTTGTCCCTCGAGAAGCGGTTTGCAAGGATGCCCGCAGGGCTCGCGGTTCACCCTACCACCCCCGCGCGGGTTTTTGGCAATCGAAACGCTCTGACCGCTTCGACGATCGTCTTCAGTTGTTCCATGGAAAGGTCGTTGTAGAAGGGGAGTCGGAGCAAGCAATCGCTCATGCGCTCAGTGACAGGGAAGTCTCCGACTCGATAGCCGTACCGCATACCCATTGGGGAGAGATGCAGCGGCTGGTAATGGAACACGCTGAGTATCCCCCGCGCCCTGAGGTGCGCAATCAGCCCTTGGCGCTCCGCCAGCGAAGGCATGATCAGATGGAACATGTGGTAGGACTGTTCACAATGCGGGGGGACGACAGTAGGACTGTTCACAATGCGGGGGGACGACAGGGAGCCGAACCCCATGATCCTCTGCCCACTCCTGAAGATGCTGATGGTAATACTCCCACACCCGCCGCCTCTTGGTCTGAATCTGCTCCCGCGCCTCCAATTGGGCATACAAAAACGCAGCGAGAATGTCCGACGGAAGATAACTTGAGCCCACATCCACCCAAGTGTACTTATCCACCTGGCCGCGAAAGAAGCGGCTACGATCGGTCCCTTTCTCCCAGATGATCTCGGCTCGCTCAACGTACCGCGCATCGTTGATGAGCAATGCACCCCCCTCCCCGCAGGTAAAGTTCTTGGTCTCATGGAAACTCTGCACCGCTAGGCAGCCGAATGTCCCCAGGAATCTGCCTCGGTATTTGGCAAACAGCCCATGGGCATTATCCTCCACCACAGCCGCACCGTGGCGCCGCGCCGTGTCCATGATCGCGTCCATCTCACACGCTACTCCGGCGTAATGCACCGGCACGATCGCGCGCGTACGGGATGAAAGCAGCGGCTCAAGCTGAGCTTCGTCCAAGTTCAGCGTATCCGGCCGGATTTCGGCAAAGACCGGCTTGGCGTCTCGCAACACGAACGCATTGGCCACCGACACATAGGTAAAAGACGGCAGGATCACCTCATCAGTCGGCTTGATATCGAGCAGCACGGCCGCCATTTCCAATGCGTGCGTGGCGGAGGTCGTGAGCAGCGACGCCGGTACGCCAAGCGCATCTTCCAGAAATGACTGGCACCGTTTCGTAAATGGCCCGCTGCCGGAAATATGGCCATTCTCGATTGCCTGGGCCACATAGACTAACTCCTGACCTACAAGGCACGCTTTATTGAATGGGATCCTGAATTCGCTCATGTGTGACTGCGGGCTGATCCGCTAGAGCCACCAGTGGTACCAGAGTTTTAATGAACAAGTGAGAAACCCGCAGCGCTGGTACATTTGTTGCGCTAGCACGTTGCGTCCCTGGGTGGCAACTTCCACAGATGTCGCGCCACGCCTCGCGAACCAGTCAACGGCCGCCTGCAAAAGCTGGGATCCAATCCCTTGGCCTCGTGCGTCTTTATGTACACCGCACAGACCGATAGATCCTCGGCCGCCAACCACAGGATCACAAGTAATAAAGCCAGCCACAATTCCGTCATTTTCTACCACTAGGACTGCACCTTCCTTGGACTCACAGCTTTTGCGAACCCACTCTGCATACAACGCCGACGCTCGCTCGCGTGGGAAATGCTGATCCATATAGAAACGCGAGTCGGTAAACAGAGTTGATGCGAGCTCCATTAGGGCTGGCAAATGCGTTGGGCGGCATATCTGTGCATCCGAATTCGTCGGGGTGCTGAACTTAGAAAGCGCTCTGACCAGAGACACGCGAATATCTACCAAGTGTAGGCCGTGGCGCTCAGCCAACTGGACCGTCTCATCGTCATCGGCATCCGCAAGCACGTATACGCACTTGACTGATTCTTGCTCGCACCATGCTCGTGCTACGCGCAGCTTTGCCTCGCTGAGCTTGCCATTGGCCATCCGGGCGATGCGAATCCCGAAAAAGTTGGTATCCCATTCAAGGAGCCTACACTCCCCGGTCGTCGAGACCGCTCTATCCATCATTACCGACTACCTCTCGAACCAGATATGCAGGCCGTCTTCTCCCGACCTCGCATCAACAACAGCCTTTCTGTGATCCGGTCGGTTGGGCCGGCAATGCTCGTACTAAAACATGCCTGGGCGCAATGAACCGTATTGGCTGGTCGGCCCTCCCCAATCTGCACCTTATTCTGTGACACTTTTCGCAGCGACACACAGTGCATACTCATGGTAGATCGCAAAGCGCTCCCACTCAACGATCTTATAATGAGCGGACATGACTCGATGCAGCGCCTCGGCTGTGCGGGGGTACCGGCCACGATCAAACTTCCAGAGCAGCCAGCCTGCCCAACGCGCAGGTGCCCATACCGCATCCAAAAAAATGAACCTCCCGTTTTTTTTCAAGAGGCGGTAGCTTTCCCTGATGAGCCGCGCAAGGGTCTCGTCCGGCAGATGGTGAGAGACCAGGGTACAGAAAACCAGATCAGCGCTTTCGCTTCTGACCGGAGCCTGGGTCGCGTCGGATAGGACGGCGCATCCATTAGAGGACCCCTTCGAGAACCCACGCAGCTTGAGCACGTCTGTGTCGAGGCAGACATACGTACAGGTCATCGGCAACAGTCTTCGAAGTACCCCGGTGCCTCCTCCTAAGTCAAGCACCAATGAGCCCAAAGGAAGAGTCTCGATGTGATGGGCCAGTCGTCTGTCGATGCGTCGCGCCCCCACGAGGAGGCGAACCTGTTCGTAGACCCACGGATGTGCCACGAGAGCGTGCAACGTCTTCGTCAACACGGAGTCCTCGCTCCTACCTGTAGGCGTACCATCCCGGCTTTCCACCCGCTGCGCTCCACAGCCAGGCTCCTGTCTGCCATCTAGACGTTACGCCCCCCCGCACTGCCAATTCGCCCGCTCCTCGAACTCTTCACGTCGGAACCGACACCGCCGGGCACTGATCCACTGCATTGTGAAGCCCCCACATCTCGCCCCAGGGGACGGTTCTTTCCTCACACAGTTGAGCGCACAGTATAAGGCGGCTTGTCTAGTATTCGGAAATGGATACGTGCCAGATATTCGCCGATGATCCCCAACGCGAAGAGCTGTGCGCCTGAAAAGATCGCGATCACCGAAGCCAGGAATGGAAATCCGGGCACGCCGCTGCCTTCGATTATATACCGTGCCACGACATAGACTAGGATACCGATCCCGAACAGCGTAAAGCAAAAACCGATCAGGCTCGCGAGCTGCAACGGCACCATGCTAAAGCCAGTCATCATGTTCAGCGCATGGATCAAAAGCTTCCGAAACGTGTAGTTCGACGCACCAATGACACGCGCGTCGTGCCGAACCGGAACAGCCGTAAAACGTCCTCCGCCCCATGTAAGTAGGACATCAATCGACACAAACGGGCTTTGATAGGTAGCAAAGGCTTCGCGCAGATCCGTCCGAAAGGCCCGGAAGGCACTCACATGGCGGGCAGTTTCGGCCCCTATGGCGCTTTTCAAGGCCAACTTTGTGATCCACGACGCGAGGTTGCGCCACAGGCCGTGCTGGCCTTTCACGGGGGTACCATACACGACATCATGGCCCTTAGCCAGCTTCTCAAGCAACTTCGGGATTTCTTCAGGCGGATGCTGTAAATCGTCGTCCAGAGTCACGATTATGTCTGTTTTGGCTGCCCGAATGCCGCAAAGCAGGGCGTTGTGCTGACCATAGTTACGCATGAGGGCGATACCGCGGACCGCGTGGAACTTAGCCGCCAGTTCTCGGATCACTCTCCAGCTTTCATCGCGACTGCCGTCGTCCACGAGAATCAACTCGAAGGGACACCCGACCGAATTGAGCACGTTCTCCACTCCCGCAGCGAGCAGAGGCAAGCTCTCTGCGCTGTTGTGGACGGGGACCACCACTGAGACCGCTGAAGATTTCCGGTCATTATGAGTCATCTTTCCTCTCCTCCCGATATGTCCGACGGACCACGCTGGGGACCCTTCGCGCCCCCGCCCATCGTCGTTCCCGTCTCAGGCGCCTGTGTCACGAATAATCAGGCGGCGTCGGTGCAAATTCTGGCCCCAGCCGTTCTTTCCCCTGAAGGACGACGATACCATCGCTCCGTCGCACGACCGTGTAGCCGAGGTGTGCGAGAAGAGATTCGAGATATTCAGATTGGTGGGCTAGGGAAATTTTCGAGTTATTCTTCTCTCCCAGTTCCAGGATCACGAACTCCGGAGCCCCCCACTTGCACAGCTTGCCTGGTTCCCACGCGACTTTACAGATTAAATGCCGATTTGCAAGCTGCGCCACGACATAGCCGCTTCCGGCTACGCTCGCCCTGTCCGGAATCACTGAGAGGGCGTTGCTCGCCGCTGCCACGTATCTTGAGTCCACACGGGTCAGATCATACCCAGGTGACTGGGACACGTTGAACCCTACCAACAGAGCGAGAATTCCGCTGGAAAGACGCAAAGAGGTCTCCGGTGCGAGCGCCTGATTCTGTAAGAGCTCATGGGCCTTTTTCATCCCGTACACCAGCGCGTAGTACAGCAGCGGCAGCGCGGTCGCCGAGTAGTGAAAGCCCAGCTTATACTGAGATGGGTTCTGGTTGAATAGCATCAGCAGGAGCGGAAGCACAGGCAGCCAGGCCTGCCGCCAGGCCAGCAGCGGCAGAAAGCCGAGCGAGCCGAAGAACGCCAACACGTAATACCACTTCGAGTTTGTCACCAAAGCCTCATTCAGGGCCCAGAGGGGATGGAGCGCTATATTAGCGAGGGCCTCCCCGAACGAGGAGCCCAGATGAGCATACCGGCCCCACAGCATGTGGCCTCTGGGTTCCTGGTTGATGGCAGGCATCACGACACCTACCACGACGACAAAGTAGACGGCTGCGGTCACTGCGCAGAGCACCCCGACCATTCTCATGTGGGGGCGGACCGCGGCCAGATACAGGCCCACCCCGAGCACCGCGGGCGGCAGCACTTCCTCGATGCTCAGAGCCAGTATCGCAAACAGCACCACCATCATCCGACTGTCTCGCTCCACGAAATAGAGCATCCATAGGAGGGTAGGAATGGCAAACATGTTGGTGTGGAATTCAAAGTGATGGGCGGTATGCAGATAGGAATGAGACAGATAGAGAAGCAGGACTGCGACCGCCCACACCGAGTAGCCAAGGTTCCGCACTGCAATCAGGTAGAGGGCAACGGCTCCCGCGCCAAGCCCCACGCTCTGCAGGACCATGAGCGTAACGGGATGCTCATAGACGCGGTAGAAGATACCAATCACGAGGTAAATCGGACTGAAGTGCCCCCCCAGGATGCTCCGGTCGAAGAGCGCATCGTAGAAGACCGGGCCATGCACCATATGCCAGGCAACATTGGCATAGATGGCCACGTCAAACCCCGTTTTCATCCAGATATGCTGCTGGATCTTGAGGTAGCAGAGGAACGCAGTCCATAAGGCGATAAGCGCGAGCATCAAGTTTCTTTGTGTCTCCGGCCTCGTCGCCTCGAGCTGGGACGACCAGATGGCCAGCCGATGGCCCGCCCGGCGATCTGCCAACAGCCAGATCAGGGCGATGATGGACAGGCTGATCAAGGGAACCTTGACCACGTTCAGATGAATCGGGTTTGCGCTCAGCCAAGGCACACTGATATCTTGAACCAAACCAATCACGTTTCCTCCTCCATCGGTTCCTTCATTGAGTGCGTTTCTGGGAGGTCCTGTACACCATGACAGAGCAGGCTTGGGATAGAATCCGGCTGATGGGAGAGATCAGCATCCATGGAGACATACCGGTCGTATGGCTCTTTCAGTAAGAGGTGAAAAACATGACGGTAGGCAGTTCCGAGACCGAGCTTGCCTGGCCGATGCAGCACCCGAAGACATGAGTGCTTGTTCCGCAGGGTCTCTAACAGGTCACCAGTTCCATCGGATGAGCCACCATCAACGACCACAATTTCCAGGTCCTTAAAGGTCTGGGTGAGAACCGTTTGAATCGTCTCGGCAATGACATCGCGACCGTTGTACAGCGGGATCACGACGCTGACTTTTGCTGGCCCCTTGCCCATTGGAGAATCCCATGCATGTGTCTTTACCGCCACGCATGAAACACCGCCCTTGTGATCTCTTTTCGCCGCACCAGGGGGAGGCGTCGTTTGACCCTCTGAAGTGCCCCCGCCCGAGCCCGGGGCGCATATTCACACACTTTCACCACCTTGCCGAAGCCGGCGGTTTTCAACATCGCTTCCACGGCCGTCGGATTCGGACCCCACCAGTTGGTCGGGTCGCGATTCAGCTCGGAGTCGGGGTAGAACACCATCGCAGGACGCTTTCCTCCTACCCGCTCGATATGCGTTTCCAGGATTAATTGCTTCCCTGTGACGCTAAAGACCCGTTCCAGCGCGAGCAACGGATGTTTCATGTGGTACAGGACCCCGAGAAAGAAGACCACATCAAAGATCCCGGGCTGGTCAGGTGAGAAGTCGAGCACATCAATGGCCATCGCTTCAACCTTTGAATCGAGCGCTTTGCGGGCAATGTCGAAGCCCCTCTGGCTCTGCATGCCCCAACATTGGCCACTCCAGACATCAGTCGCGACGACACGGCTGGCACCGCGCCGTTCTGCCTCGAACGAGAAGAAGCCATCCGACGCTCCAACGTCCAACACCGTCATCCCGCGCAAGTCGTCCGGAATCCCCAGGTATTGCAGCTTGTACGTGGAATCATCGGATCCGGGGGTCACAATGCCGTGCCCGAGGTCAATCCGGTGCCACCACGCTGTGCCGGCCACTTGCCGCTTCAATTCCTCAACGTTCATACCAACTCCTACACGCGGTCAGCTTGCGGTGCACCGCTTACCTATCCGTTGGTCTCTTGCCCCACGCGCCTGTCAACTCTGAGAGTCCCTGCGCTGTCAAGTCGCCACAAGGGAGAAAGAACCCCGATCTCCGCAGACTGACCATATCGCATTCTTCACCTGTGGACTCCCCTCATGCAGTCCTGTCGCCTAGCGGAACCACTCGCTCATTATTCGCGACAGCCTTGCAATTCTTCTTCTGGCTACAGCAGCCTCCAAGGATTTCCTGCTGAAGGACTTCACCATGCGGTCCAGTTCCAAATCGGCCCCCGCCAGCCCGGAATTGGCCTGATCGCCGCAGTAGCGACCAAAATACAACAGCGCGTACAAGGCTTTTGCTGGATAGGCCACCTGATCATGCTCTATGACATCCAAGATGGTGGTCCTATGGTGTTGTAGTTCCTTCTCGATGAATGCTTGCACGTCTCTGACCACATCAGGACGCATCGCGAGTTCCGACAGACCTAAAAAATGCGCGAGACGCTGGAGTTCACCCTGCCATCGGTGAATCAGATCATCATAGAAGACGAAGAGGCGCTTCCGCCCTGATGTGTGCTGGAGAATGGCGTTCATATAGATGAGCCAGATTTTGACTCCCTTGTCGAACGGAAAGCCATCCCGTCGTTCTAAGGATTGGGCCACATCTATGGGGCTTCGCATGCAAATCACATAGTGCATGTTCGGGAGCAATCGTTGCCAAAACGGCAGAGTCAGACACGTTCGTGGATCCTTCCACCCCCACAGCGCCGCATGCCCGAATTCCCCCGCGAGAATGTCTCGAGCCTTCTGAGTCAGAGCTTGGAATTCTGTCCTGATCTCCCAGCCCGGAGAGAACAGCGGAGGGTCGTGCCAGCTTCCGCCCAACCGGGAAAAAATTTCGATGTTGATCTGAGAAAGAACCGGATGCTCCCACATCCCTTTGGGATTGTCAGCGCTCGGCTGTGTTGAAAAGCGCTCGTCTCGTCCCAGGTACACGCCCAGCGAGTTCAGAATCCGAGCTGTCAGAGAGGTGCCACTCCTGTGCATCCCGAGCACGCAAACCACCTGAGCTTGAACGTCCTGCACCTTACGCATCCCCTTTAGGAGGGTGACTCAAGGCGAAGAAGATCATCGAGTGCCGGCTTTTTGCGCTCTGGATGAGGTAGTCCAGTCTCAGTCGTGTCCGTTCCGCGAGGATACGCTGTTCCATCCTGATCCACCACTTCGTAATCCGCATGAACCACGCCTCATCGGGGCTGGTCCACATGATTGTCAACTGGGCCTCCAGCTTGTCCGGCAGCCACACGTCGTCGCAGTCCAACAGGGCCGCGAACTCCTCTCGCGTTGCTACAATCCCCCGGTTCCACGAACGAGCCGGTCACCCGTGACCCTGCTGAAACCAGGTGATCCTCATGGTTTGCTGAAGGCCAGCTAAGACCGCCTGCGTGCCATCTGTCGAGCCATCGTCCACCACAATGATCTCGACGTCCTTCACCGTCTGAGCCCGCACGCTTGTCACTGCCTTCGACACGAACAGCGCTCCGTTGAAGACCGGAATCACGACGCTGGCTAATGTCCGATGGCTCATTACACCGATCTGCTCAAAGCCAACAGTGTCTGATGCCCGTACTTCCGAAAGATCTCCCGGGACTGGGGAAACATCTTTCGGAAACGGAGCAGGCGGTGGAGGCGGAAGGGATCGTTGCAACTTGCGACAAGTGCCATTCGCATTCCCCTAAACCGACACACGCGCAGATCTTTTCGACAATCGAGGGTTTGCTTCCTGACCTCGACCCCAAATGCGGATTTCCAGTAGAAGATGGTGGTCTTCGCTGCCCGGCGAAAGCAGTGTTGTGCTGAACGCATATCCAATGAGGAAAAGAACTCTTGCATAAACTGTCCATCCGAGCATGAACAGAATCGAGCTACCTCCTGGCGTGTCTTCGGCTCGAACACCAACAGGTCTTTGTTGGGAGCGAACACAAACCATTTATGGGTCCAGTGCTCAGCGGAATCAAGATCTTGCAGGGCGAGCCCTTGCTCAAGCAATGGGCTTGGCGTTTCGACGTAGCCCGCGGATCCTACTCTTTGGATCTCCTGGCATGCGAAATCCGGTGAATTTACGTGCTCGAGAACATGAGAAGCATAAACATAGTCAAACGACCCGGCCCGAAAAGGTAGCGCCTTCACGTTGCCAACGATCAATTTCGCTGATCGCGGCACGATAAGCTGATTGCCGCCTCGCTCACGTCCTTCCTTAATATCCAGTTCCACAACATGCGTAGCGTCGTGAAACGGGTTGTGCCCAGCACCTATATCGAGGATCCGCCGGGCCAACCAGGGTCTTCTCCAAGGCGGCAACGCTTTCACGTGGGCCTACTTTCACGACAGCGGCCGGATGAAGGCGTGGTGAGTCCCGGCCTCAACTGCTCGCGCTCCCATAACTTGGCATATTTAAGCAAGACATGGGCCGCCGAAAAGCCGCACATCACAAACCCCGGCAAGCCGTCCAGGAACCCGCGCCGGAATAGATAAAATTTCATGAAAGTCCACACAGGATTGACGAGCAGGTGATACCATGCCACCTCCGCTTTTCCGGTCCGGATGCGTTCTTCAGCCGACAAGGTGCTGTACCGCTCGATCTTCAATTCATGGGCAAGGACCGTGGGATGGGTATGATGGTCAAGGTGGCCTCGCAGGTCGCCAATCGGCCCTTCCACTTCGAGATGCTCGTGGACGGGAAGATCATTGTACTTTCCATAGCCCCGCCGGATTAGACGAACTTGGGGATCAGGATACTGGCCTGCCCCTCGAATCCAGCACCCGTAATAGAAGTTCCGCCTCGGAATCCGATAGGCGAATGCCGAACCAGGCTTTTGGAGGAGAGCCTGGATCTCTTCGCGTAGCTCGTCCGAGACGCGTTCGTCGGCATCCACGATGAGAATCCAGTCCGCCGTGGCCTGGGCCATCGCAAAGTTCTTCTGAGGGCCATACCCCGACCACGCATGCACAAACACTTTGGGCGTATAGGCCTTCGCCAGCTCGACCGTGCGGTCCATGCTCCCAGCGTCCACAACGATCGCCTCGTCCACCCACTTCAGGGACTCCAGACAGGCCCGGATATTCTTCTCTTCGTTTTTGGTAATGATGATGGTAGCTATCGTCATAGCAACTCGTTAATCGTTATACGTTATTCGTAAACGCTAATCGGGAAATCACCGAGGTCTGACGCATCTGACGATTAACGTATAACGTTTAACGTCCCCATGTGGCTAGCCACGGAACCCGCGTCGGAGGACCTCCCGGTAGAACCGCAACTTGAGCCAGCGGTTGCGCCGTGGTTTCAGCACCGGATACTGACTCACGCGATCCGTCATCACGGCAGGATGCGTGCCTCCAAAATTCTTCATGATGTCGTAGTCCTCAAACTCGTAGGTTTCTCTGGCGAGCATCCGTGCCTGCTCCGTCCCAGGGTGATCGCCGTGATGACGGGCGACTTGGTAGCGGAATTTCTCCAATAGGACACGCGGCGGCTTGACCCAGCCATAGTGATGGATCGTCGCCCCCGACGGTCGCACTCGCTCCTTGTGCACTTCCTGAAGATACCCCCGATCAGCCTTGAGGTGGAACCCGACCGCATCGCCGCAGGATTCCACTTGGCCGTCATTCCGGATGATCCGGACTGCCCGGTGATAGGCCCACGGGTTCAGGGTCCAGTAGTCTCCAAAGAAATGAAGATAGCGAAACGTAAAGCCCAGGACGACCGGATCAGAAAGATGATCGCGTAAGGCTTTTTGGATCCTCTCATAGTCCTTCTCGTGTAACACCTCATCCGCCTGCAGATAAAACGCCCAGTCTCCTGTGCAGTGGGTCAATGCCACGTTGGTTTCCTTTGAGAACAGGAGCCCATCTTTCTTCATCGAGTCATCCCAGAAGGATTTCACAATCCGGATCTTGTCCGACTCGATCGAACGAATCAGTTCCAGCGTCCCGTCGTCGGACTGGCCCACGTTGACGATGAATTCATCCACAATAGGTAACGCAGAGTGAATTACCTCAACGATAGGGTAATCGAACTTGACCGCGTTCCGGCAGATAGTAAACCCGCTGACCTTCATCCTGAGACCCTCCAGCGCGGTTCCTCTCGCACCTCAAACTTAAACCGATCGACCCAGTGCAGCACAGTATAGTTGCAATCGTGAGGCAGCACTTTGTGGATTGAGTTGAGGTCCTTCACCGTGCCATAGACCCTCTTAACAAACGCGGCATAGCGGCACTGGCAGAAGTGGTTTATAGTCTGCTGGGTCTTTGGTTCAAAGATAAGGGTCTGGTCATCCTGAACCCAAACAAACCAGCGATGGGCGCCCCAGCCTCGATTAGAGCGAGGGTAGTTGTATCCTTGCTCGTAAAAGGGGCTAGGTGTTTCGATATACCCTGCCCGAGCAATTCTCATCAGTTCTTTGCAGGCCGCAGCTGGATCCTTCGTGTGTTCAAGCACATGACAAGCGTAGACATAGTCAAATGACTTGTCCAGAAAAGGAAGCGCTTCAACTGTCCCTCGAATAATGGGACGCCCCAGTTCTTTTAACGGTTTCCCCCTTTCAGAATCGTCATCAGGCAGAAGGTCAACTAGATACGTTGCATCCTCATGAGGGCGATGACCAGAGCCAACATCCAAAATTGTCCTCGAGTCCTTCACACCAAACCGTCGACGGAACCAGAATTTGGAAATGACAGTTACATCGCTTAATCTCATCTATCCTCTATCTCCTCCTCATCAAACGGACGGATAAGATACGAGTCACAAGAGATTCCGTCTTCGAATTACACACATTCTAGGTATGATCGGCCAGGAACTGCCTGACCCCCTCCCGCCAAAGCGGAAGACTCAGTCCGTGTTGATGCAAGAAGACCGTCGAGAGGGCTGAATAGGGCGGCCGCCAGGCAAGGCGGCCAGACTCGGCCGTCGAGATCGGCACGACCCGACATCCAAGTCCTGCCTCTTGGAGGATGGCCTTCGCGAACTCGTACCGGGAACATTCCCCTTCCCCGCCGGCATGGATCACCCCCGTCACGTCCGACCGGATCAACCCGGCGATCACTTGCGCGAGGTGGCGCGCATAGGTCGGGCTTCCGCGCTGGTCCTCCACGACACGGATTTCCGGCTGGGTGCCAGCCAGGCTCAGGATGGTCTTCACGAAATTCTTCCCGTGCACACCGTAGAGCCAGGAAGTCCGCAACACCAGCGTCCTGCGGCAGCCCTTCAACGCTTCCTCCTCCCCAGCCAATTTGGAGCGGCCGTAGACGTTGAGCGGATTCACGGGATCGCGCTCGGTATAGGGTTCCGTCTTCTTCCCATCGAACACATAGTCGGTCGAGATGCAGATCAACCGAGCATTTGCCTTGGCTGCTCCTTCGGCCACACGACGGGTCCCGATGGCATTGACCTGAAATGCCATGTCAGGGTTTTGCTCGCACCCGTCCACATCGGTATAGGCGGCGGAATGAATCACGAGATCAGGTCGTTGCGTGGCGACCTTCTCTCCGACCATCGGGTCCATCAGCTCATACTCCGGGCGATCCGCCGCGATCACTTCCTCCCCGCGCAGGACTCGCTGAAGCTCCTGCCCGAGCTGACCCTTCGCCCCCGTTACGAGGATACGCATGCTAGGGTGTCCCGCTAAGACGCGCCCCATAGACCCGTTCGTAATAGGCCCGAAACTCTCCGGACTTGATCTTTTTCCACCACGCGGTGTTCTCCCGATACCAATCCACCGTGGTCTTCAAGGCTGCGTCCAGGGGATGTTGCGGCGCCCACCCCAACTGCCTGATCTTGTCGCAGTTCAGGGCATAACGGCGGTCATGGCCAAGGCGGTCGGTGACATGCTTAATCAGCGACAGCGGCTTCCCAAGCAGTTTGAGGATCGCTTCGGCCATTTCCTTGTTGGGCCGCTCGTGGCCGGTGCCCAAGTTGTATACCTGTCCAGGCTCGCCCTTCGTGAGCACGAGCGCAATGCCCTCGCAGTGGTCCTCGACATAGAGCCAATCGCGCTGCTGAAGCCCATCGCCGTAGAGAGGCAGGGGCTGATCCTCCAGGGCATTCGTCACGAAAAGCGGGATGAACTTTTCCGGATATTGGTTCGGGCCAAAGGTGTTGCTGCCGCGGGTGATCATGACGGGCAGCCGAAAGGTCGTGAAATAGCTCAGGGCAAGCAGATCGCCGGCCGCCTTGCTGGCGGAGTACGGGCTGCGCGGAGCCAAGGCGTCCGTCTCCACTGACCGTCCACGAGGGATATGGCCATACACTTCGTCGGTGCTGACCTGAACGAATCGTTTGATGCCCAGCGCCCGCGCCGTCTCGAGGAGCACGGCGGTTCCCACCACGTCGGTCTTCACGAACCCGTCCGGTTCCAGAATGGAGCGGTCCACATGCGTCTCGGCGGCAAGGTTGACGATCGCCTCCACGCGATGCTCCCGCGCCACGCGATCCACGAGGGCCCGATCGCAGATATCCCCGTGGATAAAGGTGTAGCGCGGATGCCGCTCGACGTCTCGCAAGTTCTCCAAATTGCCGGAGTAGCGGAGGGCATCGAGATTAATCACCTCCGAGTCTTCCCTCCGCAGGAGGAGACGGACGAAGTGCGACCCGATGAATCCTGCCCCGCCGGTGACCAGAATCCGCATCGTCATCATCCCTATTCGGTCAGGCTATTCACCATACAGCGGCAGATGAGCCTCGCTCTCAGCCAGACTTTTGTATGATTGGTCTTTCGGAGAGAGCAGGGGGTTCGCAACAGGCCATGAAATGCCAATCGCGCGATCGTTCCAAATAATTCCATGCTCATCCTCGGGGTGATAGAAATCAGTGCACTTATAGACGACGCCTGCCGTCTCGCTTAAGACGCAAAACCCGTGAGCAAAACCCGGGGGGACATAAAGCTGCCGCTTGTTCTCTGAAGACAGCTCGACGCCATACCACTTCCCAAACATGGGAGATCCTCTACGGATGTCAAGGACGATATCGAAGATCACCCCCTCCACTACGACAATGAGCTTCCCCTGAGGCTTCTCCAGTTGATAGTGCAGTCCACGCAGAGTATCGCGAACCGATTGAGAGTAATTATCCTGGACAAACCGGGACGTGATTCTGCCCTCCGCGTACTTCCGCTCGTGATATAACTCAAAAAAATACCCGCGCTGATCCTCATGCACATCAGGCTCAACTAGGATGACGTTCTTCAGTTCCGTTTCAATGAACCGCACCGCCGCCTACACCTTTTCAAAATAGGAGCAACTAGAGTTTGTTGGCGCCTGTCTGGGTCACCAGATTGGCGGCGCTCATGAGGGATTCGAACGTTCCCGCATCGGTCCACCAGCCATCCAGGACGCTCCACGTCATCCGGCCCTGAGCAATATAGGCATTGTTCACGTCGGTGATTTCCAGTTCCCCGCGTCCTGAGGGTTTGAGGGTGCGGATGATATCAAAGATCTGTTGATCGTAAAAGTAGATGCCCGTGACCGCATACGGCGATTTCGGCTCTTTGGGTTTTTCCTCGACCCGTACGATGCGGTCTCCCTCAAGCACCGGCACGCCGAAGCGTTGGGGGTCTTTGACTTCTTTCAATAAGATTTTCGCGCCGCCGCCTTGCTTTTCATAGGCTCGCGCGGCGGCGATGATGTTCTTCTCGATGATGTTGTCCCCCAGCACCACGCAGATCGGCTCGCGGTTCGCGAAGTACTCCGCCAGGCTGAGCGCAGCCGCGATGCCGCCTTCCCCTTCCTGATGGGTGTAGTTCAGGTGCTCCAGGCCAAACTCTTTGCCGTTGCCCAGCAGCCTCAAAAAATCCCCGGCGCCGTTCCCGCCCGTGACCAGTAAGATATCGCGGATCCCCGCGTTCACCAGCGTCTGGATCGGGTAGTAGATCATCGGCTTGTCATAGACCGACAGCAGGTGCTTGTTCGTCACCTTGGTCAAGGGATAGAGCCGCGTGCCGAGCCCGCCCGCCAGAATCACGCCTTTCATCGTCTCCAGCCTCCTCTCATACCACCCCCTCCCTCACCCTCCCCACTTGAGGGGGAGGGGGGGTGCGCTCCCAGAGCTTGGCGTACTTCACGAACGTGTAATAGGCGTAGAGCAACGACAGGATCAAACCTGGCATCCCGTCCCGAAACCCCTGCCGCAGTCCATACATCTTGATGAAGGTAAAGATGGGGTGGGTGACCAGTTGATGCACATGGAACCGACGTCCGCGGGAGGCCATCTGCTCCGCCATCAACGTCGAGTAGCGGCTCATCTTCCGCAGATACTCGCCGAGGTCGCGGAACGGGTACTGCAAGACATGGCCGCGCAGGTAATCAGCCCGGCCCATCACGTCGAAGCCTTCATGCACGAGGTCATCCCGGTACCGCAGACGGTGCTTGTTGAAAAATTGCGGCTGGCGGTACTCCGGGTACCAGCCGCAGTGCCGGATCCAGCGTCCCAGGAAAAAATTCTTCCGCGGCACAAAGAACGCATCGGCCCGCGGGCCGCTTGCGAGCTCGGTCTGGATCTCCTCGCGCAGCTCGTCCGTCGCGCGCTCGTCGGCATCGATGCTCAGCACCCAGTCGTGCGTTACCAACTCTAGCGCGCGGTTGCGGAGCTTGCCGAAGCCGGCAAAGTCGCACTGATAGACCTTGTCGGTGTATTCCCGGCAGATCTGCTCGGTCCGGTCGGTGCTGTGGGAGTCCAGCACAACGATCTCGTCGGTCCAGGTTATGCTCTCGAGGGCACCCCGGATCTTCTCTTCCTCGTTGAAGGTGAGGACGTAAGCCGAGAGCTTAGACATGGACCACCTGGATGGGCAGCGCGCGCGCCAGTGCCTGGGTGACCTGTTCCTCCACGGTCTCCACCGTGATCCGGTCCAGGCAGTCCCAGTAGGGGCACGACTCGTAGATGCACTTCTCGCAGGTCGGGACCTCGGGCTTGAGCACCACGCCCGTGCCCAAGGGCTGCCAGCGGGTCGGCGAATTGTTCCGGCGCGGGTCGAAGATGCTGACCGTCGGCACGCCGAGCGCAGCCGCAAGGTGCATCGGCCCTGTGGCCAAGGACACGACTGCATGACTCTCAGCGATCACCGCCATCAGTTGCCGGATCGTCAACACTCCCATGAGATCTCTTACTCCATCCGGCCATTGCGAGATCCCGACCTCGGTCCGGAACTTGTCCCGCTCCGCTGCATTCCCCGTCAACAGCATCTCGCGCCCTGCTTGGGCCAAGTGCAGGACGAGATCGCGGTAGTGGACCGGCTTCCAGAGGCGACTGGAGAACCCACCTGGGTGGACCACCACGCGAAGGCGGGAGGACTCGCCTAAGAATGATCGCGCCCATTCCTGCTCCTCATCGGTCACCACCAAGCGCGGCGGCGTGACCTCGTCAGGTGAAAGTCCCAGGCCGCGGAGCAACCCCAGGTTGTAGGCGCTCTCATGGCGGGTGAAATCGCTGCGGTGCTCGTACACGCGACGGTTGAGCAGAAAGGAATACCACCGATAGCCAGTCCCTACGCGCAGCGGCACGCGCGCCAGCCACGCGGCCGTCATGAGCCGGCGGAAGGGCTTGAGGAAGATCGCCGCGTCCACATTCCGTTTGAACAGCCGGACCAACTCGCCCAACCGCTCCTGCCCCGTTACCGTCAGCACTTCATCGAGATCCGGATGGTGCGCCAGGACCGGCGCGGCGTAGGCGCTGGAGAGAAAACTCAGCCGCGCGCCCGGCATCAGACGGCGCAATGCCGTCGCCACGGGGAGCGAGAGGATCTCATCCCCGATGCCGTCAGGCCTGACGAGCAGGATATTCACGACAGCTTTATCGCCTCATCAATGAGCATGACCGGAATGTCGTCCTTAATTGGGTACATCAGCTTGCAGGCCCGGCAGACCAGCCCGTCACCCTTCTCATTGAGCGCGATGTCCCCCTTGCACTTAGGACATGCGAGGATCGCTAGCAATTCCTTGTCAATCGCCATATCTGCGCCTCCAGTTCGTTAATCGTTATTCGTTAAACGTTATTCGTAGGACCTGAACACAAGCGGCAAAGAGTTTTGCACGTTTAACGGTTGTTCCAACAAACGCATGGCTGCCTCGATTACATTCTCAGGGCGGATCGACGTGAGGCATTCCAGCTCAATGGCATTAGTACAGCGCCGGCTGAAGCAGGGGCTGCAGGGCACGCCGCTGCGCAGCACGGTATGGCCGGCTCCATAGGGCCCGGTCCTGGCCGGATCGGTCGGGCCGAACAGGGCGATCACCGGCGTACCGACGGCGGCCGCCAGGTGCATGGGGCCAGAATCGTTTGTGACGAGCAATCGCGCGCGCCGCAGCAGCACGATCAATTCCTTCAGCGTCGTCTGTCCTATCAAATCGATCGGCACAGTCCGCATGGCACGCATCACCTTCATTCCAACGTGTCGCTCGTCGTGCCCGCCGATCAGCACCACGCGGGCAGCCCCATCCTGTTGGAGCCGGTCGCCAACTGCCGCAAACGATTCGAGCGGCCACCGCTTCGTATTCCAGCGTGCCGAAGGATTCATCGCGACGAGCGTCGCGCCTGCCTGAACGTCTCCCGCGGCCAAGAGCACCTCGACCCGCGCCTCGGCCTGCGCGTCATGCGGCAGGGAAAAGTCTGACGGTTTGACCTCGCCCGGATCCGCACCCAGGTATTGGGCAGTGAGCAGATAGCGATCCACCGCATGCATGGACGGAGAGGGGACGGGCACGCGCTCCGTGTAGAACCAGGGACTGCCTTCCCGGCCGTTGGCAAACCCGATCCGGGCTGGGGCGCCGGAGATCCATCCCAACAATGCGCTCCGCAGCAGCCCCTGCAGGTCCACCACCGTATCGAAGCGGCCGGCGCGGACCGCCCGAATCGCCGACAGCCAGCCTTTCGGCGACAGGTCCAGCGCCAGCACCCCGTCGAGGTGGGGATTGCCCTCCAGCACCGCTGCCCACTCGCGCTTTACGAGCCAGGCGATCCTGGCCGACGGAAACCGGCGCCGCAGGGCGGCCAACGTCGGCAGGGCATGCACGATGTCGCCCAACGAGCTGGGCTTGATCACCAACAAGCGGCTGCCATTACTCAAGGACAAGGGCATTCTCCTTTTCCAGAACCCACCGGACCGCCTCCGTCAGATTGCGAGCCACATAGTCCGGCGCGAGGCCCCGCTCGGCCATCCGCGCCTGCTCTTCCTCCGGCGCATTCCCGCTCCGGACAAAGACTGCGAGGGCGCGGACATTCCGTGCCAGCTCCACGTCGGTGGCTTTGTCGCCGATCACGATTGCATGGTCGAGGGTTACGCCAAGCTCTAGCTGCGCGCGGTGAACCAGGCCGGGCGCGGGCTTGCGGCAGATGCACCCTTCATCCGGGTGATGCGGACAGATGAAGATTCCATCGAGCCACGCGCCATCCTCAGCGAGCAGCTCTCGCAGCCGCTGGTGAATTGCCTCCAATTGGTCCTGCGTGATGAGGCCCCGCGCCACCCCCGACTGGTTGGACAGCACGACCGTCTTGAAGCCGGCGCGATTTAAGCGCGCGACGGCCGGGCCGACTCCCGGCAGGAGCCGGAGCTGCTCGGGTTGGTTGAGATAGCCCGGATCGAAGTTGAGCGTCCCATCGCGATCCAGGTAGACCACCGGCACAGCTTCGTTCCTCCCCCTCACCCTGCCCTCTCCCTCCAGGGGAGAGGTGCTCATGAGCTGCCGCAACGCCGCCGCACGGACCATCTCGACACTGATCCCCTGCATACAACGGTGGTCGATGGGGCATTCCCGCAACAGGCACGGCGAGCAGTCCACGGGGTGACGGATGAGTTCGTGGCGGGACCCGAACGGCGACGTGGTCGCGGGATCGGTCGGCCCGAAGATCGCCACCGTCGGCACGCCGAACGCCGTCGCGATATGCATGGGACCGGTATCGTTCGTGATGAACAGCCGGCA